>OGWG01000095.1_pt1 | contig 14771 bp, 8 predicted proteins | sample 1575911 | NCBI WGS metagenome assembly OGWG01 (sample SAMN07581534, study PRJEB24739) | freshwater metagenome
AGAGACTTCGGGACGAAATCCAAAAGAAACGACAGACAGAATTTGCTGGCAGTCAAAAGACAACAGATGACCTTAACTTCTTGGCGTTCCTAGCGCAGTTGGAGGGATGATGGCAGACCCGAATACATGACGGAAAAATATCCCACCGTGATTGTGCGCAACAATATCAGCAAAAACATGCCGGTGTCTGAAGCGGCCATGAAGAGCATATTGAAAAATGCTTTTCAAACGGCCAGCATCATATCGTTTTTGCTCAAAAGGAACAAGGAAATACCGGATCAGATGGTGGATGCTTTAAAAAAAGAACCCCGCACCATAGCCTATGTGATGGGAGATGTTGTTAAATTTATTAACAACAATTTTGTTCTGCGGGATCTTCCGTTTGACAGCTTCATGCAAACCCGTTTTCCTAAAAAACTTTTGAAAATAATAAAACAAAATCCCTCTGTGCAGAAGGATATTGTGCAAATATTGAAAATGTACATATCAGAAGAGATTATTAAAAAATATTTTTCAAATGAAAAGTAAGCATTTTTTAAATAAATAAAACAGTGAACAGGGACAATCACAATATCAATCAAGCCTATCTAAAAAGCAGGTTGCTGAAGGAAGGAATGGAACATACCTATCCAACCAACTGGAACAAAGGTTTTCAACATCCCATAAGAATTGCCGGGGATGGAACCGAGGAACCTTTCCTGAAAGACGGCAAATGGCATGTTCGTGTGTTTGATTCTGAAAAGAAAAAGCATTTTCTGTATTCATATGCAGATGATACCTTTTATCCGGAAGACCATGGAATATCTGATCATCTGGAGGGGGATTATGAGAATCGTACCCACACAGAAGAGGATGGTGAAAGTGAAAATGTGGCACTAAAATTGGCTGTTTATGATAAAATACTTCCCATTAATTATCTGGTTTATTTTGGAAAGGATAATGAGGATTCTACTGAAACTGAAAATGAAGATATGCTTTTTAAATGGATGACCCGGGATCTGCAATTGAACCCGGACCAAGCAAAACAGTTGATGATGAATGCCCAGAACAATCTTGGAAAAGAATTTGTGATAACAAAAATGTCCCATGGTGAAGCTTACAATAATTTCAATGATTTTAAAAACCGGGCTGACGAGGAATATATGAAAACACGTCAAACAGAGGATGATGAGTTATTTCTAGCGATTGGCCGTCTTGAGGGTAAGGTGGATGCCTTGATTTCAATGCAGCAATACCAACAAAACCAATTGATAGAACACGATAAGCGGTTGCGAATACTGGAGCATACCCGAGGTTATGTCATGGGATGGTCAGTTGCTTTGGGTGCATTAGCCAGTGTGTGTATAAACATTTTTGTAAGATTAGTTAATTAAGGAAAACAAATGCCACTAGAGTTAATATCATTATTGGGAGGTGGGATTACTGGGTTTATATTCCGGTATCTTGCCCAAAAATCCCAAGACCAGAAGGAATTATTTGAGCGGGTTATAACCGCAAACAAGCAAGTTACCGAAAACCAAGATAAAGCCGTAGCCCGAGTTCCCCTAGATGCTGGGAAGGTAGTTCGTCAGGTCATTGTACTGACGGTACTATTCAGTACTCTGGCAGCTCCGTTTATTCTGCCATTCTTTGGTGTACCCACATTTGTCGAGGTTGATGCAAAGAATCCCGAGGGTTTATTTGGCTTGGTTCCAGAAACCAGCCGAAAGATCTTTGTTGAAATCAATGGGTTCTTGTACACATCTGAAAACAGACAGATTTTAGTATCAATTATTGGCTTTTACTTTGGATCCGCAGTTGGAGGTAATAAAACATGATAAAATATTGGCTGTTGTTAATGTTGTGTGGTTGTTCCACGGTTCCTGCCGTATTACCAGACAACTCTAGACCCTCAATTATGGAAGAATCCATTAAACACAATCTACAAGCCTCGGGTGAACCCAGTTACTTGTGGATTCTGTGGTATATCCCAATTCTAGCTGTTGTTCTGAGTTGGACATGGAAAACCTTTATACGAAAGAAGACAAATGAACCGCAAAGCAGCAGTGAATGCAATCTATGATAAGTTGTTATCGGTCATGCTGGAGGATCTAGATGATCCCGCTAAGTGTGGACCAGGTTTGTACCAAGTTATCCGAGGAGTCATCCAAGATAACAAAGAGTTATTGGACTCTGTGCCATCAGATTCACTGGAGGCGGTGGATCGCAAGCTGAGTTCCATGGTCCCCTTTAAGTTTGCCTCTTCCAAGCCCGCATAAGCCATTACAGACCTCCGTGGACTTGGGTGGTACCCCAGTACCCCTGGAAAAAGAATGTCTGTAAAGGGATTTAAATGAAGATACCCCCAGAAGTTATACAAGACTTTAGAAATCACTTGTATTTTTGTTTCAAGTATTTGGGTTTAGGTGAACCCACCCCAAAGCAATATGCAATGGCAAAAGAACTACAGGATGGGCCTAATGATTTCTTGATGCAAGCGGGGCGTGGGGATGGAAAAAGTGTAATCAATGCTTGCTTTGTTAGTTGGAAGTTACTGAAGGATATTAATAGAACCCAATTGATTATCTCAGCCGCTGGGGACAAAGCTATCAAGTTTGTCTCCCAAGTCAGGCAAACCTTGTCCTTGGTTCCGTATATGCAACATCTGGTTCCCCAAGAGTTTGAGAAAGACTCGGCATTTGGATTCAATGTCCATGGTCGTACCCGTATCAGCCAAGATCTATCGGTTGTCGCCAAGGGTATTACTTCTCAGATCACGGGATCACATGCGGATGATATTCTGTGTGATGATATTGAGATCCCCGAGAACTCAGATACCCCAGCCGCCAGGGAAAAGCTGTGGGACAGGTGTATGGAATTAGAGAACATCCGCAATAAAATCGAGGGGTCCACCATCCGATTCTTGGGAACCCCACAGACCAAGGATTCCGTTTACAACAAACTGGCAAACATCTACAGTGTTATTAAGTTCCCTGCTGTGATGCCAGATATCTCAAACGAGGCCGAGCGTGAGAATGTCCATCCCTATGTCCTAGATCTGCCCTTGGAACCAGGACAATCAACACAACCAGAACGGTTCTCAGATGAACAGTTACTGGGTATCGAAGCCAAGATTGGTCCCAGCTTGTTTGCCCTGCATTACAAACTGGATACCAGTTCTTCGGATATCAAGCGGTATCCCCTGAGGTTGTCTGATTTGTTGGTGATTGATGTTGACCCTGAGGTATTTCCCAATAAGATGACATGGGCTAATTCAACCCAGAACAAACGGGTCCCTTCTTTTGGTATGCGGGGAGACATATGCTATGAGCCAATGTGGATATCACCCACCTATATTGAATACCTAGAGACTGTGATGTTCATTGATCCCTCGGGGCGTGGGGCGGATGAGACTGCGGTCTGTATTGCCAGCTTTGCTAATGGCTATGTGGTTATCCATGAACTGTTGGGTCTACAGGGTGGGTATGACAATGTTACCCTTGGTAAAATTACCGATCTACTCTGTCAATACAACATAAAAAAACTGAAGTATGAATCAAATTATGGTGATGGTATGTTTGGTCAAATCTTGCGTCCCATTGTCAGTTTAAGATGTGGTCAATTAGCCATTGAGGAATACAAGGTAACGGGCAATAAACAAACCCGTATCCTGAGGACACTGGAGCCAATCTTTGCCCAACACCGTCTTGTGTTTGATACCAAAGTTATCAAGGACAAGGAAAATCAAATACAAATAACCAGACTGTCGGATCGCAAGGGATCTCTCAAGCATGATGATCGGGTGGATGTTCTGTCTGCGGCTGTATCTCATTGGTCATCGTTGATCTCCATAGACCCAGATACTGCTATTAAGAAGAACATGGAAGAAGAACAGAAACGAGCAACCAAAGAGTGGTTGTCAAACAAACGAACGATTGGTCTATTGGGCGAGCGTATCTCTGGTGCAATTCTATTGAATGGTCAGCCGCCCAAAAAGAACAACTACGGAACATCAATTCTAAAAAGATTTAACAAAGGATAATTACAATGGTAGGTGAAGCCTTAGTTTTAGGTGGGTTAGCTTTAGCCCAAGGTATCTTCAGTGCCTTTGGAGCATCATCCCAAGCCAGTGCTCAAGCCAAAGCAGTAGAGTTACAACAACAACAAGCAAACTTTAGAAACAAGTGGCAGTTTGAAGCCAACCAACGGAACCAGATGCGAGCATTCCAAGCCAACTTGGAAAGAAACCTGTTGATTGAAAAGGGTGCTAATGTTGATCGGGCATTACAAGAACTGTACTTGGATAAATCATTCCAAAACCAAAAGGGAACCCTGAGTAAGCAAACATCTGCAACCAATGCCCAGTTTCTTGGGACTCTCAGTTCTCGCAGTATTGGATCAAGCTCTGGTACCGCCAGAGCATTACTTAGGCAGAACATGTCAAACATCACCGCAAACATGATTGCCCTAAAGGCAAACTATAGGCAAGCCTATAAGGACATCGAAAAGAGACAAAGCCAACAGCTTGGTCAACGCCAATTCAGCTTCCAAGAGCAAGCGGTGTTCCTGCCAACAACTGGTGGAATTGCAGATACATCATCCTCAGCATTAACCACAGGTTTGATTGCAGCTGGTATTAGTGGAGTTGCTGCGGGTTACCAAGCAGAACTAGAATACAAAAAGTAAGGTATAATATGTCTAACTTTAATTCATTATTCAATGAACTTAATACCATAGCCAAACAAGCGGCTCCAAAGACCAACACAAACCCAGAAACAGTAGACAACAAGATAGCCAAGGATGAAATCAACAAACTAACTGATCTAGCAAACACAGCTGGACAAATGTATCCAACAGATCCTGTGGGTAAGTTTCAATACTGGAAGAACAATACAGACATCTCTACCCTGAGTAATGAGGCTAAGAACAAGTATTGGAAAACCTATGTTGATATGCACCCCGAAGGAATGGTTGGGGCTAAAAGAGACTTTGTTGATATTACCAAAAGGGAATTAGAGTTTATAGATAGTAGTGTTAATAAGGAGTTCTATCTAAAAGAGAGACTAGAGTATGTCCCAGAATGGGCTAGGACTGAGCTAGATCCAATCTTAGCAGAACTAAGTACAACCATAGCTAACAGTAATTACTCCAAGGCTCAACAGGTCTACATGAAGGACTTGGATCTCCGTATAAACAGGTTTGCTGTGTTAGCCCAGTTAGACCCAGATGTTCCATCTACAACCCACACATCAGACGCCGTTAAACTGGAGCAACTGAATTTACTGGAGTTGGCTAAGGTAGAACAAGGCAGAATCGGTGTCTTCAGCGAAACCAATCAGTTCATCCCAGCCTACTTTCTAAAGGACCGTAAGCAAGTCTTTAAAGAAGATCGGTTTGTAGAACCCTCGCTAGAGGAGCAAAGTGTTGTTCGATCCTTGGCTCCAACTATTATCAAGAAAGCGATAGATGGAAACCTAGCGTTCAATCGAAACCGTATATCACGGGATGAACGAGACAGCTCTACGCTTGCTGCCGAGTATCTTTTGTCTGGCTCGTTTCAACCAGATCAATGGAACACAGCTTTTGCTATGTTGCCCGATAAGAAAATGGAAGATAAGTTGGTGTTGGGTCTTCGGGGTGAGATTTCTGCTGGTAGAATTAAATCCGAAAAAGATCTGGCACAAGCAATCTTTAGAACCCTTGAGAAATACGGTTCATATCTACAGGAAAACAAAGAATGAGTCAATTTAACTTTATCAAGCAAGAGATATTTGAAGAAGGTCCAAGGGAATCAGTTGGGCTTGGTGCCACCCCTGTTATACAATACCAAGAAGGAATAACTGAACTGCCTCAGCCCATCTCACCACAACTTGCTATAGATAGCGGTATTAATTGGAATGCTTTGGGAGTAGATGCATCAGAAACCGCAGCAAAACTGTATGAACAAACTGTAGACTATGTTATCTCCAGCAAACAAGCTACGTTGGCAAACACTGAGATAGAATTAAAATCAGCAATCCAAGATTGGGAAATAAAGGCACAAGCAAAGTTATTGCCATATAAATACCAAGGTGCTGAACCACCGGCTGAAGTTTATGCACAGATTGATGCTGAGTATGACAAGTTAAAAAGTAATTATAAAAAAGAAGCCATAAGAATTCTTGGTGAAAGTGACTATGCTTTGTTTACGGATAATAAAAATCCACTGATGACAAACATAGGTTCCAAGTATCAACCACTGGCAATCCAAACACGGAAGGGTTTACTTGAAACAGAACAGGCATTTAACCAATCCAAGTATCAGTTTGATTTAGCTTCTATAGCTGCATCTCAAAGCGCTGAGGTAAAAAAGAAAAGTGAAACAGCATTTATTACCAAAGATCAGCTAGATAGTCTACCGCTTGACCCAGTAGCAGCTGGTGCCATGCTATTTGGTAATACAAACGAGAATAACCAAATATTTGATAGAACAATTCCCGTTCAACAACCAGATGGAACAACAAAACAAGTCCCCGTGTTTATGAAAGAAAACGGACAATACAGGTTAAATGTTCCCATATCGCAGCTTACTGAGGACGAAGTAAATGCAACGCTCCCATACATCATGCAACACAGTAATCTGCAAAACGGCACCATGATTCATAAGGAGATGGAGACACTGGTTAAGCAGTTACTTGCTAGGAACTTAAGTCCAAGTGAAGAAATGTATACAGCACGGTTAGTTGGTAATTTGAACCCATCAACCATTGCACATTTTGCAAGTAAAATAGGAATCAGTGCAGAAGAGGCAGCAAGAATTCAACTTTATCACAGTGCTGCTAGAAGCCCATTGTTTAACATGGCAACACTTCGGGAATTTAACAAATATACACCAGAACAAATAAAAGGTGCTATTAACCTGTTTAACATCAGGTACAAACAACAACCAGTAACCAGCACATCAGATATCTATACAGAAAGTGGTTCACCCCAAGAACAAGCGGTGATGTTTACTGTCAATAATAAGGTAATTGACATGCTTTCAGGAAAAGGTAAGCTTGATGATTATGTAGTTACATCTGCGTCTGGTATTATAAGAGATACATCAGGAGAGCCAAATAAAAACATGGCTCAACTTATACAAGACAACCCAGAATTAAAGATGATAATGATGCGTGCATTCTTGTTTGTCAATCAACAACCACATCTGGCCAACCTAGATTTAAAAGACTCAAAAAACATTGATAAAATAAATACAGCATTAGAAGAATCTTTTTTAAAACCAGAACTTAGCAGTGCTGGTTTGATTTGGGTACCAGAGCATGGTAAGTTTTATGTAGCACCATCCTCAACAACATTAGTGGGCGACTATACTGGTGTAGCTAAGGAAAACAATTATATAACAAGTGGAATACCAGAAGCTGCAAGAGAAGAAGTAAGAAAAGAACTGTTAAGTAAAGGTTCAAACGGTGTTGCTAATATTCTTGTAACTGATTCAAACGACGCGTCGGGTATTACAACAAGAGAGGGAGCACATTCATTTATTAAAACACTTTCTCCTAATTCTAATCCAGACCTAGCTAATATAATGCTTGATGTTGTTCACGAATCACAACGATTTAACTTCGATGGAACATTTGGAAATGATAAGGATAATTTAAAAAAAACAAATCAACGTGTTAAAAGAAACATACCAACCGATGCTGTTTTATTACAAATGGCATATGCAATAAACCCAAGAACTTGGGTAGCTCTTGGAATTATGCAAGATGGTGTAGATCCTGGTACACTGGGTATGGAACAACAAGTAGAATATGCCGCCAAAGCGTTTGGTTCAATTACCGGTGCTCAACACTGGGGTCTACGGTTAGACTATGGTGATCCAGATACTATGGCAAAAGCTGGTGGTGGTATTACAATAGGTATTACTAATATTCCATATATAGATAAAAATGGAAAAACCCAAAACCTTTTAAACAATCTTTATTCAAAAAACCAATTGGTCGGCGGTGTTTATATACCAAGACGTGGAACCAGTCAAACACCAGTCCTTATGGGTAGGGATATGGTTCAATCAGAAATACAAAACAGACTTAAGAAACTTATTGAAATTGAGTATTCTGGCAAACAGACTGGTAGAATAGAAAACCCAGATCTGACAATTCGTGGTTCTTCTGGGTTTCCTTCCAGTAATGCTAATTACTCGCCATTTAAAGACCCTAGGTTCTGGCGTGATACTGATTGGCTCGGGTCAACAGAAGACAGAAGGGGTGGGTTTGAAACGTACTTTGCTGGTAATGAATACGTTGCTCCTATACCAAACAAAGAAATAAACAACCTACAAGACTTTATAACATACTACAAAGAACTGCATAATAAAGGTGTTATAAAAGAGATGATAGCCAAGGATCATGCTGTGTTTAACGAAGATCCAACCCGCAGTGCTTTGTTCAGACTAAATGCAGATTATGGAGATGTAGACCAAGACTCAGTAGTATTTTCAAGAGATGTTCTGAATAAAGCAATGGCTGTTGGTAAAGAGCTTGGTTATACCAAGTTCAAAGATTATCTGTCTATTATGTTTACCTTAACAGAAGCATTTGAATCAAACCAGGAATTTGTTCATGGTTACCCAATGGGTCAAACAGAAGGATTCACAGATTTTGGCAACAAAGCAAACTATCCCATTTTTACCGGTTACCCATCCATTCTTAATGGGGGTGTAAACAAAGGTCTAGCACCCTATGGATTAGAGCCAACCGCAGCCAAGGAACTTGCTGACCAAGGCTACAGTTTTTATACCGAAAAAGGCAGTGGTAATCTTTATGCTTTTAAAGAAGATGAATCCATAGATGAAAACAGGTTTGATTTGTTGTGGTATAATGAACAACTGGATTCGCGTGGAGTTAGTATGATGCGTGGTGTGGATTTGGCACCCCAATATGCATTTGGCGATCTTCCTCCTGATTATCAACAGGAAAACGCAAACAGGCTGAATGCAGTAATAGAAGAGCACGGTAAGCAAAAGAAATACCAAGGAATTATTTTACAATATCTTGGTAAAGACCCAGACAAGTTTGATTTAAACTCGTACCGACGAAACGAAACGGGTTGGATGACATTGGCCAGTAAAGAAAAATTCAGAGAAATCTTAACTGTTCCAGAAAAACTGGCTGATGCCATAAGAGATATAACAGAACAGCTTACGTCAGAAGACGCAAAAAAAAGATTTGCCGAAATTTCAACTGTTCCAGAAAAGTTATCTAAAGATATAGCTGCTAATGATACCGTAAGATATGTCAAACAGTTTTTTGGATTTGAAGATGTTGATTTGGGTTTAGATAAAGAGTTTGTTTTACCCAAACTAAGTGAAGAAACCAAAGCCATGTTCCTGAAACTGAAGAACATGGACTTAACTACAGATGAGAAAAAGATATTAAACAAGATTATTGATTCTGAACTAAAAAGGTTGGGCTTCCTTTCAGATACACCCAATACAAACACCCCAGTATCCCCAGGAACTGTATCCGATAAACCACACATGAAACTTATTTCTGAGTATGAGGGGTTAAAAACCACAGCATATTGGGATAATACTGGTCGGGTTTGGACTATTGGTAAAGGTACAACCAAGTATCCAAACGGCTCTAAAGTTAAACAGGGTGATACAATCACAGAAGAACAAGCCACCCAGTTTGCCCAGGCCTATATTGACACCAAAATAATCCCAACCCTGAGTAAAACAATTCCGACATGGACAGAAATGAGTCCCAACCAACAATCAGCCATAATCTCGTTTGCATATAATGTTGGTGAAAACTTCTATAACAAGCCTGGGTTTGAAACAATATCAGCAGCTTTGTCCAAAGTCAGTACATTTGGTAAAGTACCAGAAGCCCTCAGTCTTTATAATAAATCAGGTGGTAAAAAACTAAATGGCTTGATAAAACGAAGAAAAGCAGAAGCTGAACTTTGGTCCAGCAGTAAATAAAGGAAAGCAATGGAAAATATTTTCTTTAACGACGAACAAAAGAATTTCTATAATCTAAATCCAACACCAAACGAGCCACCAAAACAACTACCGTTTTACAACAAGTACCTTTCTTCGACTTACATGCAACCATCCCAAGGTTCAACCGAGGGTATATTGCTGGACCCATCAGGTATTTCAGACCGGTCTAACTGGGATATTTTACCAAAAAGACAACCATTAACAGAACCCCAAGTAAGATCACAAACACAAGCCTTGGCTCTATTAAATAATGAGGTTGTTAACAACACGCTTATTAGTGGTGGTGTGGATCCAAGTCAAGCACCTTTAATTAGACAAATGATTGGATTGCCAACATTTAACGAGATTATTGTTAATGAAGAAGACATTAACGACACCAACCTGATAAACCAAAAAACACAACTAGATATTTTGGCCAAGACTGATCTTACAGACCCAGAAAATCTAAAGGCATTCAAAAAGCAATCAGAAGTGGTTACATATATTCAAGCCAGATTGAATGGCTTTGAACAAAAACCAATTGAAATGTCTGCAGAAAATTTCTATAGATCCCAGGGTGTTATTGGTAAAGCAATAGCTGGGGGTCTTGGTGTATGGAGGAACCTTTTTGATACACCTGAGTTAATAAAATCAGTTTCAGACAATGCAGCTGATACTATGCACTTTCTAGGTATAATCAGTGATGATGAGTATAAGTTGTATTACGACGTTGCCCATGGTGGTTTACCCAGCACATCCATGAATGATATTGTTGCTGCTGTTGATAAATTTGATCCAAAATTTAATCACATAGCGTGGTTTAACACCAAAATTGCAAGCGACCCATATGTAAAAGATGGTCTATTGAATTATGGGGTAACAGAAGACATGTTCCGTGGGGCTAGAAATGAAACCCACGCTAGAATGATGTTGATGTCTCGCATGAATAGCTCAAACATTCAACAACAAGTAGCAGACTATGTTCCAAGCACAACGGAAAAATTCAAAGGCTTTTTCTTAAGCTTTAAGGATGGCATGGTTGGTAGTGGTGTTGATCTTGCAACTGAAGTTGGTGTTGAGTTAGGTATATCTGCTGGAATAAGTTTAATACCCGCCGGTGTTACACAAGCAGCTGGAGCAGCCAAAGCTGGTTTAGGAATTGCCAGGTTTGGTCGTCGAGCCTTGGGTTTTGCTAAGTGGGGTTTGACTGGTGATCTACCTAGAGTTGCTATGCAGTGGGGTGTTGTCAGGAGAGCCTTGGCTACGGCTACTGTGGGTGCTGGGTGGGGCGCAGCACAAAACTACATGGGACAACAGAACAACATAGCTTTGGCTAACGCACTGTACTATTACAACCCAGAAATGAAGTCATCCTTTGATTGGGATGAGGTTGGTAATGCCGCCGTTACTGGAGCAATCTTTGGTGGCTCACTTAGCATACTGGGGTCATCCGTAGCCTCTGCTTTCCCAGCCTTCCGTAACGCCAGGGTAAAGAGGTTGGCCAAGGCTGGGATTTTATCACCAGAAAAAGCCATGGCAATAATGGAACAACACCCATTTGCTATAACACTGAACAACTTTAAACGACTTACCAACGGTACACTGTTTAGAAATGTAGACCCAATCTCTGGAACAATCCACACGGCAGTCTCAAAGGGCAAACAGCCAGAGCTGTCAGACATTAACGATGCTTCACGAACCGCAGCAAACGCTGTTGATGCTGCTGAAGCTGTTGCAACACCAAAGCAAGCTGACAAAGCTCTTAAACCTAGCCTAGATAATCGTGGTGGTCGTGAAGAGCTTCTTGATTTCATTGATCGTGGTATCAGAGGCGGGACCATAAAATCCCTAAATGATGTATTAGATAACCTGTCTACCGTGGGTCCATGGAGCAGCCTGACTACAAAACAAAAAGTACATCTGTTGGAACAGCTGGATGTGCCTGCTGTTAGAAAGAAACTTCAGGATGTTTTAAGTGAAACAGATGCACCAGATGATGTAAAACAGTCGGCTACTGTTTTGGCTGGTAAAATGCAGTTATTTGATGAAACAAAAGCAAAACTGAGGGCTACCTTGTCAGTCGAAGATTTGGCTGATGTTGATAACGCTGTTAGACTGAACAAGCCACTAGATGAAACAATCACACCACAATCATCTACCAGAAAAACCGTTGAGGCTATATTTGATTCTGTTAAGAATAACAAGAAGCCGGTAACCGTAAGTGAAACCAAACCTGAAGTTACACCCGCAGTGACCCCTACACCTGAGGTTACCCCCGCAGCTGCAGTTACCCCCACAGCTGCGGTTACACCAGAAAAACCAACAATAAATGTTACACAGGAGCGGGTTGATGCGGCAACCGCCGAAGCCAAAGAGGACATGGCTCTTAGAACTGAGAGAGAGCTGAATGATCCAAAGGTTAAGAAAGAGATTGAAGATACGATTGAAGAAATGTTGTTTGGTCGGGAAGGTAAAACAACCCTACGCAGAATTCTTCGTGGTTCACGAAAGGCAAGAAAGCTCAGTCCAGCCCAACAGAAACGAATCACTGGTGTTTTAACCAACCCAGCAGCCTTTATTGAAGAAGCTAGGGGAAACAAAGAACACATCACAGCTTATTACAAAACGATGCAAGAGTTTGTTGCATCTGGTCGATTAACCGAAGCCGATGTTCGTATTATCCTGGCAGCTACGGTTAACCTGAACTGGAACTCTGGAGCTGCAAGCATAATCAGTAAGCTTGTTGGTGGAGAACGGTCTATGGTTGACCCAGTAGCTGGAGAAGTCACCGTTGGAGAATACTTTGGTAAACCAGGAGAAATGAATAGAATTAAAAATGTATTGCATGAGATTGGACATGTCTTTGAGATGTTTGGTCATGGTTCTTCTTTGATGAATATTCGTAATCTGTTCTCATCAGAAGCAGACTTTATTGTTTCTTTGCGAGAAACTTTAGATACAGACCAGATAAACAAATACTATCTTGGCGGTAATACACAAGAGTTAATGGCCGAAGCTTTTTCTGTTATGATGATTGACGAAGTTAGACTGGCTGCCTTTATTAACCAAGCACCAAACCAAGGGTTGGTTCGTAAGATGTTAATGCAGAAGTTTGTTTCAATTGGTCAATCCTTGATGGATGTTTTGGATTCGTTAAAGCTAAGTAAGGTACTTGAGGAAGAGCAGGTATTCAAGTCGGTTAAGGAAATGTTGTCGTTGCTTGATAAGAACTCTGGACTGTTGATTTCTAGAATTGTATATCAAGATACTGTTATGCGATTACTGAGTGACCGTGAATACCTAACCACTCGAGAACTGCAGGATAAAATTAACCGAGAGCTTATACGGATATTCCAACCAACACAAGACGAGCTAACGCTGTCACAAAAGCAGATAAGCTATTTGTTTACAGAAGATGAAATAGCCGCCCTAGTTGAGTACACCTCCTCAGAGCAAGTAACACCAATACATGTTGATGCATTCTTGAATACCAAACTTGACGGACTCAGTTTAAAGAAAAACCGCACTGAGTTTATTGATACAATGTCAAGATACTTGAAGATCAATAAAAAATACTTTAGTTCTGTTATTGACATCTACAACCAATCCTTGGTAGAAAACGGGTATCCACCAATTAAGCGGTCTGGGTCAGAAACGGAAATTAGTCCAGCTGATATATCCCAATATCTGGATACAGAAAAAAAGAAGGATGCAAGATTGCAAAGAAAGACTATGCTTTCAACACCAGATGTGTTGATGCGTAATTTCTTCAGCTACAGTCTTGGTAAAGCAGCGGCAAAGCTTGGTGCTCCAGTAAGAGCTTTGGAAGACCTGACTCTTATTGAACAATTAAAAAGAGCCTCTGTTCGTGGTAAGCGTCTAACTGGTCTACAGTTAATAGATGAATTAACAGAGTATTTAAATAACTTTAGAAAAAATTATATTGGCACCGAAACAGCAGAAGTGTATAACCCCGAAACGGAAGAGATGGAAAAAATAAAAGTCCCAGCTGAAAAAGCAGCTAGGCGAGAACAGGTGCTTGCTTTACAAGAACAAACTCTGTTAACTCCACTTGAAATAAGTTTGTTTGATTTGGTTGCTAAATCACCTGAGTTTAATGATCTGATTAAGACAATCGAAGTAACCACAGTTAAGTATAATCCAGAAGTTCATGGAACAAACCCAAGCAATAACTATTTGTTCAAACCAAACCAAGACAAAACAGGCGGAACACTGGAGTTACTTGAGTTTGACAGTGAATCAAAAAACATTGGCAGTATTTATACCATGTTCAAAGGATTTGCTGAGGCTGCTGTTGTTCTAAACAAGCAAAAGAAGCTTAAGAAAATAATTGAAAAAATTAACAACAACCCAACAACACAAGCAGAAAAAGCTTTTGCTAATTCACAGGCCAGAGATCCTGTTACTGGGAAGCTAGTTGTTATGGGTCATTATACTCCTCGTAGAATTAAAAGAAAATCAGGTGGCACCTACGAGTGGAATGTAAGTCTTAAAGCAACCTTACTGTTTCCACATACAGATATGTTGGGTTATGGCGTATACTTGACAAACAGAGAGTCTGATGGAGAAACCTATCTAGTAGACTACTCTGGGGTTAGTAATTATAATGTTGGTGAGTATGCGTATTATTACTATGCCAACATTGAAAACCCAATTATTATTAACCCAATAAAAGAAGGTTGCGCTGCGGCAAAACGACAAGGGGTTTATGCTCACATTGAGCATTCACCCCGACGATATCCCCGATGCCATGATCCGCGATTTTGTGGGGGCACGCTATGCTGTGGCGATGGTGCGGATT
>OGWG01000096.1_pt1 | contig 14679 bp, 18 predicted proteins | sample 1575911 | NCBI WGS metagenome assembly OGWG01 (sample SAMN07581534, study PRJEB24739) | freshwater metagenome
AACTGCAAAAGACCCTGACCGAGATGGCTTTGGCCGGTCAGGAAGGAACCGAGGCTTTTCGCAAAATGGAGGTTGAGGCCGGAAAGTTAAAAGACCAAATTGGCGACACCGCACAGCGGATTAAAAACCTCGCATCGGACACTCGCAACATTGACACCTTTGTTGCAGCGGTGCAGGGAATTACGGCAGGGTTTCAGATTGCCCAAGGTGCAGCGGCATTGTTTGGTAACGAGAACGAAGACTTGCAGAAGGCATTGCTCAAAGTGCAGGGAGCCATGGCACTTGCCAACGGTGTGCAGCAAATTGCGAACCTGCTCAACAAGGATTCCATCTTAATCACGCAAGCGCAGACAACGGCACAGACACTCTACGCCACCGCAGTCGGAACCAGCACGGGTGCGATGAAGGCGTTTAGGATTGCGCTACTTGCGACTGGTATCGGGGCAGCGGTTGCGGCCTTGGGTTTATTGGTTGCCAAATGGGACGAACTGACCGCAGCGGTCCGCAGGTTTCTGAATCTGCCTGACCCAGCCATTGCAGCCAAGAAGCGTGAAGAAGCCGCAATGCGAGAGGAAGCAGCTTTGTCGAATTACCGTTATGCTTACGAGCAACACACAGAACAGCTGATTGAGGCAGACCGCAAACGGCAAGAGGCAATAAAAGAGCGGCAACGCAAGGAAGCAGAGGCAATAAAGGAGCGGCAACGCAAGGAAACAGAGGAAAGGCTAAAACGCTTTAAGGAAATGAAGGAGGAGAATGAGGCGTTGATTAAAATGGTTCAGGATACAAACTTGATGTTATTTGAAGAAGAACTTAAACAAAGAGAAAGAACCGAGGCTGCTCAAATTGCCGCAATGCAAAGGGAGGGACAGCGAAGGCAAATGCAGGCAAGCATGGACATTCGTGCAAAGGAGGCACAGTCACAGCGAGAAAAGGATTTGTATGAGGGCAACATACAATTTGCCAAATTGGGCTTTGATTCTATCTCTGGTTTGTCCGAATTGTTTGCAGGTAAAACAGAAAAGTCGCAAGAAAGGGCGTTCAACATTAACAAGGCGGCCAACATTGCCCAAGCCTTGATGGATACCTACACCTCGGCAAATGCGGCATATAAATCTCAATTAACCGTTCCTGACCCATCGGCACCAATCCGTGCAGCGGTTGCGGCTGGCTTTGCGGTTGCCGCTGGTCTTGGCAGAGTTGCATTGATAGCAAAGACAAAGTTTGACAAATCGGGAGGCACTCCAAGTGCTGGAGGTTCGCCATCGGGAGCAGGTGCTGGTCAAGCCGCACCACCTCAAATCTTTGCCAACCCACAAACGACTAACCTCGGCACGGGCGAACTCTCGGCAGGCCAAGGCCAAAACACCGCACCCATGCGAGCCTATGTGGTGGAACGGGATATCACCCAAAGCACTCGCAGGGTTCGCAGGTTGGAGGAATTTGCAACAATTGGAGGCTGATACATTTGCCACTATGGAACTTCCAGTGTACAGGATGACCGTGGATGAAGTCGATGAGGGTGTGCAGTTTGTGGCCCTCACCGATATGCCAGCCATCGAGAAACCATTCCAAGCCTTTGCCAAAGCCAAGCAGAGGTTTACCGAGACAGGCGAGCGGAGGGTCCTCACCGGGCCGCTGATGCTGGCCGATACTCCCATCTACCGCAAGGATGACACCTATGGCGAGTACTACGTTGTTTTCGACAAACCGACCATCCGCAAGGTGGTGCAGAAGTACTTCAAGCAAGGCAACCAGCACAATGTCAACGCATATCACAATGCTGAACTGGATGGCGTTTATATGTTTGAATCCTACATCACCGATGCCGAGCGTGGCATCATGCCTCCTAAGGGCTATGAGGACGTACCCGATGGTTCATGGTTCGGGTCTTTCAAGGTCGAGAACGATGACGTGTGGATGAACCGCAACGCATTTAAGGGGTTCAGCGTGGAGGGATTGTTTGGAATGGACTTGACGGAAACGGAACTGGAACTGGAACTTGCTGGACTTGCCGATGACCTCGCCAATTTTTTGCAACATTTAACCCCCACCTACAAATCCCTATAATATGAACCTGAAATCTGCAATCGAATCCCTGCGGACTGAACTGCGAAAGTTCACCGCTCAAAAACAAAACTTTGCCGACTACAAGCTGGCCGATGGCACGGTTGTCCGTGTGGACGGTGACCTCGTTGCCGGAACTGCGGTTTATGTAGTGACCGAGGAAGGCACACTCCCTGCACCAGATGGCGAGCATGTCGTTGAGGGCGTTGGTACCATCAAGACCGAAGGAGGCAAAATCGTTGAGGTTGTTGCTGCTGAAGTCGCAACCCCTGCCATCGAGCCGTTGCCAGTTGCTGCCGAAATCACTCCAGAAGTGGCCGTTGACGTGACCGACCAAATCAAGGAAGCCTATCCGCTCGTAACCCCCGAAGTCGTTGATGCTATCGTGGCGAAGCACCTTGAAGCCATTATGGCTGAACTCAAAGCGGCCTATGCTGAAATGGGCAACATGAAGGAGAAAATGTCTGCCTTCGCATCGCAGATTGAAACCATGGCCGACATCGTGGAAAAGGTCAGCGAACTCCCAGCCGAAGCCCCAAAGCCAAGCGGTTCAGCAATCGTGGAGCAACGCAAGGCCCAGGCATCGCAGAACTTCAACGCACTTGCACAAGCACTTCAATCCCTTAAAAAAAACTAACCCCCTAAAAATCCACTAACCATGGCATACACCTTTTCAGGACTAACCTCCTACACCGACCAACAGCGGTTACCGCTGATTACCAAAGCCGTATTCTCGGCTCGCTCCGCAGCCTTGTTCACCAAGCAGGTGGGCATCAAGTTTGCTGCTGCGTTGAACCTCATGGACACCGATGCTTTGATTCAAAGCGGTGCTGCTTGCGGTTACACAACTTCAGGCACGACTGCATTCACCCAGCGCAATATCACCGTGGGTCGCATGAAGGTTCAAGAAACCATCTGCCCAAGAGCATTGGAGCAGTACTGGATGCAGACCCAGCTGACCGCTGGCTCAACCTATGATGGCGTTCCATTCGAGCAGGCTTTCTCCGAGCAGAAGGCTCTACGCATTGCCGAGGCCTTGGAGAACGCAATCTGGCAGGGCAACGCTTACTTCAGCGGCGTGAACCAGTTGCTGAACGACGCATCGGGTTCTGTCGTTTCAGGTAACACAACTGCCATCAGCGGTTCGATTACTTCCACCAACGTAATCGGAATCTTTGACAACATCTACACTCGCATTCCTCAAGCCATCCTGACCAAGACTGACCTCGTAATGTTCTGCGGTTGGGACACCTTCCGCACCTTGGTAATGGCCTTCAAAGCCAACACGGGTGTCATGTACAACCAAGTGGACTTGGCTGGACTTGCCGATGGTGAGATTGTTTACCCCGGCACGAACATCAAGGTCATTGCAGTTCCCGGATTGACTACCACGAACCGTATTGTTGCAACCTACCTCGGCAACCTGTTCTACGGAACAGACTTGTTGAGCGATGAAGAGCAGTTCCAGATTTGGTTCTCGCAGGACAACGATGAGGTTCGCTTCCAAGCAGCCTTCAAAGCAGGTGTGCAGTTCGCTTACCCCGACTTGATTGTTGACTGGAAATTGGCCTAATGTATAGGGGGGAGGGCAACCTCCCCCTTGCTTTTATCTACTAAAATTTAAACCAAACAGCAATGTCGTGTAATTTAACAACAGGTTACGCACTCGGTTGCAGGGATGCAGTCGGTGGTATCAAAGAAATCCGCTTGGCGGTTTACAACACCTCGGGGTCGTTTGCCACAAACGGCAGCGGCACGGTGACTGGCTTTACTGGCTATGCATCGGGAACCGCTGGTAGCAATCCATTCTACAAGTACGACCTGACCAAGGCGACTTCGCAGTTTACCGAGACCATCAACGCATCCACCGAGAACGGGTCTTTATTCTACCAACAAGACCTGACCTTGGTTGTCAACAGATTGCAGGTGCAGATTCGAAACGAGATGTTTGTGTTGGCACAGAACAGACTGGTGGCTATTGTTCGTGACCGCATGGACAACTATTGGATATTGGGTTCGGATACCGGCTTGGAGGTAACGGCTGGCACGGGTCAGACTGGTACGGCCAATGGTGACCGTTCGGGCTACGAAATCACTTTAAGTGCGTTGGAGAGTTATCCGATGTACGCTGTGTCCGCAGCCAATGCCAACTTAGTGACCGCAACGGCACAGGTAACGGGAGCGTAAAATGAGCTGCGCATTAACGGCTGGTTATGCGCTGGGATGCAGGGAGTCGGTTGGCGGCGTCAGGGACATTCGCATTGCCAAATTTAATCCTACTGCAGGCCTTACCGTAAGCAGTGGCACGGTTAGATGGCTTTCTGGCTATGGCTTAGAAAACCTGATTTCATCGTCGCAGGAATTGAATGTGACTGGAAGCTGGAGTAGGAATAATTTTGGCGCAATTAATGTTGACTTTTTAACTTTCGCACCAGACAACAGTCAAACAGCAGATAGATTAAACTTTAGTTCAAATCCAAATGGCTCATGGCTCGCTCAGCCTGTAACGATTGATTCGGGAGTTACTTACACCTTTTCGTGCTTTGTCAAAAACACCTCATTTAGCAACCCAGCACAATACTTCGCAATGTTTGCGTACAAAGACGGAAACGTTGCTACACAGTTGAACATTTATCCCAGCGGCCATGCTGGAACCAATTTGTACTATGGCGTTGCAAGTGCATACACGGGAGTTCCGACTTACAAGCAGGAAGATTATGGCAACGGTTGGTATCGCTATTCAATGACCTTTACGCCATCAGCAAGCTATCCTTCGGGAACAACAAATTTTCAATTTTACGCATCGCAAGCCTCGTTGGCCAACGCTAATAGGGCATGCTTTATTTGGGGCGTGCAGCTTGAACGCAGCAATTACGCTGGTTACTATGTGCCGACAACAACGGCATCGTCCATTTTGACTCCAAGCTCCAGGTCCAGGGCAAGCTTGGCCCGCGTAAAGCCCATGCTCCCGTAAGCCTGGGTGCTCAGCTTGGTCTGATAAGAGATCCGCCGGGCAATCTCCACGGCCGACTCGGTCTTGGACGTCAAATGCTGAACGGCTTTTAATTCCAGGGCCGCGGCCATTTCCAGCTGGTTATTTTCCTCCCGAAAAATCGCCATAACCATGAGTTTAATGGCCTCCAGATCCTGCACCGTGAGGATGTCGGCATCGTTAAAGACGTCGACGCACTTCTTTTTTCCGGTGACGACAATCTTGGTCGGTATCGGGGAAACAGAAGCGTCAATCTGAAACTTGATTTCGTTGGTCGTGGAACCAAGCGGGTAAAACGAAAGAGGCAGAAGGTCGCCGTCATCCAGGACAAAAGCATAAGCATTGTCGCATAAAAGATAATCTCCGGAGGCGGTAACACTTCCCTCATAACGATGAACCCGGTGTATGGCCTCTAAGGCGGAAGGAAGTATAAAAATCCCGGAAGCCACGTCTACCTTGTATTTGGCCAAAGCACCCAACCAGGGCTGAATGGCGTGAAGGCGGCGCTGGGCCTGGTTAACTCTTTGAGCCACCCGGGGATCGTTGGCCGGGATCCCATTATCGACGACCCGGGCGACCTCGCTTCTAATGCTGCCGAAGGTCACAGGTCAGCTCACGAATCCGCGTAGAACGGAATCCGCCTCCAGGTTCCATTAATTTGTACCCGCAGGAAACCTACCGGTCGTGCAGGCAACGTATTGGGCGATGGCCCGGCTACCGCGGTGGTTTCAATCGTTTGATTCGTCAAAGTGAGAGCGTCCACATTGCCCAAGGTCGTTGTCCCGGTGACAGAAAAGTTTCCGGTTACCGACGCGTTGGAGGAGAATGTTGCGGCTCCGGCCGAGGAAAAGGTTCCGGCTACCACGGTATTTCCGGTTGAGGCGGCAACGGTAAACTTGTCGGTGTTGACATTTAGGTTGCCCGTCAGTGAGGTAGCCCCAGTAACGTTTAAGGCCCCGCCGATACTTGTATTCAGCCCCACGTTTAAAGCGCCGGCGATGCCAACACCGCCCGTAATAATGGCGGCCCCGGTGGTGGTGCTGCTGGAAATTGTATTGTCAGTGACCACCAACGAGTCGATATAGCCCGTGCCGTCCACGTAAGCGTTACACCAACGTTGGGTGGTGGAACCAAGATCAAAGGTGTCGTCTGTGTCAGGGATAAAACTGGAGTTAATATCGGCATTAAACACGACATTGTCGAGGTTCGCGTCCCCAAGGGTCACGGATCCGTTGACTGAAAGGTTTCCAACAGCGGTCACGTTGCCCGTCAGGGTGCTTGCCCCGGTCACCGCCAAAGTGCCGCTGACCACGGCGTTATTCCGGACGGTTGTAGTTCCGGTGGTGTTGCTGAGCGAAAGTGTGGTGGCTGCGTTACCAAGATTGACGGTGGTGGACGTAACATTGAACACATTGGCCGTGGCCGATGTGGAAGTGATGTCTCCCCCGTTGACCGCCAAGTCCCCGGTGATGGTTGTGTTCCCCGTCACCGCCAAAGTGGAAGCCAGGGTGGCCGCTCCGGTCACCGAGAGCGTGCCTGCGGTGGTCAAAGCCGCGCTGGAGTTGATGGTTCCGTCTACGTCCAGCGTCTGGGCCGGGGTTGTCGTGTTGATCCCAACCCGGTTGGCAAAAGACCCGGTGCTGGCGATAAACAGCATGGGACTAAGCAGACTGACGTTGCCGCCGGTGACCGTTACCCCGCTGGTTAGGTTTGAGGACGAACTGATCGAAGTCCAGGCACCGCCAATATAAACCTTGATGACAGGGTTGGCTCCGCTGGTATCTAGCCAAATTTTGGTTACATCAGTTGGAGCCGATGTGCTGGTCACAAAAACACTGGCCTCAGAAACGGGAACGGAAAGATTTTGGGCAAACAGATCCAGTAACTCCTGAGGGGTGGCGTATCTGGATCCCGGAGGAAGCGTGCCGGCTAAAAGGGCCATTTAAGCGTTCTCCAGTTGCGGCGCGGCCGAAAAGTTAAGCGCCAATTTGTTAGCCTCCACCATCTCATTACGAAATGATTCAACCGCTGCTGCACCCTGCCGGGTTTCCTTGGCGTTTTCCAAAACCAAAAAAGGCATCCAGGCGACGGAGCATCCAAATTCGTCAACCTGCTTGCCTGTGTTCGGGTTTACCCCGACCAGGTGGGTATACCAGACGCAGCCATGCTCAATGCATGACTTTTTCAACAAGGGGCAAATTTTGGCGCTCATCAGGATTTTTGCGCCACAATCACGTCCACATACGCCACGGCAAAATCCATAGCGTTCATGGAAACTGAGCCGCTCCCAGAACCGGAGAAAGATCCTGCGGTTTGGGTCCAGCTGTGACTGTGGGCCTGTCCACCTCCGGTATTTAAAGTATATCCGTCGGAGAATGAGCTTGGATATCTAGCACTGTGATTGCTACTTTCGTATCCACCAGCCGATCTAAAACCTCCACCCATTGTTTGACCGTGGTTATGGCTTGGGATTTGAGAGATAGTAAGAGTAGTTTCGCCAACCGATCCTGTGACCGAAACTGAACCTGATACTGAAACACTGACGCTTCCACTTGGCACCCTTGAAGTAAACACGGAGCTGAATCCTGTTGATCCACCTGTGCTGGCGTTGCCGCTAACTACACGAAGCGCACGGTCGTTTAAATCTGTGATTTTAACCCAACCCGTAGGCGCACTGGTTTGTTGGAAAACCAAACGCGTGCCCGCTGGGAAAACCGCGTCACTCGCCAACTTGGCCACCGTGACACTGGCGTTAGCCAGTTTGGCCGTGGTCACCGACGAGTCCGCCAACTTTTCGGTGCTAACCGCCAAAGCAGCCAGCTTGTTGGTGCTAACGCTTAAATCAAGGAGCTTGGAGGTGGTAACCGCGTCAGCCGCAATTTTGTCTTCGGTAACCGAAGCGTTTACATACTTGGCCGTCGTGATGGTGTTATCGGCAATCTTGATGGCATTAACAGCACCGTTGCCAAGCTTGGCGTTCACCACCGCACCATCAGCAATCTTGGGCTCCGTAACGCTGGCATTGGCCAACCGCGTGGTCGTCACACTATCAACCTGAAGCATTGTGGAGCTAACTGAGCCGGAAGTAAGCACGTTCGCCCGTACCGCCGACATCGGTATCTTTTTGGTGACGGAAGAATTTACAACTGGGAACACGTCCGAGTTGCTCAAGGTACCTTCAAAAGAAATAAGGTCGGTTATCTTGGGCATACGACGGGTTCCTTATGCTGGCTTACTGGCTGGTTCATGTCAATAATGGGTTATCCGACTGATCGGTAATGGGATCGCTAAACCCCGACCCCCCGTAAATGGTCAGGGTCCCGGATTCAGTCAGCAAGACAACAGAAACAAAGACTGTGGGGTTTGTGACATTAGCGACCGGGGCTGTACCAGCCAATAAAGCCGTCAGGTCGGCAGAAATGCTGTCGCCGCAAATCTCGGAGGCATGCTTTAAGGGCGAATGCTCCACGGCGTCCAATTGCTGATACTCGGTCTCGTTTAACTCGGAACTCATAGGCTGTTTCCTCCGACCTCTTCCACCAGGCTGGAAGCATGAAGATAATGTTTTTGGATGGTCGTGTTACCGCTCCAAATCAGTTTGGTCTGAAATTCGTAACCATGCACAAACAAGCGACCAGTGTTTGGATCTTCCTGTTCCTGGGGTTCATCAAGCGAATTTGCGGGGCAAACTGTGGTTTTAAATTGACAAGCTGCGGGAGAAATCCACCGCTTAGCACTTCATCGGGCGTAGTGTCGGCTTGCTCGATGCCATAAGGAATGACGGTGACGCTATACGGAGCTAATACCGTTGGGTACGTCAGTGTGTAATAAAAGTATCTACCTTCCGTACGTTTTAAGTTTACAAACCTAGAAGCGGTCCGGTCGGTAGGAAGGGGTATGTTCACTGATCGAAACCCGCCAAAAAACTCGGTGTGAGCGGCGGTTCCGGAGACCAAAGCTGTTTTTTGAGCCGGGGTAAGGTTGGAATAACGGTACGTGAATGTTATCTGATACGGAGCAACTCCTGTCCCAGGAGCCGCGGCTCCGGATACAAAATCAAAACGCATGCCCATTCCTCGGACAAGACGCGTTGAATATTGTTTTAAATCAAAGACATACTGCTCCTCTGCCAAAGCTGTGGACAGGTTGTTTTTTACAATCTGTTCCTTGGTCAGTGGGCGTACGGCAATCGAGGTTTGAGGACGAAGATAAAAACTATCCCAAAAAATCCAGGAAGGGTACTGGTCGGGCCGGTAATACACTTCAAACTCCGTCTGGTCCAAAAGGTTGGAAAACCAAAAATCGCCGCGTAACAATCGTTTTTTCTCAAACATATTCTTGAAGACAAAGCTTGCCGTTTCCAGCTCACTGCGAATAGGGACAGAACCTGTAGTTACACCGCGTAAATACGCTGTGCAGGTGGTCTCATGTCCTCCTGGCAAAGTTCCGACGGGCTCAAATTTTATGTAAAGATAATCGCTGGAGAGAATCGGCCCCAGATCCACGGTTGTGGCAACGGTGGAAGATGCGGACGTTGAAAACATTAAAGTCTTTGAACGAATCAAAGGGCTTACCGCCGGGTCTGAAAATACAGAAATATCATTAAGGTCAACGTTACTAATCACATAAGAAAGGGTGATCCCTTGGGTTCCGTTAGTAGTGGTGCTCCAGCCTTGCCCGGCGGATTTGTTCGCGGCCGTAAGATCGACCTTGTAGGAATCAAGCTTAAGCGGGGCCAGGGTCGTAAGGTTGATTTGTTTGAAATTAACCGGATCACCCGAATAAGTCGCACTGGAGCGGGTGGCCAACATGGTGGCTGCAGCCACGGTAATATTGGCTCCGGCTACGGGTCGATCTTCTGGGCTCGAGGGGTCTAGGAGCCAGCAAGTCAGAAGATTACAGCTATAGGCTAAAATATAAGTTTTGTCCCTGCGGCCAAATTCACCGGACAAAAGATGCACAAAATCCAGCCCCGTCCAGATGCCGTCGTAAGCCGCCGAAGATTTGCCCATGCTTCCATTAAGGGTGTTGAAGTCCAGGCTGACCAGGGCTTTGTAAAGCAACCTTGATTTATCATTTATGGTGTCCGGTTGTTTCTCCTCTGGAAGACAGGTCATCAATACCCGTCCTTTATCGGTGTAGGCCATGCTGACATTATGCAGCAAATAAAGTTCGTCTTTATCCAATATCCTGTTCATTTCTGCGCTAATAGCGGTGTTACCCCAGGAATTAAATTGAGCGGTGGCGTTTCGGTAACTTCTTAGTCCATCGGTGGCCCGGAAAAGCAAATCCCCGTTAACCTGAACAAAAGCATCCGGACCAACGGCTCCAATTCCCTGATACAGGACGCTTTGAAAGCGTTCGGTGGTGGACCAGGCCGCGCGAGGCACTCCAACGTTAAATGTGGCAGCGCCAAACTCGCAAAACACATAAAGCTGCCCCTGCCCGGTCGCCGTGTCTTGCACGGGGACAAACTCCATGCCGGTGATTTTCCCCATAAACCCCGGCATGAGAAAACTTCCACCCTCCCCCAGATACGTATTTTCCGTGTTAAAAAGCACGGAGGTTCTCGGATCCAAAAGCGGATAAACTTTATTGTTACTGCTGTCGGCGCCGGTTTCCTTGTTGATATGGGAGCCAATCAGATCCAAAGCCTGGATTTCAAACCGATTGGGGTTGGCTACAAAAAGCCTCCCTTGTCCGTAGGCCATGATGGATCCAATGGGAACTTCTGCCGGTCTCTCTAAAATAGTGTATCCCCTTGCCCCGGTGCCACCTCCTCCTCCAATAGTGATTGTGGGTTGGGAAGTATAATTAGATCCTGCGTTGGTGATCGTAATTGAATCCACCTGACCAGTGGAAGCATTTACCACTGCCGTGGCTGCAGCTCCTGAACCTCCGCCTCCGCTAAAAGCGACCGTCGGAGTGGCCACAAAACCAGACCCTCGGTGGGTTACTCGAATAGATTGGATAGTTCCGTTTCCAGTCCCTATCGACAAAGCCGGGTTTACGGTGGTGTGCGCCCGACGAATAAACTCCCCGTCAAAAATAAAGGGGGCGTTAATACCGTCTTGAATTACCAGATATTTTTCAGCCTGACAAAAGTAATGCCGGTTGGTCTGGTGATTTTGATCGGGCCATGGGCGGGAACTTCCAGTTGCGGCGTCCCGGGCAAACCGCAAAAGCAGGGTTGCGTTTGTTGTGCCTTTGACCTGGCAGGTTGTAAATTTACTGAACCCGTCGCCTGGTTGGGTTACCGTAACGTAGTTTACATCTCCGCCGGAAGCCGTGACGCTTCCTTCGAACCCGGCCCCAGTTGTGCCCAAGGTAATCCCAAATGGGTGCGGATCCTCCAAAAGAACTTGGGAAGAGTTTGTGATACCCGTTCCGCTGGCCACCTTGGCTGCCCCGGTAATGCCGAGAGTGTAGTAAGTGGTGTCCATGAACTCCGGAAGTTTGACGTACCCGATTGAATTTGAATCAATGGCATAAGACCCGACAACTGAGGCGGTTGTCGGGTTGGGGGCGGAAGAAGCAGTGTAAGTAAACGTTTTAGCCGTTGAGGCAGACAACACCGTCGCGTTAGATCTATTGAAAGCCGCCGGCGTGCAGCCGGAAATGGATATCTTGTCTCCCGGAAAAAGATTGTGCGGCAGCTCGGTAGTCACCGTTACAGTTGTGCCGGAAGCCGTTAAAGACGTAATGTTTTTTGCTGAAACTAGAATTCCCGGGTTTCCGTTTAAACGAATAATTTTCTTGGTTTGGGGATCAATCCTAAAAATCCATCCGCTTGCGACCGCAATAATATAAGTTTTTCCACGCCCGCCGTCTGCAAGATCCGTGGCCTGATCCCGGTTGATAGGCTGAGTAAAGAGGGTAGCTCCTTGAAAATCCCCATTTTGAAAAGCCGCCAAAGCGTCTGGGTCTGCCGCGTCGGATTCCAGGTCCAATTGGACAAACCCCGGGCGGGTGCGGACGTGTCCTCCCCGGGCAGTCAAATTAACGCCGAAAGCGTAACTTTGAGCGTCAATAAGATTGGGCTCTTTGGAGGAGTCCATCCCTTTGGGTAGCCCGTTAAAGCCGTCAACTTGACGGGTGGTATCGTTGATGGCCATTAGCGGATTCTCCCAGATTTTTTGGATGCCTCAACCCGCAGGGCGTCCCAGTTATCCCTCCACTCGCAGTTGGGGGCAAAATACACCGATTGGGTTTTGGGGAGTTGATCAAACGGCACGATAAAAATGGCGTTTTGTCTGGTGTTAAAAAAGATAAAGGCATCCACTTCGTTTTTGGTGTACGGGCGCTTAGTGTTCAGTTGCTGGAACCCTGTGCCCCTTAACGCGTAAAACTTAAGCTTGGTCCTCCCCCTTACCCCGTCCTCCGTACCACTGTTGCTTTTGACCTGTACCCTTTTAAGCACACCACGATAGTCCGTAACCAAATCATAACCACTGTCGTAAACGGGAAGACTGACCATAAAGCCCTGCTCCATTAGAACGGACGAAATTTTGGTGACGGCAATAGCCCCCAGGTGCTGGCTCATAGCCAGTCCTTTCCAAGGACATTGACCGCCAGCCGTCGGCGACGGTAGACGCCGTCCCCATCCCGGCTGCCGCCGCCGTTGGTGTTGCCTTCAATGGTAACCAGCCAGTCACCTTCGTTTTTCTCCACGATGCCGACATGAGCCACCCGACCCATCGAGTTAAACCAGATGCCGAACACGTCGGCGGGTTTAAGCGGGGTTCCTCTCCTCTGCCGGTCCCAGGTTGGTTTTACTAAAAAAGAAGGGCTCCAAGCCGAACGTGGATAGGGATTAAAAAGCGAGGAGCCAAAAGCTGTGTCCCCGACCCAGACAACAAATGCGGCGCACCAGGGCGCCCGCGACCCGGCTAGTCCCGTGGACGCCAGGTACGTATCCACCATGCGTCCGTCGTTTTTACCTGTATCTTCCTTAACTCCGATCTGGGAGCGGGCTGTTTCGACGATCCGATTCCGTGAACCTTCCTGATCACCCAGCAGTAAAGCCGGTGAGGCAAACACAAAAGAAAACGCGAGAACATAGGCTATTTGCACGATAGGACGGCGGCAAAGAGGAGCGCAATGAACACGGCTACAAACAAACTCAGCCGGGTTTTGGCCCCAGATTCTTTCCAGTCGTCCCGCAAGACCCCACGGTCAATGTACCGGTCCAGTATCTTCCAATCGAGCTGAAGGACCGACCACGCGAGAAAGGTACAAAAAAGAAAGCGGACGGCCCCAAACGCCAACACATGCAGGGAGCCGAGGTCTACTGTGCCGGCCGTCGTGTCAAAACCCTGCAAAATGGGGCCGAGAAAAAAGAAAATGAGGGTGGCGGCCAAAAGCGCGACCAACCCCTGAAAACTGGTTTTGATCCAGCGGATCACCAGGGAATCCCCACAAATTTTCGCACCAGCCAAAAAATCGGACCGCGGGCCGCAAACAGTACGGACACGATCAAAGCCCCACGCCAGAACCAAAGTTCTTTAAGGGCTTTACGCTGTTTCTCCTTCCAAACCCGCGCCTCTTTAACGGCGTTATTGCGCTCCTTTATCGCCTCTTCAAGATCGGCGGCAGAAGCCAGACAAGCATCTTTGGCAGCTTTAAGTTGCTTCTCAGCCTCGACAATATGAACTTTGGCCTCGGGATTGGCCACACGTTTGGCCGCATCCATGCGGGCCTCCACCGTGGAAAAATCGGCAGACGAGCGTTTAGGTAAAGAAGAACAGCCGGTAAAAACAGCCGCAAGAGCCAGGATGGCAAGGGCATGCATAAAAGCCATTCCAGTTTCTTTTACGTCCTTTTGGTTGTCAATAATCAATTGCGTCCGCCAAAAAGGTTGGACCAGATCCAGGACCCAATGACGCTAAAAAATAGGGTTACAGCAGCGACCACTCCGTAGCCCCGGTTAATGTGTTTTTCCACACTGTGGATCCGGCCGTCGTGCTTGGTGATGTGGTCAAGGGTCATGTCGACCTTGGTCTCGATCCGGGCCAAGCGATCCCGAAACTCGTGTTGGTAGTCTTCGCTCATTTGAGTCTCCTGATCACCTGGCGCATCCGGTCGCAGATCGCCTCGCCGTTTAGCCCAAGCAGGTTCCACAGCTCATTCTTGGCGTCAAAAAACCAGATGAAGTGATCCTTGGTCATGAGTTCTTCCGGGTATAAGGATTTGGTTCCGTACTTCTCGGCATACCTGAGGTCCCAGACAGCCTGCTCGACAATCGCCAAGCCAAGCTCCCGAAGGACCTGGTCAGGCGAGGCCGGTCTCGACTGAGTCGACGAAGTCGCGGTCATCCTGGGGAGCCATGTCCTCTTCCGTGGATTTTGCCTCTTCCTTGCCGCCCACCGGAATGCCCTCGACCGCAGTCAGGTACATGGTGTCGCCGGAAAAATAGCCTTCGGCCATGAATTCAAACTTCTCCCCTTCGGCAATGCCGTCGGGTGCGTTGAATCCTTCGGGTACGGGAAACTTAATCTCCATTTTCTAAACCCTCCTCAATTGCTTTTACAAAATCCTCGTCATCGTCCTCTTTTTCAGGTTTTGACGAGTCGTTGGGTACGGGAATGTGTTTTTCCACACTGTGTATCCGACCGTCGTGC
>OGWG01000097.1_pt1 | contig 14616 bp, 7 predicted proteins | sample 1575911 | NCBI WGS metagenome assembly OGWG01 (sample SAMN07581534, study PRJEB24739) | freshwater metagenome
GTTATACTGGCAATCCTTACGGTGATTTTATATCTTCAAACTTAATCGCAAGAGTGGTTTACCCAGAATTTCATTTTTCTAACTCTTTTACAAACGGAGACAAAGTATTAATCAAGGCGAGCGATGTTTATAACATATACCTACATTTGTCGTACATTGCTCAGATAAATGGAAGAAATATCGTTTTGAGCCCTTATACCAATGATGTCGAGGGCAGAATTGGTGCGTTGTATTTTGATGTGGCGGCACAAACGATCCACGCTTGGCATCCGACAAACACAGGTAGACCATACTCACCGACTCGTGTACATCCTGGAGATAGAATTACAGTAGAGTTACTGGAAAATATCAAAGAGGATTTAAACGGGTTTTTTGATCGGACATACAAACGAGGTTCTTTTAAGTACCTTAGATTGAAAATATTGAACGGTCAGAACTTCGAATTTGACATTGATTTAGATAACGGGCAAGAACAATCTTTGCCGGCTCCACTACCAAACAACTTAAATACTGTGCAGATACAGTTTTTAAGAGCGTGGCAAAATACAAGTGTTACAATTAACGGAGTTGCTGTTGCAAACGAAACAAATGTGTACGATTTAACTCTATCCAGTGGGATGAATACAGTCACAATCGAAAACGTTTTATACGAAGGAATTTTTAATTTTAATACAAGTTACACGTTGAAAATCGAGAGGCTATAAAAAATTAGAAAATATTATCTAAAAGCAGTATTAATTTACTGCTTTTTTTTATTTTTTTAAAAAATTTAATTAGGAGGGTTTTTAAATGTACCTTAATCCTTATCATCCATTAACATCTAAACGAATTAGAGGTGATGGGTCAATCGTAAACACAGAATTAAGTGTAAAGGAAGTATTTGAGGGAAGTGGAAATTTAACAAAGTCGTTTGCTGAACCGATGAGAATGTTTTTTATTTCTAATGATGGTGCTGATTTAATTACATTTACAATTAACGGTATTACAGTTAAAGTGTTTCAAGGTGAAGGGTTTGCGGAGGAATTTGATCCATTTACACAAGTTGTAATTACTACAACAAGTGATTATAGAGCATACGTGAAAGGGTGATTGATAATATGTCATGGAAAAAGCCTAGTGGTGGGAATTTTAAAGGCGGTACATTATCTGAAAGTTTAACTCTAAATGCTAATCCTACTGCACCATTACAAGCGGCAACAAAACAATATGTCGATAATTTAGCACAAGGGATCGAAGCGAAATTATCTGTTAAAGTGGCGACAACAGGTAATATTACATTAGACAATACAACACCAGCGATTGACGGTGTGAATTTAGTTAATGGGGATAGAATTTTAGTTAAAAATCAGACAAATGCTACAACAAATGGTGTATATGTATTTAATGATTCTGGCAGTTGGAGTCGTTCAGATGATACTGATACATCAGCAGAATTAGAAAATGGTTGTTATTTCTTTGTTGAACAAGGTACAGATAACGGTCAAACAGGATGGGTATTAATTTCTGATATCCCTATTGTGTTAGGTACATCAAATTTAACATTTACTATATTTAATGGTGAAGGTAGCGTAAGTGTTAAATCGGTAACAGGTGTATCACCAATTCAAGTTACAAACAATACTGCTAATCCCCAAATTTCAATATCTAACGCTACTACAACAACAGCAGGTGCTATGAGTTCGTTAGATAAAACGAAATTAAATAGTATTCAATCAGGTGCTACTGTAAACAGTACAGACGCACAATTAAGGGATAGGGCAACTCATACTGGCACTCAACCTATTAATAGTGTTTCAGGGTTACAAAGTGCATTAGATGGAAAAGCGAATATTAATCATCTTCATAGCATTTCTGATACAACTGGTTTACAAACAGTATTAGATAATAAGCAAAATACACTTGGGTTTACTCCTGAAAATAGTGCTAATAAAGGACAAAACAATGGCTATGCAGGATTGGATTCGAGTGGTAAAGTTCCTAGAAATCAAATTCCTAGTGATGTAATAGAGGTTGCGGATGTCAGTTCGCTACCAGTTAGTGGAATACAAAACGCAATATATGTAACAGTAAATACTAATAGATTGTATCGGTGGAACGGTATTAGTTATACCCAACTAACTTCTGCTAGTGGTGGTGGAGGTGGAAGTGGTGCGAGTGATACCGATGGACTCCCAGAGGGGATATTAAACAAGTATTTTACAGAAACAAGAACTAGAGGAACAGTATTAACTGGGTTAGATACAACAACGAATAGCGCTATTTCTGCAACTGATAACATTCTACAAGCTCAAGGTAAACTTCAAGCACAGATTAATAATAAAGCAAATACTAACCATATTCATAACATATCTGATACAACTGGTTTACAAACTGCTTTAGACAGTAAAGCAAGTACAAGCCACAGTCATAGTATATCTGATGTGGTTAATTTACAATCATCATTGGATAGCAAAGCATCAACAACACATTCACATAGTATTGGCGATACCACAGGGTTACAAAGTGCATTAGATGGAAAGGCTAGTTTAAGCCACTCTCATACAATTTCCGATGTGACTAATTTACAATCGTCTTTAGATGCAAAAGCAAATAGTTCTCATAATCATTCAATTGCTGATACAACTGGATTGCAAACAGCATTAGATAATAAAGCTAATGTTAGCCATTCACATAGTATAAATGATGTTAATGGTTTGCAAACAGCGTTAGACGGTAAGGCTAGTTCAAGTCATAGTCATAGTATATCTGATGTGACTAATCTGCAAACAGTATTAGATAATAAACAAGCGAGTTTAGGTTTTACACCTGAAAATGTTGCCAATAAAGGTCAAGCTAATGGTTATGCAAGTTTAGACAATGCAGGTAAAGTGCCTGCTGCACAATTACCTAGTTATGTAGACGATGTACTAGAGGTTTCAGCGTTTGCTAATTTACCTACAACAGGTGAAATATCAAAAATATATTTAACATTGGATAATAATAAAATTTATAGATGGAGTGGCACAGCATATATTGAAATTGTTGCTTCGCCATCATCTACTGATTCAGTAATAGAAGGTGTCACTAATCTATATTTCAATGAAAATAGAGTAAGAAATACTGCATTAACTGGTTTAAGCACATCATCAAATACTGCTATTACAGCAACAGACTCCATTATTTCTGGTATAGGTAAACTTCAAGCACAAATTAATAATGGTGTAGGTTCAGGCGCTCATACTCACGCAATTAGTGATATTAATGGTTTACAAACAGCATTAGATAGCAAGTCTAATACAGGTCACTCACATTCAATTGCTGATACAACTGGATTGCAAACAGCATTAGACGGAAAGGCATCTACATCACATAATCACGCAATCAATGATGTTACAGGTTTACAAACTGCTTTAGATAATAAAGCAAATTCAACACATAATCACACTATCTCTGACACAACAGGGTTACAAACTGCACTAGATGGCAAAGCAAACGCTAGTCATAATCACACTATTACTGATGTCACAAATTTACAAACAGTATTAGATAGTAAATCAAATTCAGACCATACTCACTCTGTCGCCACAACAACTGCTAATGGATTTATGGCAAGTGCGGATAAAGTCAAACTAGATGGAATCGCTAGTGGATCTACTGCTAATGCAACAGACGTACAATTAAGAGATAGAAGCACTCATACAGGCACACAATCAATATCAACTGTTGATGGACTTCAATTAACACTTGATGGAAAAGCAAATACTAACCATAGCCATTCAATAGGAGATGTCACAAATTTACAAAGTTCATTAGACAGTAAGGCATCTACATCACATAATCACACTATCTCTGACACAACAGGGTTACAAACTGCACTTGATAATAAATCTAATACTAATCACACTCATTCAGACGCGACTACTACTATAAGTGGTTTTATGAGTTCTGTTGATAAAACTAAATTAGATGGAATTGCTAACGGAGCGACAGTTAATAGTAGTGATGTTCAATTAAGAGATAGAAGTACACATACCGGAACACAATCTATATCAACAATTAGCGGTTTACAATCGTCATTAGACAGCAAAGCAAATAGTCCACATACTCATGCTATTGCTGATGTGACTAATTTACAAACATCATTAGACAGTAAACAAAACTCATTAGGCTTTACTCCTGAAAATATTGCCAATAAAGGCGTTACTAACGGTTATGCAAGTTTAGATTCAAGTGGTAAAGTACCTGCATCTCAATTACCATCATTCGTTGATGATGTTTTAGAATTTGCTAATTTAGTAACATTACCTACAATCGGAGAAACCGGTAAAATATATGTGACATTAGATAACAATAAAACTTTTAGATGGAGTGGCACAGCATATATTGAAATATCTGCAAGTCCTTCAAGTACAGATAGTATTACAGAAGGTACAAGTAATTTATACTTTACTGAAACAAGAGTAAGAAATACTGCATTAACTGGTTTAAGTACATCAACTAATAGTGCAGTAACTGCAACTGATAATGTATTAGGTGGATTAGGAAAACTTCAAGCACAAGTAAATAGTAAATCAAATACAGGTCATACTCATACAATTAGTGATGTGACTAATTTACAAAGTTCATTAGATGGTAAAGCAAATACTAGCCATACACATACAATTGCAGATGTCACTAATTTACAAACCTCCCTTGATGGCAAAGCTAATACATCACATACTCATACAATTGCTAATGTAACAGGACTACAAACTGCATTAGATGGAAAATCCGATACTGCTCACACTCATAGTAACGCAACAACTTCCGTAAGTGGTTTTATGTCATCTGCTGATAAAACGAAGTTAGATGGAATTGCTACTAACGCTACTGCAAATGCTACTGATTCACAATTAAGAGATAGAAGTACACACACCGGAACACAAGCAATATCAACTGTGACTGGTTTACAAACAGCATTAGACAGCAAAGCAGGTGCAGGGCATAGTCACTATGTCGCAAACGAAATAAACAAACTCGGTAATATCTTTGGCACAGACGGTTATTTTAAGGTAGGGTTCAACTCTGCTACACCAGATAGTAACTTCAATTTTGCTTCTTTATACACTGATCCATCGCAGCAACACAGTAAAGACGCTAACTTTACTCGTTTTACAAACTTTAAAATCGAGAATGGTGAGTGGACATATACAAGCACAAGTGGTAGTGCTGTTCCTTCTTTTCTTGGAGGTCGTGGATATCTTCAATCCGGTGCAAACCTGCTCAATTCAATTGTTCTAGGACAAAACAAGTTTTACGTGTTTGCAATAGATGTCAAATCATCCGCTAATCAGACGTTGCAACTTTCCATCGAACGAATGACAAATAATGCTTGGCATCAATTCAACAATGCGTCTTGGGTTAGCAACCGAACAAACATTAGTAGCACTCCACAATATAAAAGTTTTGGTATTCGTTACGCCAATGGTGCAGCTTTATGTACGGAGGTTATGCTTTCTCACGTGTCAGGTATACCAATAGGACAAACCATTACCACAACTAAATGGCGATTATATGAGGTTACAGAAGCAGAGTACAATGCGTTAGCTAACCTAACCGCAGAGGAAATAGGAGGAATGTTCTCGTATACCGAGCCTGCACAACCAATTTACCCTAAAAACTTGGTAAAAGGCGAAACGGAACGTCAAAGTTCTTATTTTAATCAGGGAATCAAAAGAGATATTTTGCCTAGACGAATTAGTGAGTGGACAGCTGAAACACTTGGAGCAGATGGTTCGGTAAGTTCTTCAACTAATCGTGCACTGTCACGATTCGTTCCAGTAAGAGAAGGACAGCGTTTAGTAATTTCACCAGAAATTTTTGTCGCGATGTACACCACAGACACAAATGCGTCTATACGTAACTTGAACACAACGCTTGATAAGGCGGAGTGGTCAAGTACGGTACAAACGGTTGTTGTTCCTAGTGGCATAACCTATGTCCGTTTTGGTGCAAGGCAAAACTCAGCAGATGCTAACTTTACAGATTTTACAGCAACAATGACAGAACGATTAGTAGGAAATTTTTACTTTGCTTATGTAGAGGGTGAAAAAGAAAACATTCTACCTGAAAATGTGAGTGATTGGGAAATTGGGAGTGTTTTTCCTGACGGAACATTTACAGCAGTAGTTAAAAGTAGGGCGATAACCAAAAACTTTATCCCAGTAAATACAGGGCAACAGTTACTTGTGTCGAGGAATATTTTTATAACGATGTACACGAGTGATAACAACTTGGCGATGAGGAATTATACCACAACTACTGATTTCTTGGGGTGGAGTACGACATCAACACGCTTACTAACGATTCCAAACAACGTCACACACATCAAAATCACAATTTTGAGAAGTGATGCGACATCAAGCGTTTCATCAGAAGCACCTGATTTTTCTACAACACCTGCAACCTTTGAAGCACAAATTAAAGCAGCTGTACACAATAATTATTTTATTACAGTTGAAGGTGTGTATAGTTTTAGAGCTAATCGGACTTATAACACAGGTAAAAGCGATTTTACCCTTAATGTAGGAAACAACCGATATACTGAAAAGGCATATCAAGTCATTGACGTTAAACCTAGTACAACCTACACTTTTCAGGCACAGGGCAAAAATGTTTCTGCTTATTTAACAGACCGAGAATATCTTGCTTATACCAAACCAATTTATGCGAATACAAGTCGCAACTTGATTAAAGGTGAAGCACAACGCAACTCTAATCTTTTCAATCAAGTGCAAGGAACGACAGTTGCTCGTAATCATCAATTCGTGAATGGCAGACTGCGTATCAACTCAAATGCAGCTTGGGGTTTAAACCATCAAGAAATTGATGTTAAGCCGAGTACCACTTACACACTTTCATTTCAAGGGCATAATGTGTCTGCTTATTTAAGCTCTGTTCCTGCTACTGCGAACACGAATACAGTTTCTCCCTTTTGGCGTTTAGACACACTAATTAGTTTATCAAGTATTACCGCTGAGCAGCTTGCTACAATCAGACAAAGCACTTATACGACAGGATCTACACAAACTAAAGTCTATCTAAGTTTTACCAACGCCCAAAACGCGGGAACGTTACCTCCGGAGATATTTAACATACAGCTTGAAGAAGGGTCTGTTGCAACTCCGTATCAGCCCTACAACTCAAATGACATTGAAGAAAATATTTTACCACTTAATGAAACGGAATATGTGCAGGGGGCAATTGATTCAAATACAGACCGATTAGGATCAGAGATTACACGCATATCTACTACTAACTTCGTTACTGTACTTCCTAGCGAACGACTAACGGTATCGGCAGAAACTTCACTTATCTTCTACCGCAACGGAGTTATTTTGCCATCGAACTCGAATCTCATTGGGTTTCTGAACAGGGAGCAGATTGTTGTTGTACCGGATGCAGCTAATCAGTTTAAGGCGGTCATCAGAAGAAGTGCAGCGAATGAAACAATCACAACTACTCAGTTAGCGTCAAGACCTTATTATGTGCAACGCGAAATACAAAACAACGCTGTTCTAACTTATCCGAACGTGCCACTGCTTAACACAAGTCGCAACTTGATTAAAGGTGAAGCACAAAGAAACGCGGTTATGTTCAATCAAGTAAACCGCACACACAATTCGCGATTTTTTGATGGCAAACTGAGAATCGTTACAAACGAACTACCTCTAAGTCGTCAAGTCGTTACGGTTAAACCTAATACAAGGTACACATTCTCTGCCAAAGGGCATTACGCAGGTGTTAGATTTAACCAAAATGAAGGTCAGCGAATGTTTTGGTATAACGGCGATATTATTAGTGGGTGGACGTTGAATGGCGGTGCGATTATTACTGGAGCGACTCAAACAAGTTTAATTGTTGAGTTTCTTCTTTTAGTGGATATAGGTCAAGGTATACCAATTAATCCGACTTTTAATAGCACGACTGGATTAGGAGTTGGTGAGTTGTGGGATATTCAGCTTGAGGAAGGTTCAGTGGCAACAGCGTATGAGCCTTACAATGGAACAGACATCGAAACAAATATTTTTCCAACCAATTCGACAGATTGGGAGCAAGGCGGTATTTCACATACTAATGGAGCACTCGAAACCGTCACTTATTATATCAGATCGAAAAATTTCATTTCCGTTATTGGTGGGGAAACACTTAAACTCTCTGCACATACAGCAGTAATCTTTTATCGTGATGGTGCGGTTATTGACTCAACGCAATCGCTACAAGGTTTCTTTGACTCTCCGCGTATTATTTCTGTACCGACTAACGCAAATCAAATTCGCCTTGTTGTGCGTGACAAGGATGTATTCGCCAATCCTCCTGCTGTGGCGATTTCTGAATCGCAAATTAGTCTAAAAGAATATTATTTGTATAGAGAGGTAGTTAATCCTACCACTCAACTACCTAATTCTTATCGTAATCTTACATTCACTACAACGCCTGCCCAGGAAAAGGTTTACTTGTCGTTCAACGGGGACGGTGAAATATGGGGGATGCAACTAGAGGAAGGTACTCAAGCGACATATCGAGTCAAACACGACTCAGCGAGCGTGTCAGACAAAGTGAAACGCCAATCAAAGGTTAATCTTATTCCTCCAATTATTGATAGTGGTAATGGCGTTGCAGATGGTGCAGAGCAAGGAACAGAGGGAACTTATCGTGTTTTAAGTGGTAGACAACGCATTATATCTCATCCACTAACCGCAAGCGCTGGAACGCGATTTATTGCTATTTCGACAAACGCAAGAGCAAATTTCAGGAATTACGATTTAGGGTTGAAACCAAATTCAAGTTATCTTGTGGCGATTGATATTGAAGCGGCTAACGCAACTGCACGACTTGAGATATATAATTCAACGACACAATCTATTGTTAGCACACAAGACCGCTCGACTAACGGTACACTCTTTACATTCATTACAACTTTCAACACTGTGCATGACTATAATCTCAATGTTTATAATCGTAGCGGTGCGATACATGGTCATGTTGATGCGTTTAATATGCGTATGTATGAGTTAAGCGAAACTGAATATCTTGAAGCAACTGACTTTACTTCTGACCAAATCAATGAGTTTTATCCTTATGTCGAAAGTGCTGAAACAGTAATTACATCTAACCGTAAATTTAACGGGCGAGTAAATATTGGAACAAGCAAAACATTCTTAAACTGGTCAAATTCATACATTCCAGTACAAATAAACAACACATCTGTTGTAGCAGGGCGTGCAGGTTCATTTAACAATCTTGAACTAACCTCTAACCTGTATAGGGATAATGATTTTGATTGGAGAAGAATAGTAGCAGGTACTGGAGCAAGGTTGTTGATTGACGGTAGTACACCCTCGTTTGTTTTTAGTACAGTCACGAACGGTGCAACAGGTGTAAATGTTACTCCTACAACGCGCTTTAGTATCGGAACGAACGAAATATCCACACAAGGTCACGCAGAAGAATGGAATAGTGATTATATCGCGGTGAAAATAGGCTGGAACGCTGTTATTGCTGGTCGCGTAGGCAATACTGATTCACTGGATATACTGACTAATATGTATCGTGCTTCGGATGGCAACTGGAAGCATATTAGAACTGGCGGAGCTGCAAAGTTCACGATTGACTCTACTGGCTTATATTACTTGTCTGTTAATAGTGGTTCAGCAGGATCTAACGCTGTGCAAACCGAACGCTTACGCATTTCTGCAACAACAGGGAATGTCGGTATAGGTACAAATTCGCCGTTAGATGCGCTTCACGTGCATAGAGGTACAGGTTCAAGTTATTTTAGATTGAGTGGCGGAAATGATTCTACCTCGGAGAGAAGGATTATCTTTGACGCATCAGCGTCTATATCTGCTGTTGGTTTATTCGGACAATCTGCCGGAGGGGCAAAGCATACTTTACACATCAATCAGGACTTATACAGCCACTCAAATGGCAATATTACTATCGGCTCAAGTACCGCACAAAACGAGCGACTCGCTGTAAACGGAGCTGTGTCTGCAACAGGGTATGTCCAATCGACAGTAACTGTAACCTCTGCTCACACTGCAACCGCAACGAATTATGTCATTCGTGCCAATGCAGCAACAGCAGCCTTCACGATTACGCTTCCTGCCGCAGCAACTAACACAGGGAGGATATATGTAATTAAGAAGGTGGACAGCACAGCTAACATTGTAACAATTGATGCAAATGCAAGTGAAACAATTGACGGTTCATTAACGACTACTTTAACCACTCAATATCAGCGGATTACTATTCAGAGCAACGGTACTGGATGGGATATGATCGGTTAAACTAGATTTTAAAACTAGATAAAAAAAAACAACCTGCCTAGATTACTAGGTGGGTTGTTTTATTTTTTTTAAAAAAAATATTAAAAGAGGGTGGTGTTTTTAAGTGGAAGAATTGAAACAAGAATTAAAAGAATTAAAGCGAGAATTTACTAATGTCCAAATGAAATTGATTGATTTTGAAGCACGAAAAAATATGACAGATAGGGATTTAGCGTCACTTAAAGACGAATTGCGAGAAATAAAACAGATTATAGGACAAACAGAGGATAAACTTGATGAGAGGGTTACTGGTTTGAATAAGACTTTAATCGGGTTAGCAGTAACTTTTATCGTATCTATAAGTGGTGCAATATTGAGTTATATTTTAAGTAAATTTTGAAAAAAAAGGTGAGTAACTATGAAAAATAAATCAATCAAAATGTGCCTTTCTTGGATTCCCATTGTTATTATATTTTCGATTATTTATGTATGGATTGGTTTTATCTATTTATCGTTTAGTTATAACAGTATTATCAAAGATAAATCATTAATCATGGCAGAGATGACAAAAAAGCAAATACAATCATCAAGTAATGATTTTGATAATAAAGATTATAAAAAACTATATAAAGACATTGTTTTTGTTAAAATAACAAATTCTAATTTATCCGAAACAAAGCAAACAATACTTCAAGGTGGTAAAGTAGAAACGATTTTAAAATTAAATAAAAAACAACAATTAATTATCCATACAGAGTTTAAAGATATTCAAGAGCAGACAAGTTTACATTTATTAGTATGTATAATGTCTACTATGTTTTTATTGTTTGTTTACATTATATTTGTCTATTACATCAAGATTAATTCGATAAATATATTTAAAGACAATTTTTCTTTTTCGTTGTTGAAATAACTTTATTTTTGGAGTAAAAGGAATGGTGCGTATGGACATTGAGCAAAGATTATTAACTATCAATCCGTATTCAAGACCTGCTACACTTTTAAGGAGTGTGAAAGGAATTGTTGTACATTGGATTGCAACACCTAAAGGTATTGCAAGAGGCGTCTATAATTATTTTGAAGCACGAAAAAGCGGTACAAATGGTTACGGTTCGGCTCATTTTTGTATAGACCTTGATGGAAAAATTATTCAAATGCTACCCGATCATGAAATGGCTTATCATGTTGGAGCGAAAAAATATATTCCTAATGCCATACAGCGATTATCAAGTTACCCTAATAATTGCACATTAGGGATTGAATGTTGTCATTTAAACTGGGATGGTGAGATGACTCCATTTACTTATAATAAGTTAATTGATTTATGTGTGTTTTTATTAGGCAAATATGGACTAGATGAAAACGATTTATGGTTGCATAGTGAAATCACAGGTAAGAATTGTCACAGATGGTTTGTGAATAATCCTAATGAGTGGGTACAATTTAAGCAAATAGTAGGTCGTGTATTAAGAGGTGATAATCTTGCTAACTATTATAAAAATCATTCGATTAATTCAAATGTATTATCTCCAATACAACAAAATAATCAAAGCAATTCAAGTCGTGAAATCGGTAATACAATTACTCAAGAACTGCAAAACAAAGAACAATCAAACGAACAAGTTAAATTAATTGAAAAAGTTGAACCTATTGTAATCGAAAATAAACTTGAACAGATCACAACTGAAAGTAAGATTGACAATCAAGAAAAAGAAAAGTTATTTAATGATATTCCTGAACAAATGCCATTTTTATTAGATGCTGCAACTAGATTGTATAATCATAAGATTATTGTTGGCGATGGTAAAGGAAATATTATGCCTAATAGTACGATAACAAGAGCAGAGTTAATTCTGATTATAGATAGATTATTTAGACACTTTGAATTAAAGCAATCGACAAAACAAAACGAGCAGTTAATTACGAAAATAATTAAAGTATTAAATGAGGAATTGAGAGAGTAGACCTAACTATTTTAACAGATAGTTAGGTTTATTTTTTTTTTTATCCTAAATTAAAATGAGGTGCGAGTATGTATAAGAATTTAGTGTTTGAGGGTGGTGGAGTTAAAGGGATTGCCTATGCGGGTGCATTAAAAGTATTTGATGAATATGGAATTTTGGAGCAGGTTGAGCGAGTTGGTGGAGCAAGTGCAGGAGCTATAACAGCATTATTAATTGCTTTAAATTATCCTCCATCGACTATTACATCAATTATCAAGAATATGAATTTGTCAGAAATGAAAGATGATACATGGGGATTCGGTAGAGATATATTTCGATTGTTTAGTGGGTATGGGTGGAATAAAGGTGAACATTTTAAAAAATGGATTGCACAATTAATTAAAGCAAAGACGAGAAATGAACATATTACATTTAAACAATTCCATGAAATGAAAAATCCACGAAATCGTTTTAGGGATTTATATGTATTAGGTGCTAACCTATCAACAGGATATAGCGAGATATTCAGCTATGAACACACTCCTGATATGAAAGTAGTTGATGCTTTACGAATTACAATGAGTTTACCATTATTCTTTTCAGCAGTTAGATATAAAGGTCATATTTATGTTGATGGTGGTTTATTTAACAATTACCCTATTGAGTTGTTTGATAATCGCAAGTATATTATCCCTAACAGTTATTCTGAAAAAATGTTTAATACTGAAACATTAGGATTGCGATTAGACAGTTTAGCGGAGATTAGAGTATTAAGGGATGGTAACACACCAGAAGTAAATAAAATTAAAAATATCAAAGATTTTACCCTAGCTTTATCAAAAGCATTACTTAATCATTTAGAAAATAGACATCGTAATGATATGCTAGACAAATCACGAACAATTTATATAGATACGCTCGATGTTGGTGTTACAGATTTTGATTTATCCGAAACAGACAAAATGAGATTATTTGAATCAGGTTGTCGTGGAGCGGAGTACTTCTTTTCAAAATAAGTTTATTAGTTACTTTTTAATCTCACAAAAACAGACTGCTCTTAATTGAGTAGTCTGTTTTTTTTTTGCAAATTTTACATAGTACAGTTAATTTTTAAGGTTATTTAACCTCAATCTCCCCTCTAAAATGTCACCCCTACTAATACCTCAAACCTACTGCAAAATAACGATTTAACCTCTCCCCTACCGTTTTTATCAATTCTTGAATGCCGCCCCTAATAAATAATATGGTTAGCTGATAATGTTGATTGAGTTAAATCAGTATAATAGATTGTGATTGTTTTCTCTTTAACAGTTATTTCTCTAACATACTCTAATTTATCATTCGTAATAATATTAAATAGGTTAATGTGTTTATCAACAACATCTAATAATTCATTTTCTTTAATTTGAAAACGATAACATTTGCCTGATTTAGTGTAAGTTGAGCAAATGTAAAGTTTATTTTTACGTTCTGTTTTCCCTCTGTAATTTTTACCACAATCTAAACATCTGATTTTTGAGCTAAATAGATAACTCATCTTATTACCCTTTGTCGATGACTTGTTTTACTGCTCGTTGAATCTCGCTAAAAATTTTCTGCTCATTCGTTGAGTTTAGATAGTATATAGGAATGTTATTTTGTTCAGCAACATTAACGCATTTATAGTACATCGCATGACTAATGTACTTATGATAAAAGAATATAATATTTACATTACTCAAAAAGCGTAAGTCATTATTAATTTGATCGGTATGCACAAAATGACAGTTAGGTAAACTCTCTTTTAATCTATGTTGCCATTTCTCATGTCCACCAATGATTACTAAGTTGTGGTTATTAATCAGGGAAAAATCAATTTCTTTTACATCTAAAACAAATTGATCCGATTCGTTCGTCATACCAAAGAATAATTCTCGTAAACCGATCAATTCTTCTTTATTTAAAGTTGTCGATTCAATCTGTTTGTTTAATTTCTTTATCTGTTTTTCTTCACTATCTAATTTTGATTTTAACTGTTCGTTCTCTAACTGTAACTGCTTAATTTTTTCATTCAATTGGTTATTTTCATTTTTTAGAATAGTGATTTCTGATGTGTCAAATACATTTTTGAAATAATATTCTTTGGCTGTTTTATATGTCTTTAAAATTAATCGAAATCGGACAGCATACAAGTAGTAATCAATCAATGCTTTTTCATCAATTTGATTCAATTCAATTTCTTTTTTATTTATGTTGTAATAAATGTAAATAATCTCATCACATTCTCTTTCGTTTAATGAGGTATGTTGAATAAACGCTTCGGACAGTTGTTCTAAATCAAATAAATAATATATAGCAAAATCGTCTTTTTCGATACGGTATACTTCTGATTCAAAGTGATTGAG
>OGWG01000098.1_pt1 | contig 14459 bp, 17 predicted proteins | sample 1575911 | NCBI WGS metagenome assembly OGWG01 (sample SAMN07581534, study PRJEB24739) | freshwater metagenome
TCAGTATCAGCACCACTCCCAAATATTCTCATGTTATCAGGAATGTAAAACAAAATGGCACAAACATATAAACGATTAGGCGCAATTAACCCATCTGCTAACACGCAGACCAATGTGTATGTTGTGCCGGCAGCAACAGAATCAGTAATCTCAACAATTACTGTATGTAATCAATCAGCATCTAACGCATCATTTAGTATTGCGTTAATGAACAGTTCAGAATTCAATGCTTCAGCACCAGCGGCAACATTTTTAATCCGTGGTGCTGTGGTTCCTGCAGCCGACACATTAGTTCTTACTATGGGTCTTACTGCAAACACAGGCGCAGTTATTGCCGCTAATACAAACTCAGCAAACATTTCATTCGCAGCCTTTGGTTCAGAGATAGCTAATGCGTGGTCAAATAACACTTGAAAACATTAGGCCAGCTGGATTTCAATTTCCTGCTGGATTAAACACTGGCGGCCAATACTTAATAGATTATTTGATAGTTGCTGGTGGTGGTTCTGGAGGTAGAGAGAGCTTTTCTTCTGGCTCTGGCGGCGGAGGCGGCGCTGGTGGTTTTTTAGCTGGTTCAAATCAAATTGTTTTTAATAATACAAATTATACAGTAACAGTTGGTGGTGGAGGTGCAGCTGGAACAAGTGGAGCTGATGGAAATCCTTCAATTTTTTCAACTATTACTTCAACAGGTGGAGGTGGAGGAGGTGGTGGAACTTTTGCAGGTAGACCAGGAGGTTCTGGAGGTGGAGGAGGTCATGGAAGTCCAGGAGGAGGAACAGGAAATACTCCGCCAGTATCACCACCACAAGGAAATTCAGGTGGAGCAGGTTTTGAAGCTGTACCAGGAGCTCCAAATAATTATCAAGGTGGAGGAGGTGGTGGAGCTTCTGCAGTAGGAGGAACAGGATCTGCACCTACACCAGCTGGACCTGGTGGAGCAGGTTCTCCAAATAGTATTTCAGGTGCGGCTGTTAATTATTCTGGAGGTGGAGGTGGTGGAGCTTATTTATCTAGTAGACCAGGAACTGGTGGAACAGGTGGTGGTGGAGCAGGAGGAGCTTTAACTCCTACAGGACAAAATGGTACAGCAGGAACAGCTAACACTGGAGGTGGAGGTGGTGGAGGAGGTGGTCCTCAAATAAGTGGAGGTAATGGTGGTTCAGGAGGTTCAGGTATAGTTATTGTCAGAGCACCAGGACCAGCAGGACCAATTATATCTGTATCGCCAGGAACAAATACAAAAACTACATTACCGGCACCAGCTGGAGGATGTACTGTTGCGACATTCACGGTTTCTGGAACGCTTACAATTAGCTAGTAATTCATCTACTTGACAAATATTCTATAAATTTATATATAGGATATAGAAATGAATCTTCAGAATTTTTACTACTACTTCCAAAGCGCACTCACGCCTAGATTTTGTGATGAGTTAATTAAGTATGGAATATCACAACAAGAACAATTAGCTTTAACAGGTGGACAAACTAATAAAGTTAATAAAGGTGAAAATTTAAACGACGACGATATAATAGATTTAAAAAAGAAAAGAGATTCAAATATTGTATGGTTAAATGATAGATGGATCTACAAAGAAATTCAACCATACATTCATCAAGCAAATAGATTAGCAGGTTGGAATTTTGATTGGGATTTTTCTGAAAGTTGTCAATTTACAAAATATAAATTAAATCAACACTACGATTGGCACTGTGACTCTTGGGAGTCTGCATATGCAAATAAAGAAATCCAGATACATTTGGTAAAATAAGAAAACTTTCTGTCACTTGTAGTCTATCAGCTCCAGAAGATTATGAAGGTGGAGAATTAGAATTTGATTTTAGAAATACAGATCCTGATAAACCAGCAATAAGAAAATGTGCTGAAATTAAACCAAGAGGATCTATTGTTGTATTCCCTTCTCACGTTTGGCATAGAGTTAAACCAGTAACGAAAGGAACAAGATATTCATTGGTTATTTGGAATCTTGGATATCCATTTAGATAATATGAAAGCAACAGAAAAACAAAAAGAATATTTCAGACAATACTATTTAAAAAATAGAGAAAAAAAACTTAAATATGTAAGAGAATATAAATTAAGAAATCCAGATCAATATAAAAAATATCTTGAAAAACATGGTTATGAAAAATATGCAAGTATGCAAAGAAAAAGTTATCTTAAAAGAGTATATAATGTAACTTTAGAAGAATACGAAAAAAAATTAAAAGAACAAAATTATTGTTGTGCTATTTGTAATAGACATCAATCTAAATTTAAAAGAAAATTAGCTGTTGATCACAATCATAAAACTGGTAAAGTAAGAGACCTCTTATGTGCTGGTTGTAATGTAGATGTAAGTGTAGTAGAAGATAGATTAGAAATTTTATTAAAATATTTAAATAAACACAGAAAGGACGTAAACTAATGGCAAAAACAGATCAATTACAAGCATCCGTATATTTTTCAACACCTGTTTATTCTATAGAAATACCAGAATGGGTAGATCATGTAGATAAGGTTTGTAATAAATATATTAAAGCTGCAAAAGAAAATAATAAAAAAGCAATTAAAGATAGAGAAAAAGAACTTGGAAAAAAAGTAGGTGATTTTGGTTTTGCGCATCACAGCACATCTTTAGTTGGAGATCCAGATTTAAAAGAACTACAAGAATACATTGGAGCAACTGCATGGAATGTTTTAGATCATATGGGATATGATTTAACTAACTATGAATTGTTTTGGACAGAATTTTGGGTTCAACAGTTTGCAGAAAAAGCAGGTGGAAACCACACGCCACACGTGCACCATAACAACCATATTAGTGGTTTTTATTTTTTAAGATGTTCAGATAAAACATCTTTACCAGTATTCCACGATCCTCGTCCAGGTAAGCTCATGACACAATTACCTTTAAAGAATGAAAAAGAAATTACGTTAGGAACTGACAAAATCCATTATCGTCCTAAACCAGGCACAATGATTTTTATTCCAGCGTATTTAACACATGAATATATCGTAGATGCAGGACTTGAAGATTTCCGATTTATTCATTTTAACTTACAGGCAGTACAACGAATGATTACAGATACTGTAAGAAAACAAGCAACTGAACAAACAAACTGTTAGGAGAAATATGAGCTTTAAGAAAAATAAATATTCAGTAATTAAAGGAGCAATATCAGAAGAACTTGCAAAGTTTTGTTATGACTATTTCATGATGAAAAGACAAGTTGCAAGAACAATGTTTGATACACGTTACATTAGTCAGTTTACGGAGTATTTCGGCGTGTGGAATGATCAACAAGTTCCAGAAACCTATTCACACTATTCTGATATCGTAATGGAAACTTTACTTGTTAAACTTCTTCCAATCATGGAAAAAGAAACAGGATTAAAATTAAATACAAATTATTCATACGCTAGAATTTATAAAAAAGGAGATGTATTACATCGTCACAAAGATAGATTCTCATGTGAAATATCTACAACTATGCATTTAGGTGGTGGTTGTTGGCCAATCTATTTAGAACCAGATGCATCATTAGGTGGTGTGGATGAAAAGACAGGAAACTATAAACCATCAAAATCTAAAGGTGTTAAAGTATTATTAGAACCAGGTGATATGTTAGTGTATCGTGGAAATGAATTAGAACATTGGAGAGATAAATTAACTTTTGATGATTGTGGTCAAGTATTCTTACATTACAATAATGTTGAAACTAAAGGATCTAAAGAAAATATTTACGATCGTAGACCTCATTTAGGACTTCCCGCTTGGTTTAAAAAGTGATATAAAACCTCTTTACTAGAGGTTTTATGCCAATATCAAAGCTACAATTTAGACCAGGAATAGATAAACAAAACACTCAATATGGCGCTGAAGGCGGATGGGTGGATTGTGATATGGTGCGTTTTAGGTATGGAGTTCCTGAAAAAATAGGTGGATGGGAGCCAGCCGTTAATAACAATTTAATTGGTGTTGCTAGAGATATACATACCTATACAGATTTAGCGGGTGACTCATTAGCTGCAATAGGAACTGATAGAAAACTATATTTATATTACGATAATAACTTTTACGATATTACACCTTTATCAACAACTATCCCCGCTGTGTTCTCCTTTACTTCCGGTACAACCATAGTGGATGTTACAGCAACTTCTAATGGAGCCGTAGCTGGAGACTTTGTTACATTTTCAGGAGTTACAGGAGTTAGCGTTGTAAATATTACAAATACAGATATGGCTCAAGAATTTGAAATTCAAGAGATTAAAACAGCTAATACATTTACAATTGATGTTGCATCAATTGCAACCCCAGGAGCTGTTACAACTTCAGGATCAGCAAGTGGAGCTGCATTCCAAATAAATATAGGATCAGATATTACAGTTGCTGGTAATGGATGGGGAGCTGGTCCATGGAATTTTTCTACATGGGGTACACCAAGACCATCTGGAGTTATTACTGCTAATCCTAGAATTTGGAAAATAGATAACTTTGGTGAAGATATATTAGCAACAATTGTTGGTGGTAAAACTTATTACTTTGATACTTCTGCATTTTTAGTTGCAAGAAATACTAGAGCTACATTATTATCACAAGCTCCAACACAATCTAATTATATGGTGGTATCACCAAGAGATAGACATGTGATATTCTTTGGTACACAAACAACACCTGGTTCAACTACCACTTATGATCCAATGTCAGTATTATTTGGTTCACAAGAATCTATTACTGATTTTATACCTAATGCAACCAATACCGCAGGCTTTCAAAGATTATCATCTGGAAACCAAATAGTAACAGCAGTTCCAACAAGAGGTGATATATTAATTTTAACAAATACATCTGCTCATGCGATGCAATTTGTGGGCCCACCATTCACGTTCTCATTTAAACAAATCGGTACAAACTGTGGAGCATTAGGAGTGCATTCAGCAGTTGAAGCGGAAAACGTTGTGTATTGGATGGCGGATGGTGCATTCTATTTATTTGACGGGGTTGTTAAAGAAATACCATGTTCGGTACAAGATTATGTATTTGGAGATTTAAACGCAGATGAACATTCTACAATTTATGCAGGTGTGAATCTTGAATTTTCAGAAGTAAATTGGTTTTATACATCTACTGCTTCTACATTAATAGATAAAGTTGTAACTTATAATTATCTTGAAAGAGTATGGACAATTGGAACTTTAGCTAGAACGACATGGGCTCCTAAAGATATATTCTCAAATCCTCTAGCTACTAAATATATGCCAAGTTCAACGTCACTTGCTCAACCAACCGTTATTGGTTTAACTAATGGTGTGTCAACACTTTATGACCAAGAAAAAGGAGTGAATGATAATACAGATCCAATTACCGCTTATATTACATCGGGGGACGTGGATATTGTAGATGGAGATAATTCTATGTTTGTTAAACGATATATACCGGACTTTAAAAATCAACAAGGTGCATTGAATATGCAATTTTTAGTAAGACAATATCCAGGAGCAACTCAAACTGTTGCATCAAGCACCGTTGTATATTCAACGACTACTAAAGTCGACATGCGCGCGCGTGGTCGTCAAGTTGCGGTTAAAATTGTAAGTTCAGATGTTGATACTAAATGGAGATATGGAACACTTCGTATTGATGGTCAACAGGATGGTTTAAGATAATGGCTAAACTAGACCAACCCAGATTAGCAAACGCTACGCCTGTTTATAGTCAACAACAAATGGACCAGATTATTAGAACACTAGAACAAATGGTGTTACAGTTAAACAATACCTTTACACAAGACGTTCAAGATGCTAATGAAGCTGAAGCTTGGTATTTTATTAGAGTATAAAGAAAAATGGCAAATGTATATAAAAATGCAATTTATGTGCCTACAACAACGGCTAATACAACCGTTTATACTTGTAATGCAACAGCAAGAGCTATTATTCAAAATATACAATTAACTAATGGATCAGGAACACATGCAGTACAAGTTTATTTGTATAAAGATGCAAATAGTACTACAGTAGAATTTTCTCATGCTAATATGAGTGCAAATGAAACTTTAAATTTTTGTAAAGGACCTGTTATATTACAAGAAAGAGACGCTATATTAATAGCTGCTGCTTCAACTGTAGTAACAGGTGTTATATCAATCATGGAAGTGAATAGAAGCTCATTAACATCATAATGGAACCAATTAAAGTTATCTGTGATTCAGAAATCACAATCGTAAATTTAAAAACTGGATACATCTATAAAGATGAAGCAGAAGCGCAAGCTGATACAACTGTTGATCCTAAAGATATAAGACGAGATGTCAAAATTATAGTTCCACCAATTCCTTTATTTAGTAAAACATGATTTCAGGTGATAGTTCAGAATATGAATTCTTTGATGAAGCAATTCAATTATTAAAAAATCCAATAGGTGTAAGTGTTGAAATAGGTGTTCGTCGTGGAATGGGAACTAAATGTATTATTGATGCATATAGAAAATATCATCCTAGTGTACAACTAAAACATTTAGGAATAGATCCTTATGGTAATATTCTTTATAAAACTTCTGATGGAGATAAAGGGGGACGATTAGATTATACCAATACCATGAAACAAGAAGCGTTGCTTGCAATTATAAAAGAATATCCAGAATTTAATTTTGTTAATTTAGAAGATTCAGAATTTTTTAAACGATATGCAGATGGTTATCCTATTTATGATTTTGAAAAAAGGTTATTAACACAATATGAAACAGTTCATTTTGATGGTCCTCATGATACTGAATCTGTAATGAATGAAGTTAATTTCTTTTTAGATAGAAGACCTAAACAATGTGTGTATATCTTTGATGATATAGACACTCATGATATTGACAAAATAGGTGAACATCTGATATGGAATGGTTTTAAACAATTTAAAAAAGGTAATAGGAAAGCAGTATTTATAAATGAATCCTAGAGGTGGGACAGAGATACTAAAAGAACAATTAATTGCTCAATTAGAACCAGGTTCTATTGATGGAATTAATCTTATTGGTTCTATTTGCCATCCATCACTTGTAGAAAAAAATAAAACAAATGTTCTTTGGCAACATTTAAGTTACGATCAACCAAATGTTCAATACATGCGTGATCGTAAATTTGTAGATTCTATTGATTACTTTATTTATGTTAGTCATTGGCAATATAATAAATTTAGAGAACATTTCCAAATACCTGAATACAAATCATTTATTATTAAGAATGCAACTCATCCATTTGAAGTAATTCCTAAACCAACTTTAAACACAATTCCTCAAACAAAAATTAAATTACTATATAGTTCTACTCCATGGCGTGGACTCGCAGTTCTTATAAAATCAATAGAATTATTAAATAAAACTAGAGATGACTTTGAAATAGATATTTATTCATCAACTAAAATATATGGTTCACAATTTGAAGAAAATGAAAAAGGAAAATTTGATACATTATTTGATAAATGTAAAAATACACCTAATGTTAATTATCATGGTTATGCAAGTAATGAAGATATAAGAAAACAATTATTATCTACACATATCTATGCTTATCCATCTATCTTTGAAGAAACATCTTGTCTTGCAGTTATTGAAGCAATGTCAGCGGGTTGTCTTGTAGTGACAACGAATTACGGAGCGTTGCCAGAAACATGTGGTGAATTTTCAACAATGATTGAATTTGATTCAAGTGGACAAAATTTAATTGAAAGATATGCAGATACATTAAATTCTGTAATTGACAACTATAAAAACGGTCTATATAAAGAGGACCTAGAAATGCAAATAAAATATTATAATAAATATTATTCTTGGGAAACAAGAATAAAAGAATGGATTAACTTTTTAAATTATGCCAGAAGTCAAAAAAAAGCACATTAAATTATTTGTAGCTACACCTGCATTTGGTCATATGGTTACAACAAACTATATGAATAGTATGATGAAATTTGTATCTCATACACATCCAAGACTTGCAGTATCAACAGCATTGCATCTTCAATCGGGGATGGCGTTAGTTACACAAGCTAGAAATAATTGTGTTGCATCTTTTTTAGCTTCTGATTGTTCTCATATGTTATTTGTGGATTCAGATATTGGATTTGAACCAGATGCTGTTTATAGATTATTAGAAAAAGATGTACCATTATGTTTAACTCCATATCCGGTAAAAGGTTATGGTCCAAATAATCAATTACAATTTATTGTACATTTTAAAGATAAAAATAATGTTCAACTAAATAAAGATGGTTTTGTAGAAATAACTGCAGGACCTACTGGATTTATGATGATTAAAAGAGAAGTATTTACTAAACTAGCAGAAGCATATCCTGAAAAGAAAACAATTAATAAACAATTAGTTGGTAATAAAGTAGAGATTATGAAAGATGGTTGGTATACATTCTTTGAAACAGCACAAGATCCTGAAAATGGTTATTTAGGAGAAGATATATCTTTTTGTACATTATGGGTTAAAACAGGTGGTAAAATATATGCAGATGCTATGACTCCATTAACTCATTTTGGCTCACATTCATATCATGGTAGCTTAAGCTTAATGTTTCAAAAGAAAGATAAGGCAGAAGCAAACGTTCAATCTTTAGTTGACGATAAGAAAAAATCATAGTAAAATCACCATTCTTGCTTAATTCAAGACTAGCAATCTTGCTCTATTTATTATAACATTAGCTATAAATTATTATGCGAAATTCAATGTATTATACAACTAGTGGTTTAACATCTTTACCTGCTTATCAGGGGGGTGGTTATTTAGATCAATACGGTAGACAACAATATGGTCTTGGTAAATTAGTTAAAAGTATTACAAGACCAATAGCTAAAGTTTTAGATAAAATTGTACCTAATGAAATTAAACCTGCTTTACCTTATGTAGCAGCTTTTGTTCCAATGTTAGCTGGTGCTGGATATTTAGGAGCTGGGTTAAGTTCGTTAAGTCCAATTCAATCTGCATTATTAGGGGCAGGTGCAAACGTTATAGCTCAATCTTCACAAGAAGGCGCAGCTAAATATGGTATTAATCCACTTTCAGTTGGATTATCAGCTTTAGGTGGATATTTAACTTCTCCAACCGCATCTAGTGATTTAGCAGCTGGAAAAATTGCTGGAAATATTTCTACTGGAGGAGGAGCCCCAGTTCAAATTTCACCAGGACAATTATCTAATTTATCTGGATCATTTGATCCTGTATTTGGAACTTCAATGTTAGAACCTAATCAAATATTATCACCACCTACTGTTTCACAATCAATTGAAAATTTAGTTAGAGGTGCTGGCCAATCTGGAGCGGATTTAATATCAAAAGGAACTGATGCTTTAAGAAGCGGTGATATAATTAGTAAAGATTTTGGAATGGCTGCAATAGGTCCTACAGTTACAGCTACAGGTGATTTAGCTTACAATAAAGCAATGAAAGCTTTAGATGAATATGATCAACAACAAGCAGCATTAGGAGCAATGGGAGTAGCAAGTACAGAAGCTAGAAAAGCAGCTGTAAGAAGAGCTATGACTTTAAGTGATTTTACAGAATCGGAAATTGAATCTGCTATAACAAGATTAGGTTTAGCAATGGGAGGTAGAGTTGGATATGAACAAGGTGGACCAACAAGACCACAACCAATACCAATGAATCCAGAGATGTTATCTCTTGCTTTATATGGAAAAAGATATGATGAACTTACTTATACTCAAAAAAGTGCAATTGATGATATGTTAGCTACTAAAAAAGCTAAAGGTGGTATAATGGATTTAGGTGGAAAAGAAATGGATTTAAGAGCTTCTGGTGGTTTTATTCCAATTGGAGAAAAAGAAAAAGCGGATGATGTTCCTGCAAGATTAAGTAAAAATGAATTTGTAATGACTGCAAATGCAGTAAGAGGTGCTGGAAAAGGAGATATTAGAAAAGGCGCTAAAAAAATGTATAAACTAATGAAACAATACGAGGCAATAGCATAACATGGCAATAAATCCAACACCAACAACAGTACAACAAAATTTACCTGCACCATATATTGAAGGTGCGCTTACAGCATTAAGTGAAAGATTATTACCTTTACTATCAACTTCAGCTGCTATTCCAACTACTACTTATGCTCCTAAAGTTGCAGGAATAAGTGCATTAACACAAACAGCACAACAAAAAGTTGCAGAACAAGCTGGACTTGGATCTTTAAGTTTTGATCCAACAACAGGAGCTGTAACTGGTGTTGGAGCAGGAACTGGAATTTCTGGTTATGAACCTTATTTACAACAAGCAGCAGCTTATTCAGGACCTCAAGCATATCAACAATTTATGTCTCCATATCAACAACAAGTTATTGATACAACATTAAAAGAATTTGATGTTCAAAGACAAAAAGCGTTAGCAGGACAACAAGCACAAGCTGTAGCAAGTGGTGCATTTGGTGGAGCTAGAGAAGGAGTTCAAAGAGCAGAATATGGTGCGCAAACTTTACAAGATAGAGCAGCATTACAAGCTCAATTATTACAACAAGGATTTGGACAAGCACAACAAGCAGCTGCACAAGCTTTTCAACAACAACAAGGTTTAGCTAGTTTACAACCTCAATTAGCTGGACAGGAAGCACAACAAATTGGTGCTTTAGGAACTCAAATGAATGCTTATCAACAAGCGGTATTAGATGCACAGGCTCAAGCTGCTAAAGAAGCTGCATTTGAACCTTACACTAGATATGGTTTAATTGGTCAACAATTAACTGGTTTGGTTGGAGGATTCCCTACACAAGTACAAACGTATCAACAACAAGCACAACCAGCTAGTCCGTTGCAACAGTTTTTAGGAGCAGGTATTGGATTAGGTAGTTTGGCTAAAGGAATATTTGGCTAATGAGTAGAGTATTAAGAAGACCTATGTTTAGAGGTGGGATCGCGAATAGTGAAGGAACAGGTATTACTTCTGGGTTAAATAATTCAAGACAGGGATACGCGGATGGTCCAACTGATGAAGGTGTTCAACAAAATGAATATTCTCCTCTTGTACAAGATATATTAGGTATTAAAGATTGGTTAAAATTAAAAGGAGCAACTGCAGTAGATACTTTATTTAATGTTCCTGTAAATAAAGCAGTTGAATATACAACAGGATATAATCCAGGTCTTTCAGCAGTAAGACAAATGCAAGAAAAAGGTGATCCTCTTTTTGCTAAATACGATCCAGATAAAGCTTGGTTTTTTAATACTCCAACAGAAGCAAGAAAAGGAACTATTAGAGAAAATATAGAATATAAAAAAGAAAAAGAAAAGAAACCTGTTGTTCCACCTCCACCATCACCTCCTCCTTCAGAAAAAGAAGAAGTTTCTAGTAAGCAAGATTTTAAAACTATTTATGAGGATTTACTTCCAATATTTAAAGCATCTGTTGGACCAGATCAAGATGAGTACACTAGACAAAAATATTTAGAACTTGCTAAATTTGGTTTAAATTTATTAAAACCAACTCCTGCTGGAATTAAACCTAGTTTATTAAGTTCTGTAGCAGCTGCTGCTGAAAAACCTTTAGAAGGATATGGTGCTATTCTTGAAAGAGAAAGACAAGCTGCTAAAGTTCCAGAAGCATTAGCACTACAACAAGCTATGAAATTATCTGAACCAGGAACTGTAGGAAAAGCTATAAGAGATTTAATACAAACTGGTGCTGCTAAAAATGAAAAAGAAGCTTTAAACATTTATTTAAAAAGTGATTCATATCAACAAAAAAAAGAAGAAAGAGCAGCAATTGATGCAATAGCTAATAGAATAGTTGGATATGAAGCTCTTAAAGGAATTAAAGATCAAAATGTAATAGATCAACTTGCTGAATTAATTTATAAAAACCCAAGCTTAAAAAGTAAATTAAAAGGTGATATATCTAAATATAAACCAGAAGCTTTAGAAGAAGGTGCTATTTATTTTGATAAAGGAAAAATACGTAAATACAAAAAAGGTCTACTCTACGCACCTGGTGAACCAGGATTTGAATAATAGGTAATTAAATGCCTTATTCTCCATTTGAACAAACACCTTCAGAAACAAAAGCAGAAGATGTTGGATTTTTTGAATCAGCTTTAGCTGGTGTAGTAAATGGTATTGTTAGAATACCAAGAGGATTTGTATCATTAGGTGCTGAACTTTATGATTTAGTTGGTGATACTAATACAGCTAAAGAAGTTGAAAATTGGTTTGATAATAATCTTAATCCTTTTAGCGAAGAAGCTGAAGCACAAACAGTTGGTAAAATAACTAGAGCAGTTGCTCAATTAGGTATACCAGGCGTTGGTGGAGCGGTGTTAGGAACAAAGATTGGTAAACTTGCACAAACAGCACTAGCAGCAAAAAAAGAAGGAAAATATTTTAATTTAGCTCAATTTGGATCAAAAATAGCAGTTCCAGCCGGAACAGTTATTGGTGGAGGATTGGGAGAAGCAACTGTTACAGACGAAGAGATTGGAACATTTGCTGATATGTTAAGAGGAACTTCATTGGAACCTTATGCAATAACAATGATGAATATAGAAGAAAAAGAAGGAAGAGAAGAAGCATATAGAAAATTATTAAACAGAGTTAAATTTGGCGCTGAAAGTTCTATATTTAATGCGTTGGTATTAGCCGGTGGTAAAGGAATAAGTAAATTAAGAAATCCTTCTGAAGAAGGATTGCAAGAATATTCTAAAAATGATTTTGTAAGATTTTTTCAAAAGTACGGAATGCCTGGAACTGTAGGCAGACAAACAAGAGAAACATTTACGGCTCAAAGGGCAATGGAAGCTAATATAGGTGCTGTAGAATTTACAAGTTATAACTTAACAAAAGATTTTGAAAAAATTGTAAAAGAAGCTTATCCTGAAATAGAAAAACAATATTTATCAAAAACTATTACAACACCAGAAGCGGCCAAAGATGCATTTAATAAAGATATTATAGACATATTAAGTAATAGAAAAAATAATTTATTAGATAAAGATTCAGTTTTAAAAAAATTAGAAATTGAAACAATAATAGATCCTAATAATCCTAAAAATATTATTAAAAGAATTAAACCATTTGAAGGTGATTTAATTACTATGGATAATTATATTGGAGCTGTAGAAAAATCTCCAAAACTTAAAAAATTAATGGATACAATTGAAAAAGCAGGTGGAGATGCAGAAGCTTTTAAAAATACTATATTAAAAATGAGAATGAGTATTGATAATTTAAGTTTAACAGCAATGCAAAGAGGATTAAGTAAAACAGATTTTGATGCAGTACAAGCTAATTTAGGAAATTATTTAACAACAGAATATAAAAAATTTAATAAATTAAATCCTTTACAAAAATATGAACCTACAAAAGAACAAATTGACAAAGCAACAGATATGTTAGTTGATAATTTAATTAAAGACGATGCATTTAAGAAAGGACTTAATGTAGCTGATCTTGATAAAACTAGTTATATAGCAAAAGCAAAAAAACAAGTAGATGATTTTTTAAAACATCAAGCTAGTGATGAAGCAGATATAATTAATAAAGAACAAAAAAAACAAATAGGATCAGAAATAAAACAAATACAACCTAATCCAGGAATATTAAAACAAAAAGTTTTTGATCCATGGCAAAGAGAATTATATGGAGTTATTGATGATCCGTCTTATACATTTTTAGCAACTACTGGAAAACAAGCTCATTTAACAGAAACAATGAAGTTTTTAAATAAAGTTGAAACATTAGGAACTAAAGGAAAAATAAGTGATATAGGAAAAGAAATAGATGGAAAAATATTTACAAAAGAAGATTTTATAAAAGGAAGAATTGCTTTTACAGAAGATGAATTAAAAAATTTAAATTTAGAAAAATATATTGGTCAACAAATAGAAGAAGGAAAAATATTTACAAAAGAAGATTTTATAAAAGTATTAAGAGGAGAAAAATCTTTTACAGAAAAACAATTAAAAAATTTAAATTTAAAAGATAACATTGGAGATGTTTTAAAATTTAAAAAATTTGAACCTATTAAAGATCTTGAAGGATTAACTGGTTTAGAAAATATGTATTTAAAAGCTCCTATTCATGACGGAATATTTAATGTTACTAATAATTTTTTAAATACAAATCCTGTTGGAGCTATATATAAATATGCAATTTTAGCACCAAAAGCATTATCTCAAGTTGCAAAAACAGTTTTATCACCAGTAACACATGCTCGTAACTTTATTACTGCTTCAGTATTTGCTGGTGCGAATGGAGCATTATTCCCAAGTCTTGGTGATATTAGAACATTGTCTTCAAAATTAAGCGAAGCTTATGGTTTAACTGGAAAAAGATCGACTGGGACATTGAAGATGTTGAACTCGACGACAACGATAAAGTGATATCGGTAAAAACATGAAATGCAAAACATGCTTTACCGAGCACAAGGGAAGATGCCGAGCCTTGCGGCGAAAGCTGGTCA
>OGWG01000099.1_pt1 | contig 14427 bp, 44 predicted proteins | sample 1575911 | NCBI WGS metagenome assembly OGWG01 (sample SAMN07581534, study PRJEB24739) | freshwater metagenome
CGCGAGGATGAGGAAGAAGATGATGGCCAGCCCAGTGAAGCACAAGAGTGGGCAGACTACGACCCAGACTGCTAAGGAGTACTCAATGAGAACAGACAAGCCCGAAGAGCAGCCTAAAGAAGGATATGAGTGGGTGTGGAACTTGATGACGGAGCAGTGGATCCAGCAGCCTGTGGATACTCCCTGGAGTTGCCGTGTAGATAGTGAAACTTTTTGGAGCCAATAACGAGTGCGGGGTGTTGTAATAATACAACTAAAGACCCGATGACTTGACAGGTCTTTGGAGTGGCACTATAATAGACACATAGTAAACAAAAGGAGCGATAGATGAGTAGAATGAGTGATTTGTATACGGAGATGCAGGAGATGCTGGAGCGTGGGTCCAGTGTGGAGGATGTTAGTGACTTCTTTGAAGTACCTGTACAATGGGTACAGGAGGCACTGGCAGGCATTATGCAGGACTTGATGGATGCTGATTGCTACGAACAAGAACGTACTAGCCTTTACCGCTAAGGAGCGAAAATGAAATATGCGTGTTGGAGTGTAGTAGGTGGATGGGTCACTGCTCTTGTAGGAGCAGATGGTGAACCCTCAGAGTTCATTGGCCCCGTGTTTAATAGTATAACGGACCTTTGGAAGTGGCAACGTGCTAACCTTTATACGGAGATGGCGTAATGGTATTGGCAGAGGACATTGAGATTTTGAGCACCTTCACCGCCGCAGACTTGACGGAGGGCATTAGGATTACTGGCTATAAGGGTGACAGGTTCACCAGTGCCAAGTTCTTAGGGATCACTAATGCAGGCCAGTTCTGCTATAAGGTAAAATACTTTGACAAGGAAATGGGCATTGAGCAGACCACTAAGGTCTTTGTAGATGTTGACCCGGAGACGGGTGCGACTAGAGTAGACTATTAGGAGAGAGAGATGGAACACTTGGACATGGAACTGGTCGAGTTGATTGAAAGTGTTATAGAGCAGATCAAGTGGGACTTTGAACTTGGGCAGACTGAAGACTTGGCGATCTTGTTGGCCCAATGTCCCAAAGAATACTTAAGAGAATACTTACCGGAGGGCAAGTGATGAGCGAAGTCCAGCGTAGAGTAGACATTGTAGTGAGCCTTTGGGTTGACAGGGATGCAGATGTTGCAGAAGTACTAGAGGACATGGACTATGAGTTCACTCACCCTGCCATCAAAGACACGGAGATTGTAGAGGTAAAGACCACATAGGTTGACAGGTCTTTGAAGAGGCAGTATAATATGGGTATAGTAAACAACAAGGAGCACTAAATGGGAACTAGAGCACTTACTTTTGTCTATGACGCAGACAGCCAACCCTTCCTCAACCTCTATCGTCAGTATGACGGATACATTGAAGGCGGACACGGCTCAGAACTGGCAGAGTTCCTCGCAGGTAAGAAGCTGGTCAATGGCTACGGTAAGGAGAGTAATGACATTGCCAACGGTATGGGTTGCCTTGCTGCCAGTCTTGTAGCACATTTCAAAGAGACTGTGGGAGGCTTTTACATTCACTCGGTCTCCGAAACCCAGTGCGGTCAGGACTATGAGTATCATGTCTATGAGGATAAGGTTAAGGTGCTGGGTCCAGGCAGCATATTCAATCCTGGAGTCAATGCCACCTTGTTTGAAGGTACTTGGGCAGAATTTGCCAAGTTCTGTAAGGTGGCGGCATAATGGAGATCTACAGAGATGAGACTGGTAGGTACTATGCTTTTGACTCGCAGACGTGTGAACTCCGCGTTCTCCAAAGTACAGGCTACACTGACGCACAGGAGAAAGCAGATAGCCTTTATGGAACAAAGCTCTTTGTCGAACTTGTTGACAACAGGCAGGAATGACTATATAATTAATGCTTAATTAATACATAGGAGCGAACTATGCCAAAGATGATTAAGGCACAAGAACTTATGACCAAGCCCACTACCGCCAGTTTTGAACTAGAGCCCACCCGTAAAGTACTAAACGAGACTGATGACGAGATCATTGATCGTCTACGTGAACGCTTTAGCATCTTAGACGACATGACCCGTGCTGTGAAGAAGGGTGATGTTAGGGCTATGATTGTGAGTGGTCCTCCAGGAGTAGGCAAGAGCTATGGTGTAGAGCGGGTATTGAGCAGACACGATGTGTTCGCTAATGTAGCACAAGATGAACGGCTTAAGAAGTATGAGGTAGTCAAAGGTGCTATGAGTGCCATTGGCTTGTACAAGAAATTGTACGAGTTTAGTGCTAAAAAGAACATCCTTGTGTTCGATGACTGCGACAGTGTATTGTTGGATGACTTGAGCTTGAACATCCTTAAGGCAGCACTAGACTCTAGCGCCAAACGTACTATACATTGGAACACGGATAGCCGTAGCCTACAGAGTGAGGGTGTGCCCAACAAGTTTGAGTTCAAAGGTGGTGCCATCTTCATCACCAACATCAAGTTTGAGAATGTACGTTCAAAGAAATTACGTGACCATTTAGAAGCATTGGAGAGTCGTTGCCACTACTTGGATCTCACTATTGACACTGATAGAGAAAAGCTTTTACGTATACGACAAGTCACGCAAGATCACAACCTTTTTGAGACTAATGGTTTTGAGTTCGCTGACTATGAGAAAGATGAGGTCATTGACTTCATTGATGAGAACAAGCATAAGATGCGTGAGTTGAGCCTGCGTATGGTCATAAAGGTTGCAAGTTTGAAGGCCTCTATGCCCAACTGGCGGAGAGTAGCAGCCTTGACCTGTATGCGTCGAGTTTAAACAGTCCCCTAAAAACCTGATTCGCTCCCAGGTTTTTAGTCCCCCGATTCGCTCCCGGGGGACTTTTTTGACTGTTGTTTCTGTGCAACACCACCGCACTCGCCCAATACCCCTACAGGTTGACAGGTCTTTAGAACGATAGTATACTATGGTTACAGTGAACAAACGGAGCCAGTGATGAACAAGTTTCGCAAGAGTGGTCGGACTACGACCCAGACTGCTAAGGAGTAAGACATGGAACTGCAACTACAAAACGCCGCACAGCACAAGATCGCAGACCTGCTGTGGGTCGCACAGAGCCAACAAGAAGTCAACAGCATCCTGCGAGTGTTTGGGCACGATGCTCGTGTAGTCTATGAGATGATGGTTGCTGCTGCTTTTGACGAAGTTGAGCATACCCAGGACGTCGAAAGGGTTATTCAGCGTTTGGTTGACAAGCGGTAAGTTTGGTGCTATACTATAGGCTAAGTTAAACAAAGGAGAACACGATGAACCCTGAATACTATAGAGACCTGCAGATATGGGCCAAAGGGCTAACAGACAGTGAATTGTCAGAGTGCTTTGACGACCTCGACCGTTTCAATGATGCCGAACTCAGCGCTTTGATTCTGGAAGATATCCGCAGAATCTCAATGGTTACACTGTAAAGGATAGGACTATGATTCCACAGACAACTCTACGAGCACTAGATCTCTACGTCAAAGAAGGCATTAGGCCTGGAGGTTTTCTATACTCAGTGTTGACCAATGATCTGTTTGGTGCCATTGGTAAGGCTGACAAAGCCAATGGTGCAGCCATTAGAGATATTTGTCTTTACATCTATAACGAACTACCCAGTGACTGCTGGGGTAGCCGTGACATCGTCAACCATTACTTGGCCAAGAAGATGCAGGCACTTGATTGTGTTGCATAACTACAACACGAGACCCTAAGGTTGACAGGGCTACCGTAACTTGCTATAATCGCTTACACTGAACAACAAGGAGCACTAAATGGGCTACAAGGTTCTAGCAGACAAGTTCCAAATGGACGAGATGCGTGTCAAGTATGGCCCACGCAAGGGACTTGAGGGCCCATTCAACTTCTCAGGTCGTGTGCTCTACTACGACAACAAAGAGGGTCAATACTACGACCCACGAACGGATTGGTATGTGGATCAAGACGAAATGAACATGCTCCACAACAGGCTGATGGCTAACCTAAGGGGCTAACATGACTGACACTATAGACAACCTCTACGAAGAACTGGTTTACCTTTGCGAAGTTAGAGGTGAACTGGATCCGGAATCCAACGCCCAAATTGAGGCTCGCATCGCTGCTATCAACGCAGAGATCCGAGAACTCAAGAGCATCAGCTCACGCTGGGGATAAAATCGCAGATTGCCTACTGGACCTTGAGCGATCTCATTGACATCCACAGCATCCAAGAATACACCGACGCTTGACAGGGTCTTTGATCGGTGCTATTATACGAACACTTAGAAGGAGCGAACGATGAACAAAGGAACTTGTCCTGTATGTAACGGCAGTGGGCGTGTGCCTGTATCCCCAGAGCAAGAAAGATACAAGCACGTCTACGCAGGCTATGATAAAGCCACAGATACCCTGCGTTGCACCAACTGTGGTGGACAATACATGTATGGGCGCCCAACGGGAGAAGTGAGGTTGAACAAGGCAGGAGAACCTTGCAAGCATTCCTACTCCAGCAAGACTGTTGGAAGGTGCTTGACAGAATACACCTGCTCCGAGTGTGGGGATCGCTACGAGATTGACAGTGGCGATTGACCCTACGGTTGACAGGGTTTTTATTTGATGCTATAGTTACAACATACTGAAACACACAGGAGCGACAAATGCGTGTACAAGATCTTATTGATGAGTTGGAGAGATTTGATCCCAACGCTGAGGTAGTGTTCAGTTATGGTTACGGTGACTACTGGAGCACTACGGTTGCTGCTAGCCCTGAACGTGTTAGCGAAGGGCATGTTGTTTACAGTGCCTACCACCAGCAGGACAAGGTCATAGAGCTGGACGAGGACGAGATGGACAGTGACGGTCGTTTGGTTGTAATTATTTCCTAAGGAGCGTGAAGACTACAAGCGTGGGCGCGATCACGAGCGTGAGGCGTGTGCGAAGGTTGTTGAAGATTATTGTGGTGCGTGGGATGACAAAGGTTATGCGCTTTCCGCCGCCATACGAGCAAGGGGAGACAGATGAAGCATAAGCAAAGTGAATACACCATTGAGTTCGACGTTCAAGGCGGTTCGTCAGTGTTGGGTAGGCTCGTCCGGCTGTTGATGTTCCCAATTGTTTGGGTGCTGACTGGAAAGGCTCGGCTATGAACGACAGAATTCCAGAACTCGCTTTCAACGCCGCCGCCATACGAGCAAGGGGAGACAGATGACTGACAGAGAACTGATGCAGCAGGCGCTGGAAGCGTTGGAATCAGACAATCCAGACATTCAGTTACGAGCAGCGATAGCCCTACGCGAGAGGCTGGCGCAGCCGGAGCAAAAGCCATTCTGTTATCACGATTGAAAGGCATCAACAACAAAGGAGGGTTAGTGAGATGAAGCAGGCAGGGATCCGACAGGACTACACCAAGGCCTTCCAACTCTGGAATCCCAGCGGTATGCCCGTGCAGAACGTGAACACCCTGGAGGCTGGTGCTGAGGCGGCCGCTAAGGTCTTTAAGAAGTACGGCTTCACTGCCTACGCTGGATCGCGTTTAGACTAAGGAATTGGGGGACCTGCGGGAGGAGACTTGTTCGTCAAGTCGCCGCTCGGTCTTAAACGACAGCCCTGTGCGCCCCTTAGCAAAGACCGTTCGGTTGACAGGGTCTCTGTTTGGTGCTATACTAGACACATAGTAACACAAAAGGGAGCGCGACAAATGGCAAAATTAGTTATCCTCACCCAAGTCTATGAGAACTATGGCTCCGCCGAGAAGCCCCACTGGAAAGCCAAGGGAGGTGGCACCTATGTGGTACCAAACTTTACCCAATTCAACGAGGCCCAGGCAGTGGTCGATGGCATCCGAGACCAGTGTGAGGTCGATGACGAGTTCTATAACGAATACATCATTGACTGGTACGTGGTTGAGGACAGCTACCTCACCAGGGACGAACGCCTACAACTCGAGTCTGACGGTAGGATCACCCACCCGGCAAAAGAGTTGGTGGTTGTAGCATAAAAACAACAGGTTGACAGGGTCTCTGTTTGGTGCTATACTATGGTTACAGTGAACAGAAAGAAGCTATCATGTATACTGTAGAAGTCTACAAGCAGGACAAGAGGACCAAATCGGGCGAGCGGCTGGTGCACAAGCAGGACTACGCGACTGACAATCTGTCAATGCTCGAGCACTCAGTCAAGCACACTTGGCTAGGTCATCGCTACGTGATACGGGAGACCTATGTTACCCGTAAGAACCTGATCACGGAAGCAGAGTTCCGGGAGCGTTACGACACGCCCTATTTCTGCTCGCCCCGCTCAGAAACCTACTGGAGCCAGTGATGAACAAGTTTCAGTTCCTAGATCGAGCAGAACGCTATTGTGAGGCACGCGGTGATGAACTTTGGTTCAAAAACCTCTACACGGGCTTTCGCGAGTACAATGGCGTAGAGGACTCAGTGTGGAAGACTTTGAGCTATCTCTACTCCAATGATGTGGCAGATCTGCTGCTGTATCAATAGCCCTACGGTTGACTGGGGCTTTGTTTGATGCTATACTGCAAGAACAGTAACGCAAAGGAGCATTGGATGAACTATCCAGACTACTTCACCGCAGACGACATTGCAGAGTTTGAATACGAGTACAACCGGTATTTGGATCTTGAGGATTCTGACAGCCAAGCCACTGTGAATGCCCGCATTGATGAAATTGTTGAAGAGGAGCGTGAAATGAGCATGAGTGACCTGATGATTGACCTGCAAGACGAAATCCGCTTGGGCTCCCTGAGCTTTGTGGAGATTGCTCGTAAGTACCAAGTGCCCGCCAGCTGGGTCAACGAAGCCTGGGACCAACTCTGCCAGCAAGAAGCTGAAGCAGAGCAGGTTCAAGGCTTTCACGACGAGCTGGAACGTGATCACGACGAAGCCTACGAGCCCGACTGCGACAGCTGGTACGACGAGCAATACGAACTCAACGACGAATAGGAGCAGAACCATGCAATGGAACCTAGAAGGACTCAGGGTCAGCGCAGTCTACTTGGACACCTTTCACATCAACGGCTCGGTCGAGCTGAGTCGTGTGGCCTACGGAGGACGAGTGCGTCACACCGTGGTTCTGGATCGACCAATCAAGATCTACGGTGTGGACCGCGAGCGAGTTATCGTAGAGCATGAAAAGGTCACTGCCGTACAGGATAACCGTAAGGTTGACAAGGGTATAGTTTGATGCTATACTGTGTTCATAGAGTAAACAACAAGGAGCTGATATGCGTTTTCCCGCAGACATGACTGTAGAAGAAATTGAACAGTTTGACTACGAGTACAACAGGATCCGCGACATTGAGGAAGGCATTGGGGACCTGCGGGAGGAGAATAAGGATGAGTAAGGTCATTGATTTTACTGTAGAGGCAGCTCTGCGTAGGACGCCAGCATGTCCTACATGGGCCTTGCCAACGAGTGCGGCCGTTGTAAATGGACAACGGTTGACGGCTAAACAATTGGCAAAATTCAACAAGGCAAGGCTTGACAAGGCTAGCAAACGGTAGTATTATACGAACATGCAGTAATGCATATCAACTCTGTTAAATACGAAAGGCAAATATTATGGCAACTGATAAATTATTCACTGTAGCAGGTATCTCAAAGCGTGAAGGCGAGTACAAAGTTCGCTTCGCCAATGACACTATGCGTGTCAAAGTTCTCATCAAGGGTGGACATGAAGATGTACGTCTTGTAGAACTTGATGCTCCTAGTACTAAGATGAAGGCTGTACAGGTTCTTAAGGACATGCCCGAGTTCAGCGATGTTATCGCACAGGCAACCTTTGCTGAGTTCATTGAGCTCAATACTCCTCGAGCACCTCGCACTAAGGCACCTAAGACCGTTAAGGTCAAGCCTGAGTCAACTCCCACTGCCACTAAGGCTAAGGCTAAGGCAGTCAAGGCTCCAAAGGCTCGGGTGGACTTGCCCACTGACATGGAGGATGCTCCCTTCTAATGAGCTGGGAACTGTATGAAGTGATGGCCACAGACGATCGTGGCCATGAATCACTGTACTATGCTACCAAGAGCTTGAAGGAGGCTCGAGCAATGGCCCAACAGGCTCTTAGGGAAGGTATGGTATACTGTACAGTGAACAGAGAGACTGATGACGGAGACAGTGAGTGTGTCTTCGAGTGCGGCACAAGGCCCCCCTAGCTCATGCATGGTTAGAGCAGCGGGCTCATAACCCGTTGGTGCGCGGTTCGACTCCGCGGGGGGGCACCAACTAGTATGCAAGAGGACGAACTTGCTAGCATGGAGGCTTAAATGAGAATAGTACATGACTATGGACTTGTAAGAGTTGTGAGCTTAGGCGATCCCTTCAACAACACCTACGACATCCGTGTTGAAAACTATGACAGGGATGCTGACATATGGAGGCTGTGGCATGGCTTTAACAGTTTGAGCGATGACTATGCCTACACCAATGCTCGAGAGGCTGCTGGTCGTGCTATACGAGAGATGGCCAAAGACATTGCTACAGGACGGATAGGATGAAATAAATCAATAAGAAGGAAGTATAATACAAAGATAACGCCCGGGTGATGAAATAGGTAGACATAGGAGACTTAAAATCTCCCGCTGGAAACGGCGTGCCGGTTCGACTCCGGCTCTGGGCACCAACTGACCGTAGCTCAGCAGGATAGAGCAACGGATTTCTAATCCGTTGGTCGGGGGTTCGAATCCCTCCGGTCAGGCCAAGACCAAGAAGATGCTGGCTCTTGACGCTGTTGCGTAATCACAACGAAATACCCTAGAGGTTGACAGGTCTCGGGACTGGTAGTATACTATGGTTACAGTAGACAACAAGGAGCACGCAATGACCCGTCAAGAAGAATTCAAGGCAGAACTCTTTGATCTTCTCCGTCGATACAAAGTGGAGATGACCATTGAAAACGACCAGATCAACTTCTGGTCCTACACTCAATACGATGGCGAAGGCAACGAGATCGGCGGCAAGATCGACCTCGACTTCACTTGGGAAAACGGTAAGGAGTAAGAGAAGCAATCACCCACCCGGCAAAAGAGTTGGTGGTTGTAGCATAAAAACAACAGGTTGACAATAGCACTGAAAGATGCTATTATACACTTACACTGAACAACAAGGATCAAAGATCATGAGATTTAAATACCGCACTAAAAAACCTGATCGTGATAGGCTATGGGGCATGAGTCCTAGCCAATTCAAAACCATGTTAAAGCTGCGTGGGTTTAGTGTTGACCGTGACTTCTTTAAGATAGGTGCCATGGCTAAGAAAGGTAATCGTCTATATAGGTTTCGTTACTGGGCATGGCCTGACTTCTTTGTAGACATCAGCTGCCCTCTCAATCAATTTGATCGTTGGGCTAATAGTGTGGACAGTACCGTTAACTTCTACGACTTCGTAAAAGGATGAACATATGAACTCACGAATTAAAGAACTAGCCGAGCAATGCGGGTTCAGAAGTAATCCTGACATCTATGATCGAAATCAGAGTTTTGATATACCAAAATTTGCCGAATTGATTATCAAGGAATGTGCTAATGTGGCCGCTGATCATGATGCGTTGGACATTTACGAAGAGATTAGAGAACATTTCGGAGTGAATAATGACTGAATTTCAATTATGGGTAATCATCTTTTGGCTGGCTATGATATCGTACCAAATAGGCAGAATCATTAATAAACTGGACGGAAAATAATGGGAAATACGTATGAGGTGAAGGCCTGGGATCATGCCAAAGATTCCGATCATTACTATTGGCTGGAAATTTACCGTGGGGAAAGTCTTCTAAAAGCCATCTATAAAGTATGGTGGTGTAAGAAGAACGGGTTCCAATGCATTAAGCTGGAGTATAGGCCATGAACAAACGATTACTTCATCTTTTCAATGAGGCTGGTTTTCATCAGCCGGAAATGGAACGACTTGGTATTGAAGACAAGTTTGAAAAGTTCGCCAAGTTGATTGTGAAAGAATGTGCTGATGTTGTGGCTCATGCTGTAGATCATCGAGAACCTGCTTCCACTTATGTTACCAGAATTAACCAGCATTTTGGAGTTGAAGAATGAGCCAATTTAGTTTTGAACAGAAAATAGAAATTGTGTCTAAAATGGCATTGGATTATTGTAATGAAAATGGCTTGAAGTTTAAACAATATAATCAAAAGTTCGCCGAGTTGATTGTTCGGGAATGTGCTAAAATTGCTATAGATTGTGATGTGATAAAGTATAGTGATTTTAGACAAGGTATCGCGCGAGAAATCAAAGAACATTTCGGAGTTGCAGAATGAACGAACGAATTAAAGAGCTTGCTGAACAAGCGGGTATTCCTGCCATCGACGGTGTATGGGACTACAATGACAGAAATCTTTTAGTAAAAGATGGCGGTGAATGGCGAGCGGCTGTGCCATCTGAAATCATCGGCACCATGATCAACTCTGAAAAAGGACTCGAAAAGTTCGCCCAGTTGATTGTGCGGGAATGTGCTGATGTGGCTAAAGAAACAAGGTGGGCTGTGCCTCCTAGCCAAGAGCAGATTGCCCGAGGAATCCAACAACATTTCGGAGTTGAATGATGAATAGTCGCCTTGAGGATCTAATGTATCGTGCAGGACTGACCGCCCAAGGTTGTTGGGATAGTATGGATGACTATGATCATCGGGCTATAGAAAAGTTTGCTGATCTGATCATACAAGAGTGCCTGCTTAGCCTCGAACCTGACCCTATGGCACCTGAGTTAGACTATGATGTAGAAATAAAGTTTTATCAACGTAGTGCTAAAAAAATTAAACGACATTTCGGTGTTGAAGAATGAGTATAAGATATTCTACTAATTGGATGGGTATAGCCAATCTTCGGTGGTATCAAGAGCGTGGGCTTCTGACCAAGCGAACTATTACTTTAACTAAAGATAGTTTACTTGTTCGGCATGGCAAATACAAACCAGGAGATACTCTGGATGTAGAAGAGCCTACACAAAGTTACTCATGTGGACGTATTGATGTACGAGGCAACGATCTTGGTCCTTACGGTACAGAAATTGGAGTCCCTCCAATGACCGATTTGGATTGGAGAAGATTCGGTGATTGGTTAATAACTTTTGAAACCGATGATGTATGGACATTGAATCAGTTAGTGGAAATGTATGAACGAGCCAATCCTAAAATTACATGGTGGAAAGAATGAACGAACGAATTCGAGAACTTGCCGAACAGGCTAAAGTGGATGCTGGAACACTATTTGCAGAAATGCTTTGTAATGATAGTGAAGTCAATGAAAAAATCGCAGAGGCGTGGAACTCTCAACCACAGGAAGTTCGAACTCGAATCTTCCAAACTATTGAACAAAATCAGAAAAAGTTCGCAGAGTTGATTGTGAGGGAATGTGTCGAATGCCTTAAGCCATTGAGCAGAAACCATAGTATGGTAGGGGCAGCACAGGACACTATCCGCGAACATTTCGGAGTTGAATAACCCTAGAGGTTGACAGGTCTCGGGACTGGTAGTATACTATGGTTACAGTAGACAACAAGGAGCAAGAGATGAGCAAGATGGAAGAACTAGCCTACGACATTGAGCAACTCTACATTGAAGGACTGAACGCAGGGCAGATTGCCCGCCAGTTGAACTGTCCTAAGGAGATTGTTCTGGATTGGATTGCTGATCAAGGGATCCGCCCCTTTGATGAGTGGGATGTGGACGCACAGGAGCGTCTGATCCAAGACATCTACGATTCAGCAAAGATCTAAGTTTGGCGGACCCTATGGCCAGGCTACTCTCTATAGGACCTGTAGCCTGCAACCGGGGGCCGACTACGCCATCGACCGTTGTATAGATACAACAACCAAAGACCCTACGATTGACTCGGTTACCAAAAGATGCTATACTGTGGTTACAGTAGACAACAAGGAGCACTAAATGGGCTACAAGGTACTGGGCAAGTTTGAAGATGTTATGCAAGGATTTGGACCCCGAAAAGGTCTTGAAGGCCCGTTTAATTTTAACGGCAGAGTGTTGTATTATGACAACAAGGAAGGTAAGTACTACGACCCACGTACTGACTTCTACTTGAGCTACAACGAATGGTTTGAAATTGCTGGACTAAAAGGTTGACAACTCTTTAGAACGGCTGTATACTATAGACACTTAAACACTTACAGAAAGGAAATTGAAATGACCTACATCGTCGCCCGTGTTAACTATGCCAACAACGAACGTTTCTTCACTGCTCGTAAAGATGATCGTACAGTGGAAGAGATTAATCGTCAACGTAGCCAACCCAGCTTCGAACGTGAACATAGTAACGATCTCTACAATAAAGACGCAGTCAGCGTGGACAATCTCTACACTGGACTGACTAAAGAACAGGCAGATACAATTAAGAATCTTTTGATTGAGGCTGATCGTACTGCGGGATTGCCAGTACTCAACGCTCGCTAATACCCACACAACCTTTACGGTCTCTTGACAACCCTTACGAATGAGTGCATAATACGAACATGAAGACACGACGCACAGCACGTAAAGATAGCACATTCATCCTCTATGAGGTCGTTGCTAGCGATGGCAACAATTACATAGGGCTTACTCGTAAGGGCTCCACTACAGTAGCCCGAGCAGTAGCGGAACGATGGAGAAAGCACAAGAGCCGTGCTCGTAACGAACAACAAGCATGGGCTCTATACGAACACTTACGCAATGGTGGACTGGACATGCAATGGGAACACAAGATACTTGCTATTGTACGAGGTCGTGCTGAGGCATACGCACAAGAACGTAGTGTTGTAAAACTACAACGGCCCACACTAAACACACAATACACGTAATACCCACACAGGTTGACAGGGTATTGGAACACTGCTATACTACTGACATATTAACACAACGGAGTAATTAAATGAGCAAAGACACCCTTAACACTGTAGAGCTTGTTGTTAACGTTATGCACGACGTGGCCCGTAAGGCCGCACAAGACGCCTTTGCCAAGTATGGCGACAGGGACTGCTGTGGGTTCGCTCGCATCACTGTCTACGAGAAAGGTAGCACTAAGATGGGCCGGGCTCTGCTTCGGGCAGGCTTCCGCAAGGCCTATGGTGGTGGGCTTGAGATGAGTGCCAGTCGTTATACTAATTGCCAAAGCCTTAACATTGCAGAGGCGGCGGCTGAAGCGGCCGCAAAGTTCCTCACTGAGCATCTGGGCGTTAAGGCCTACGCTAACAGCAGAATGGATTGATGAGTTGACGAGTTGAAGCTCCATTTGGTCCAGGTGGCTGTAAGGTCCCTGGACTTTTTTTTGGCTCTGGTGGATGTGGTGGGTGGTGGCTTATAAAAATAAATTATATTATTTACAGCAGCCCCGCTACAGAACCCATGGTGGCAGAAAATGCCCCTGAAAACTCTAAGTACTTCATATAAATTTTTCTTAGCGCAGAAATTTTTGGGCTGTAGACCCGGTTCGGCCTCTGTATTATAAGTTATTGTAATCTTATTGTAAATAAGGGTGAATAGGGGAGCGGCCATGGATCTAAATTATTATATAGCATTAACGCCAGAAGAAGTCAACCGTAAATTAAATGAAATATTTGCTCGAGAAGTGTTATGGCAGCGTGAGGAATTGTTAAGACAGAGGGCGCTGATAGATCAGCAAACGGAGCAAATAGTTAAACTATTAAGTACGTAGATATCCAATCAAAAACCGTTTTACCGTTTTCGCTTCGCGGAAGCCTTCGGCATCATACGTACTGTTTAGGGATCAAGTTTCTAAGTAGTTCATCTTCAGGTGTACCAAATTTGGGTTCATAGTTGTAACTCCATTTGACCAAAGGTGGCATACTCATCAGTATACTTTCAGTGCGTCCATTGCTCTGTAGGCCAAACAGTGTACCTCTATCGTAGACCAAATTAAATTCAACATATCTACCTCTTCTGTACAATTGCCAATCACGTTCACGTTCAGTATAGTGCATGTCCAATCTTTGTCCTACAATAGGAGCATAGCCCTTTAAAAAACTATTACCAACTGCCTGCACTAATTGGCTTCCTAGTTCGTTATTCACATCATCAAAAAATATGCCGCCAATACCACGGGCTTCGTTTCGATGTTTTAGATGAAAGTAGTGATCGCACCATTGTTTATATTTGGGATAAAGTTCTGTGTTTATGGGATCGAGAGCATGTTTACAAGTCTTATGCCAGTGTACAGCATCTTGTTCGTAGTAGTAATATGGAGTAAGATCCATACCGCCGCCGTACCAACTTGTGCCATCTTCTGTACAAAACATACGCACGTTAAGATGTACAGTGGGTATGTATGGGTTACGGGGGTGCATAACTAGGCTCACGCCCATGGCCTCCCAACATTGATCTGCTTCTATAGTTCTATGGGCAGTGGCACTGGCAGGTAGTTTCTTGCCCATAACATGACTAAAGTTAACGCCTCCACGTTCAAATACATTGCCGTTTT
>OGWG01000100.1_pt1 | contig 14263 bp, 9 predicted proteins | sample 1575911 | NCBI WGS metagenome assembly OGWG01 (sample SAMN07581534, study PRJEB24739) | freshwater metagenome
GTTTCCCAGTCACGAACACCTTTACACTATGAGTAGATCAGAGTTTGCTAAATCCATTGGTAAATCAAGAGATGCAGTTAAAATAGGGATGCGTAGGGGTAAATATAAGGATGATTATATATTCAATGGTACAAAATATTTATTCAAACCAAGAGAAGCAATGCGTGTTTTTCAAGGTGTGTCCCCAGTAACAAAGATTACCAAAAGACCTAATAGAGGTAATCATTTTAAAGGTAAATATCCAAACGATAGCTTTCGCAAACATAACGAATTAAAGATGTTGGCTAAATTAAAAGGTGTTATTGATCCGGAGGTATTAGATAATCTTCCACAAGCAATTGAGATAGCAAAACAACAGAAGCAAAACAGAATTAGAGAACAATTAAATAAAACTATTCCAAAGAATTATGGTGGACTTAATCCTTCAGGATCTATCATAACTTTTAGAACCGAATGGAAAGATTTATTTCCAAGACAAAAAGATGAATATGAATTGGCTTTAGAAAAAATACCTGAAATTACCAAAACATATTATTAGTCCTTTAAAGGACAAACTGTTCTTGTTTTACCTCCTGTTGCACTTTATATAACACCTATCATTACTAATCATCTCGGGTGCTCTATAGTATTTCTTGTTCCAGCAATCATTCTTTAGACACCCGGGGTTATTCAAAATCCAAAAACTTTGCGTAACATTTGCGTAACATCAACTTAACTTTTGGTTGCTCTTAAAATTAAATCGTCTAAAACCATTGATACAAAAAGGTTAATTAAAAAGCCCTCGTGGTGGAATTGGTAGACACAAAGGACTTAAAATCCTTGCCCTTTTTGGGAGTGCCGGTTCAAGTCCGGCCGAGGGCACCACATTTATGAAATTATTATTTGTTTTTCTGTTATTAGTATCATGTTCTAAAGATGTAAAAGTTCCATTTATTAGCAAAGATCCGCAAAAACCAATAAATGTTATAATTGAGAATGAATTTGATATTACTTATTCATTATCAACATTAGCAAGACAGAATAATGATGTTTGCCAGATGTCTTTGGAGATTAAAAACATTTCTAAAGAAGAAAAAAGAAATTCATTATCAATAGAAGCCTATTCTTTTGCAGATAAAAAATATGAGGCTTTTGTAGTTGAAAAAAGATCAAAACCTAATGAAGTTATAAATTCCACGGTTCAATTTAGTGGAATTAACTGTGGAGATATTAGAAAAATAAATTTCTATAAATAGTGTTACAGGTCTATATTTTTAACTTTTGGTGCGTTCTCTTCTATAAACTTTAGTCTTAAATCAGCATTTTTTCCCATAATATTTGAAATTAATTTGTTTGTTTTTTTATAATCAGTGGTTGGAACAGTTACTCGAATTAAAGATCTGGTCTTAATATCCATCGTTGTTTCTTTTAATTGTTGAGCCATCATTTCACCCAATCCCTTAAATCTACTTATTTCAATTTTAGATCCTTTTTTAAGATTTTTTAACAATTTGTCTTTTTCAATATCGTTTCGCACATAATAAATTTGGTTAGATATAGTAAGTTTATAAAGTGGAGGTACCGCAAGATATAAATGTCCATTTTTAATTAAATTCGGCATCTCGCAAAAAAAGAAAGTTAAAAGAAGACTTGCAATGTGATCACCATCAACATCAGCATCCGTCATAATAATTACTTTTTCATATCTTAAATCTTTATCAATATATTTTTCTCTTCTTTGACAACCGAGTGCCTGAAGTAGATTTGATATTTCATTGTTAGCTAATATTTTCGCAGTATTCGAGTTTTTAACATTTAATATTTTTCCTCTTAGTGGAAGAATAGCCTGAAAATTTCGATCACGTGCTTGCTTTGCTGAACCTCCAGCTGAGTCTCCTTCAACTATAAATAATTCAGTGCCTTCAACTTTTGAGCTGGTACAGTCTGCAAGTTTTCCAGGTAAACGTATCTTTCTCGTTGCGCTTTGTCGTCCAACATCAAGATTTTGATCTAATAGATTTTTTTCTCTTATTTTTCCTTCAATAAAGGTCAGAATAGAATTTGATGCTTTTGGATGTTGGTTAAACCAATCTTCAACTGATTTAGCTATAGATATGTCACAATATTTTTGAATATATGCTGACGATAATCTAGATTTAGTTTGTCCTTCAAATTCTGGATTATTAATAAATACTGAGACAATATAACTAGCATTAGATAGTATTTCATCGGCACTTGCGCTTGCCACTAGTTTGTTATTTTTAAATTTTGCAATTTTTCTTATAGATTTTGAAACACCAGATCTAAAACCCTGTTCATGAGTTCCGCCATTGGTAGTTAGTACTGAGTTACAAAATGAAATTTTAAATTCTGAAATTTCATTATGCCATTGAATAGCAAATTCAAATTTACCTTTATCATCATCAAAATTATTTTTATGGTGACATGTTTTATCATTTATTTTAGTAAAATTTTTAGTTTCACTATCTAGATATTCAACAATACCATCTGGAAAAAAAAGTTTTGCAGTATTAGGTGTGTCATCTTTTCTATTTATTAAAGATCTGTCGCATTCCCAATGTATTGTAATGCCTTTAACTAAATAAGCCTTACTTTTACAAAGATTATATAATTTATTAGGAACAAAACTGAGTTCTTTTCCAAAAATTTCTTTGTCAGGAACAAATGTAACTTGAGTTCCATTTTTAATCTTGGATTTTCCTTTTTTAGTTAATTTATTTAAAGGTTTTCCTTTTGAATAATTTTGCTCAAAAATAGTAGAGTTTTTAAATACTTCTATTTTTAATTTCTCAGACAAAGCATTTACAACTGAAAGACCAACACCATGCAATCCTGCGGAAGTAGAATAAGTTCCTTCTTTAAACTTCCCACCCGAATGTAATGTTGTCATTACTATTTCAAGGGCAGTTTTATTTTTCTTTGGATGTTTATCTAAAGGAATTCCTCTTCCGTCATCGGTTACCGTTAATGATTTATCTTTATTTAATTTTACGTAAATATTTTTTGCATGACCTGCAGTAACCTCATCCATTGAGTTATCAATAATTTCAGTTGCAAGATGATGGAAAGCAGTTTCGTCTGTACCGCCAATATACATTCCAGGTCTTTTTCTTACAGGTTCTAGACCCTCTAGAATTTCAATATCTTTAGCGGAATAATTATTATTTTTTACCACAATCCAAGCATTAGATTAATTTATATAAAAATATAGACGTAAATTTTATTTAGACAAAAAAAACCCCGTATCTTAAAAATACGGGGTTTTAAAATTTTAAAGTATTGTAATTAGCAGCTGTAATACATTTGGTATTCAACCGGGTGAGGAGTGTGTTCCATGTTATACACTTCCGTCATTTTTAACTCGATGTAAGCATCAATCTGATCATCAGTGAACACTCCACCTGAAGTTAAAAAGGCTCTATCTTTATCTAAGTTTTCTAAAGCTTCTCTTAAAGAACCGCAAACTTGAGGAACTCCTTTAAGTTCTTCAGCAGATAGAGAATATAAATCTTTATCGAATGGTTTTCCTGGATCTATTTTATTTTTAATTCCATCAATACCAGCCATTAACATAGATGCAAAAGTTAAGTATGGGTTCCCAGCAGCATCTGGAAATCTAACTTCAACTCTCTTTCCTTTTGGACTTGAGCTAAAAGGTATTCTGCAGCTTGCTGATCTATTTCTTGCGGAGTAAGCAAGAATTACTGGAGCCTCAAATCCAGGTATTAATCTTTTGTAACTATTAGTAGTTGAATTAGTAAATGCATTTAATGCTTTTGCATGTTTAATAATTCCACCTATATAGTAAAGACACTCTTGAGAAAGGCCTGCGTATTTATCTCCTGCAAAAAGAGGTTTACCAGCTTTCCAGATAGATTGGTGACAATGCATACCTGATCCATTATCTCCCTTAATTGGTTTAGCCATAAACGTTGCAGTTTTTCCAAATGAGTGAGCAACCATTTGAACTGCATATTTATAAATTTGCATATTGTCTGCGTTACGTACCATTGTGTCAAACATTGTACCCAACTCATGTTGAGAAGGAGCAACTTCATGGTGATGTTTCTCAACTTTAACACCCATATCTTTCATCGCTTTCAATGCTTCTGCTCTTAAGTCCTGACAGCTATCCACTGGAGGCACTGGGAAATAACCACCTTTAACAACTGGTCTATGACCCATATTTCCGTTTGGATATTCTTTATCACCGTTGTAAGGGCCTTCGTTACTATCAACTTGGAAAGAAACTTTTTGCATAGTATTAGAAATTTTAACATCATCAAAAATAAAAAATTCTGGCTCAGGACCAAAATAAATTGTATCACCAATTCCAGTGGTTTTTAAATATGCCTCTGCTTTTTTTGCGATAGATCTAGGATCTCTCTCATAATAATCTTTTTTTATAGGATCCATAACATCACAAAATATAACTAGAGTATTATGGGAAGTGAAAGGGTCAACAAAAGCTCTCGATAGATCTGGCTTTAAAATCATGTCAGATTCATTAATTGCCTTCCATCCAGCAATAGAGGAGCCATCAAAAAAAGTTCCATCATTTAGAAAACCTTCATCAATAGTTGTTAAATCCTGAGTCATATGTTGAAGTTTTCCTCTAGGATCTGTAAATCTTAAATCTACAAACTCAATTTCTTTTTCTTTAATTAATTTAAGTATGTCTGAAGCAGCACTCATTAATTTCTCCTTTTATTGATTATTAATCTTGTTTTTTAATTTTTATTGTAGATGTACTATAATTATAAGCAATAAATTCCATTGTTTTTTAGTTATGTCAGGTATGCATAATAGTGTGAGTAAAAATTAAACTGTAGATTGATTTTTAAGAAATGATTTTAAATTCATCGGAAATGAAAGCCATTGAAAAAAAAGAATTTAAATTAAGAAAAAATTCCTTTTCATTAATGCAATCTGCAGGAGAAAAATGTGCCAACTATATATCAAGTAAAGTTTCAAAAAATAAAGAGTTATTAGTTATTTGTGGTCCAGGTAATAATGGAGGAGATGGTTTTATCATTGCCAAAAGTCTTATTAATAAAGGACATAAAGTTAAAATTTTTTTGGTACTCCCATTAAAAAATAAGAGAAAAGATAATTATAAAGCCTTTGAGTGCCTTAATTATAAAGTTTTTAACTTAAAGGACTTGCATAAAGAGCTGAAAAAAAAAACAAACCCAATTATTATCGATAGTATTTTTGGTACTGGTTTAAATAAAAATCTTAGTTCCGATATTAATAATTTAATTAAAATAATAAATAATAAGAAGGCATTTATTTATTCAATAGATATACCCACTGGAATTAGTAGTGATAATGGGCAAATCATGGGTGAGGCGATTAAAGCCAACTTAACATTAGCTCTTCATTGTAAAAAAATAGGACATGTACTTTTTCCTGGGGTTTATTTTTCAGGCATTATAAAAGTTTTAGATATTGGTATTAGAAAATCTTTAAATAAAATCGCAAATAATAAAATTAGGGAAAATAATCCAAATTTATGGATTAATAAAAAATTTCCTTGGAAAAAATATAATTCCCATAAATATTCTAGAGGTAGAGTTTATATTTATGGATCTTTAAAAAATTTTATAGGCGCATCATTATTGTCATCAAGTGCAGCTATTCGTTGTGGGACAGGATCAGTTACAATTGTCGCTAATAAAGATACTATAGACAAATATAATCAAAAGTTTTTTTCGTTATTAAAAGTTGAAATTAACTCAAAAGAAGAGTTTAAAAGACTGTTAAATCATTCATCGATAACTTCTTTTCTTATCGGACCGGGCGTTGGAGTTAATCAAGAAACTATTGAGAATACCAAGCTTATATCTAAATTTGTAAGAAATGTAGTTATAGATGCCGATGCAATAACTTCATTTGCTAAAAATCCTAAAGAATTATTTTTAATTTTAGATAAGAATAAGATTATAACTCCACACGAGGGAGAGTTTAATAGAATTTTTCCAGATCTTAAAAATGTTAAAAATAAAATTGAAAAATCAGTAAAAGCTGCAAAAAAAGCAAATTGTATTTTAGTTTTTAAAGGTCCAGATACAATTATTGCATCTCCAGATGGAAAAGTTTGTATAAATACAATTTCTACAAAAGAACTTGCGGTGATTGGATCCGGAGATGTTTTAAGCGGTATAATTACAAGTCTTGTTGGAAAAAATAAAATGTCAACTTTTGATGGAGCTTGTGCTGGAGTATGGCTACATTCCTATGCTGCAAGAATGGTTAACAAAGGATTGATAGCAGAAGATATTGTTAAGAATTTACCAAAAGCATTAGAGCAGTTAGATAAAAAATATAATTAATCTTATTTGATCTTTGAAGGTACTACTTTGTTATCTTCATATTTTGGGGGAGTATAATTTAGTCCCTTCGGTTGTGTGCTAGTGAATCTAAAATAAATTAGAGAAAAAATTAAAAATAAAAGACTTATTAGTGATAAAGTTATTAAAGGGAATCTTTTGTCAATTTTATTAGTTAAACGAACAAGTAAAAAATAGATTATAAAGGGAAGAACGATAGCGGTGATAATTATTATGTAGCGTATCATTTTAATTCTTTTCTTGCTTCTAAAAGCCAGAGTTTTATTTCTTTCATATTTAACAGAGTATCTAAGTATTTTTTCAAAGTAGGTGATAATTTTACATTATAAATCTTAAATCTAAACATTACAGGAGCGTACATAGCATCTGCTATACAAAATTTTTTAAACATAAATGGACCTTTAGATTTTTTAAGACAATTTTCAATAATTTTTTTAGCTCTAGTTATTTCATTCGATGTTTCTTTATTATTTTGAAATTTCAGATTTTTTTCTAAAAAATTCATACTTAAATTTTTTCTTAGATTGTTAAAACCGCTGTGCATTTCAGAAGAGATATTTCTGGCCATTATTCTGTTAATTTTATTTTTGGGCCATAAATTTTTATTTTTAAATTTTTCTGCCAAGAATTCACAAATTGATAGAGAATCCCATATTTTTATTTTTCCATAGATTAAACAAGGAATTTTTCCAGAAGGTGAAAATTTTAATATATTTTTTTTTGTATTTTTGTTTCTTAGTTTAATTTTGATTTCGGCAAATTGAATATTAAAATATTTTAACAATAACCAGGGTCTTAATGACCATGTTGAATAAATTTTATCACCTAGGACTAGTTTGAATTTCATAATTTTATGTGCTTTTTATATAAGCAAATCCTATTCTTTTGCATCTTATATTTCGTAAATAAATCCTAGAAAGCATTTAATAATATAGTTATATTCGCCATTCGAAATTTAATTAATATTAGAGCGGGAGTGGTGGAACGGTAGACACGCCAGTCTTAGGAACTGGTATCGAAAGATGTGAAGGTTCAAGTCCTTTCTCCCGCACCATGTAGTATATGAAAGTAACAGTATCAGAAACTAAAGGCCTAAAAACTAATCTTAATGTTTTAGTTAAAAAACAAGAGATTGATAAAAAAATAGAAGAGAGAGTTGTTGAATTACAGAAGACAGTTAACATTAAAGGTTTTCGACCAGGAAAAGCGCCAATAAATTTATTAAAAAAGCAGTTTGCACAAGCATTGTATGGAGAAGTTTTAGAAAAAATTTTACAAGACAATACTTATCAAGCACTAAATGATAATAAAATTAAACCTGCTAGTCAGCCTAAAATTGAAATCAAATCTTCTGGTGAAGATAAAGATTTAGAATACACAATTTCTGTAGAAAAAACTCCAGACATAAAAAAAATTGAGTTAGAAAAAATAAATCTTACTGATTATAAATTAAAAATAGAAAAAAAAGATTTGGAAGAAAGAATTAATTTATTAGCAGAAGGTCAAAAAAAATATATCAATAAAAATGAAGGAGAAAAGTCAATTAAAGGGGATTTGGTAGTTTTCGATTTTGAGGCAACTGTTAACGGCAAAGCCTTTGATGGAAATAAAGGAGAAAAAGTTCAAATTATTTTAGGGAAAGAACTTTTTATTAAAGGTTTTGATGAACAAATTTTAGGATGTAAAGCTAATGAGAAAGTAAATGTTAAGATAAATTTACCAGAAAATTATCCCAATAAAGAGCTGGCTAACAAAACTGCAATATTTAATTGCAAAATATTGGATGTTAAAAAATCAGAGTCAGTAGTTATAGATGATCAATTTGCAAAAAATTTAGGTGCAAAAGATTTAAGCGATTTAAAAATTCTTTTAGAAAAGCAACTTTCTAAAGAACAGTCATCAATTACAGAAACAATCGTTAGAAAAGAAATTTTAGATTATTTAGATGAAAACTGTAAATTTGATTTGCCAGAAGATTTGGTAAAAAATGAACAAGAAATAGTTAAACATAGTTTTATTCATGAAAAAGCTCATAAAGATGAACCTCATGATGATCATAAACATGGACATGATCATTCAAATATAAAACTTACTAAAGAAGAAGAGGAAGATATTTTAGATATTTCAAGAAGAAGAGTGAAGCTAGCTTTGGTACTAAATCAAATTGGAGAAGATTATAAAATCCAAGTCACGACACAAGAACTTCAGCAGGAATTACAAAAACAAATGAGTATGTATCCTGGTCAGGAAAAACAAATTAGAGATTATTATCAAAAAAATCCTTCAGAAATAACAAGACTTAGAGGACCGATTTATGAAGATAAAATTGTTGAGTTAGTTAAATCTAAAGCTAAAGTTATCGTTAAAGAAGTTAATAAAAAAGAATTAGAGGAACTTGTAAAAGATTTATCATCTAATCTTAAGTCTAAATCATCAACTAAGTCAGCAAAGATTAGTAATGATAAATCAAAAAAAGATACAAAATTAGAGGATAAATCAAAATCCATAAAAAAGATTAGTAAAAAATAAACAAAGCCTATAGAATCTGATTCTATTATGAAAGATCAGATTGATATCCAAATGAATACTCTTATTCCAATGGTGGTTGAACAAACCAGCAGAGGAGAGAGAGCTTATGATATATATTCTAGACTATTAAAAGAGAGAATTATTTTTCTAGTAGGACCGGTACACTCTCATGTCGCAAGTTTAGTTTGCGCTCAATTACTTTTTTTAGAATCTGAAAATCCAAAGAAAGAAATTTTTTTGTATATTAATAGTCCAGGTGGTGTTGTTACTGATGGTCTTGGAATTTATGATACTATGCAGTATGTTAAATCTCCCGTTTCAACAATTTGTATAGGACAGGCAGCTTCTATGGGTTCTTTTTTATTAGCAGCAGGAGAAAAAGGCCATCGATTTTCTCTGCCTAACGCTCGTATAATGGTTCATCAACCTTCTGCAGGTTTTCAGGGTCAAGCGACTGATATTCAAATTCATGCAAATGAAATCTCATATGTAAAGAAACGACTAAATGAAATTTATTCTAAACACACAGGCAGAGATGTTAAGTCAATTCAAGAAGCTTTAGAGAGAGATAAATTTATGAGTCCAGAGGAAGCGAAAGATTTTGGAATTATTGACAAAGTAGTAGAAAAGAAGGCCGATTAATAAAATTATAGATATAATTTACACACAAAATAGAGGTCAGATTCAACTTAGACTTGCTTTTAGATGCAAGTCATTGTTTTATAAAACCTTACTGATTCGATCTTTTTAAACATGGCTAAAGATAACAAAAATACTCTTTATTGTTCCTTCTGCGGAAAAAGTCAGCATGAAGTTAGAAAACTTATAGCTGGACCTACAGTTTTTATATGTGATGAATGTGTCGAGCTATGTATGGACATCATCAAAGAAGAAAACAAAAGTAATTTTGTAAAAGATGATGCTGGAGTTCCAACTCCAAAAGAAATTTGTAAAGTTTTAGATGAGTACGTTATTGGACAAGATAAAGCAAAAAAAGTTTTATCTGTTGCAGTACACAATCACTATAAAAGATTAAATCAAGACTCCAAAAGTAGCAAAGATGTTGAAATTTCAAAATCTAACGTATTACTGATTGGTCCCACAGGTTGTGGAAAAACTTTATTAGCACAAACTCTTGCAAAAATTTTAGATGTACCATTCACTATGGCTGATGCCACAACATTAACAGAAGCTGGTTATGTCGGGGAAGATGTTGAAAATATTATTTTAAAATTATTACAAGCTGCTGATTATAATGTTGAAAAGGCACAAAGAGGAATTGTTTATATAGATGAAGTTGATAAAATTAGTAGAAAAACAGAGAATCCTTCTATTACAAGAGATGTATCTGGAGAGGGAGTTCAGCAAGCACTTTTAAAAATTATGGAAGGGACTGTTGCAAGCGTTCCACCTCAAGGTGGAAGAAAGCATCCGCAACAGGAGTTTTTACAAGTTAATACTACAAATATTCTTTTTATATGCGGAGGAGCTTTTGGAGGGTTAGAAAAAATAGTTTCATTGAGAAGTAAAGGAACTGCAATGGGATTTGGTGCTACAATTAGAGAGCACGATAATAAAAACACAGGTCAAATATTAAAAGAGTTAGAGCCTGAAGATTTATTAAAATTTGGTTTAATACCAGAATTTATAGGAAGACTCCCAATTGTTGCAACACTAGATGATTTAAATGAAGAAGCATTAATTAAAATTTTACAAGAACCAAAAAATGCACTTCTTAAACAATATGCTAAACTTTTTGAAATTGAAGGAGCTAAGCTTACTTTTACTAAAGACTCTTTATCTGCCATTGCAAAAAAAGCTTTAGTTAGAAAAACGGGGGCCAGGGGACTTAGATCGATCTTGGAAGATATTTTACTTGAAACAATGTTCGAACTTCCTTCACAATCTAATATTAGTGAAGTTGTGATAAATAAAGACGTTGTCGAAGGAAAAATAAAACCATTACTTACTTACTCAAAGAAAAACAATCAAACCTCAAGCACTCCAATTAATAAAGAGAGTAAAATAGGGTAGTTATTCACAGTTGAAATAATATAAACCATCCCCATATAGAAGTTAGTTTGTTATAAACCTAACTAATAGTATTATTAACACATGGATATTAAGGACTCACAAAAATTTAATCAAAGCCAATATCCCGTTTTACCGTTGAGAGATATTGTTGTTTTTCCAGGTATGGTAGTTCCTCTTTTTGTTGGAAGAGAAAAGTCTATTAATGCTCTTAATAGTGTGATGGATAAATATAAGAAAATTATCCTCGCAGCTCAAAAAAGTCATGATGTTGATGATCCAAAAGATAATGAAATTTACCAAGTGGGCTGCCTAGGTGAAATATTACAATTATTAAAACTTCCAGATGGAACTGTTAAAATTTTAGTAGAAGGAAAAGAAAGAGTAAAAATTAATCAGTATCATAATGAAGAAAAGAATTATCTATTAGCTTCCTGCTCAACTTTAGTTGATGAACTTGGTAAAGAAGATTTATCATTATTATCAAAAGCAGTTTTAAATAAATTTGATAAATTAGTAAAAGTTTCTAAAAAAGTATCTGAAGAAGGGCTTGAAACTATTAAAGATACTAAAGAGCCATCCAAAGTTGCCGATGCAATAGCAAATCAATTACAAATTAGTTTAGTAGAAAAACAAAAAATTTTAGAAAATTTATCAGTACAGAATAGACTTGAATCTCTCCTAACTTTTATTGAAAGTGAAATTGAAGTTTTATCAGTTGAAAAAAAGATTAGGGGTAGAGTTAAAAATCAAATGGAAAAAACTCAAAGAGAGTATTATTTAAATGAACAGTTAAAAGCTATTCAAAAAGAACTAGGTGAGACCGAAGATGGAAAAGATGAAATTCAAAATCTAGAAGAGGCTATTAAAAAAGCCAAAATGACAAAAGAAGCTGAAGAAAAGTCTTTGGCTGAATTAAAAAAATTAAAATCAATGAGCCCAATGTCAGCAGAGTCTACAGTAGTTAGAAATTACTTAGATTGGATGGTTTCGTTGCCTTGGGGAAAAACTTCAAAAGTTAATACCGATATTAATAATGCAAAAAAAATTCTTGATGAAGATCATTATGGTTTAGAAAAAGTTAAAGATAGAATTTTAGAATTTTTAGCTGTTCAGAGTAGAATTAACAAAATTAAAGGTCCTATTCTTTGTTTAGTAGGAGCGCCTGGCGTTGGAAAAACTTCTTTAGGTAAATCTATTGCTAAAGCTACAGGAAGAGAATTTGTAAGAATGTCGTTAGGCGGAATAAGAGATGAAGCAGAAATCAGAGGTCACAGAAGAACTTACATTGGATCTTTGCCTGGAAAAATAATTCAGATGATGAAAAAGTCTGGAAAAAATAATCCTTTAATTTTATTGGATGAAATTGATAAAATTGGTAACGATTATAGAGGAGACCCTTCATCAGCATTATTAGAAGCATTAGATCCTGAGCAAAATACAACATTTAATGATCATTATCTTGAAGTGGATTACGATTTATCAAATGTAATGTTTGTTACTACAGCAAATACATTAAATATTCCCGGTCCATTACTGGACAGAATGGAAGTTATCAGAATCTCCGGCTACACAGAGGATGAAAAAATGGAAATTGCCAAAAAATATCTTTTGCCAAAACAAATTAAAGAAAATGGATTAAAGTCTGGAGAGTGGTCAGTTTCTGATGAAGCTTTAAAAGGTATTATTAGATATTATACAAGAGAGTCAGGAGTTAGAAGCTTAGAAAGAGAAATTTCAAAATTAGCAAGAAAAGGTGTTAAAGACATTGTTACAAAAACTAAAGATATAATTAAAATTGATGAAAAAAATCTCAATGACTATCTTGGAGTTAAAAAATTTAAATACGGTGAGATTGAAAATAAAGATGGAACAGGAATTGTAACTGGTCTCGCTTGGACTGAAGTTGGTGGAGAATTATTAACTATTGAATCTGTGATTATGCCTGGAAAAGGAAAGATGGAGATCACTGGAAAATTAGGCGAAGTCATGCAAGAGTCTGTTAAAGCTGCAAAATCATTCGTAAGATCAAGATGTTTGGAATATGGAATTATTCCCCCAGTTTTTGAAAAAAAAGACATCCACATTCACGTACCTGAAGGGGCGACACCAAAAGATGGACCTTCCGCTGGTATTGCGATGGTTACTTCTATTGTTTCATCTTTAACTGCAATTCCAGTTAAAAGAGATGTTGCTATGACAGGCGAAGTAACTTTAAGAGGAAGAGTTCTTCCAATCGGTGGATTAAAGGAGAAATTATTAGCCGCACTTAGAGGAGGAATTAAAACTGTTTTAATTCCAGATGAGAATGAAAAAGATTTAGCTGAAATACCTAAAAATGTAATTGAAGGTTTAAAAATTATTCCAGTAAAAACAGTGGACGAAGTATTAAAGATTGCTTTAACTAAAAATTTGACACCAGTAGATTGGGTTGAGATTGATCTTTCGCAAACTCAAAAAGGAAATCAACTTCCAAGTGAAAGACCTGTTAATTAACACTATTTAATATTTAAATATTCAATAAAACTTCTTAAAGAAATCACTATTAAATAAATTCCAAATATTTTTGTGATTAAATTTCTACTTACTTTATGAACAACTCTAGCCCCCAAAGGAGCCATTAACATAGTCACTGGTACAAAAACTAAAAACCCTGCAAGATTAAAATAACCAAAGCTAAATGGAGAATTAACTTTCGCAAAAATTGCTCCACTTGAAATCATGCTAACAGTTCCGGAAATTGCAATCAAAATTCCAATAGCTGCAGATGTTCCAATGGCCTTTCTCATGTCATAACCAAATAATCTCATAAAAGGCACGGATAATGAACCTCCACCAATACCTAAGGGTACTGAAATAAAACCAATAAAATTACCAATTATAATTTTATAAATTTTTGGAATATTTCTTTCGGTTTCCTCTAATTTTGATTTTAAAAATAAAAAAAACAAACCTACTAAAAATGCAAATAATGAAAAAAATAAAACTAAATTTGCTGTTTTAAGATTTGAAGCTAAGAATGTTCCAATAATAACTCCCAAAACAATATAAATACCAAAAGATTTAATTAGACCAAAATCAACAGCATTAAATTTCATGTGCGTTCTTGTCGACATGATTGAAGTTGGAATTATAATTGCAAGTGAAGTTCCTAAAGCCAAGTGCATTTTAGTTTCCATTTCAAAATGAAGAAATGTAAATGCATAATACAAAGCGGGCACCATTACTAAGCCACCGCCTACACCAAGAAGACCTGCCATGAATCCAGCAACCGATGCTGCTATCATCATTACAATTAAAAGATAGAAAATTTGTAATGATGATATGCAGTGTATCGTGACTGGGAAACA
>OGWG01000101.1_pt1 | contig 14143 bp, 18 predicted proteins | sample 1575911 | NCBI WGS metagenome assembly OGWG01 (sample SAMN07581534, study PRJEB24739) | freshwater metagenome
GTTTCCCAGTCACGATATTGAAGCTTGACCGTTCCTGCGCTAACGGATGCAAAGCGTCAAGACATCAGCACGGCGATGGGTATCCCACAATCGTTGCTATTCTCTAATGCCAGCAACTATGCCACCGCACGGCAGGACGACCTTCACTTCTACGACAAGACGATCATCCCAGAGGCGATGTTCCTAGCGGATAAGCTGAACCAACAATTATTCGACAAGTTCCGTTTGGGGCATGCTATCAAATTTGAAGCGGACCGCTTGGATGTTTACCAGCAATTGCAACTGGAGCGTGCCAACGTGGTCAAGTCTCTAATCGGTGCGGATACGGCGATGGTGGGTATCATCACACGTGAAGAAGCGCGTGCCTACTTGGGTTACGACACCGTGCCAGCGTATGAGGAAGTCGAGGAGATGGAAGAAGAAGGCGAAGACGAAACGCCAGCACAACCCAACGACGATGAGACAATGGGTGTGGACGTGCAAACGCAAAAATACCTTGATGAGCTAGACGTATGGCAACGGATGGCACTGAACCGCTATAAGCACGGCAAGGCGCAAAAAGCGTTAGACTTCACAGCGGATGATTTGCCCACGCACGTGGTGGCAATGGTCAAGAACGCGCTCGCCGTGATGACCACGATGGATGAGGTCAAGGTGGTGTTTGCAGACGTGCGAGGCTACCTATGCCACAATTCCTGAACCGTGATGAGTACGAAGCCACCATACAACGGGAGCTAAACCGTATCCACAAAGAGGCGCGTGCGACGCTTCTGGATTTGTTTCCGTTGGATATGTTTGGCAACGTGCTTTACGATGAAGACAAGTTCCTACAGGCGCAACCCGAATGGGGTGAATTTTACAATGCCATACGGGCGCAATACCGTAGGGAGTTAACCCCCATCATTGGCTTTGTGTTTGCCGAAAGTGCGGAAAACTTGGAACTAACACGCGCCTTTGCCGTCGCAGATGACATCGTGACCGATAGTGCGGAAAACTGGGCACAGCGGTGGGTCAATACGCTGGTTACGGATATGAGCGAAACGAACCAACGCCAGATAGACCGCTATATTGCTGAATACCGTGTTGATCCCGAAGTAGGCTTGGAGTGGCTACGGGAACGGCTTGGGCGCATCGTATCCCCATCACGAGCGGAGATGGTTGCCAGCACGGAGATCACCCGTGCGAACTATGAAGGCGAGGCGTTCATAGCTAACCAGCTTCGCAATGAGGGAATCGACTTGGTTGCCGTATGGTTCACAGCGGTGGATGAGCGCGTTTGTCCGATATGCGGAGCGAATCACAATAAGCCACGCGGTGAAGGGTGGCAACTCCCACCGCCTGCACATCCCCGTTGTCGCTGTTGGGTCAATTGGGTTGAACCGCAATTCCTGCCAGAATATTTGAGGGATAACGAATGAGCATTACCGTAAACGTAAACCTAAGCGGAACAAAGAACATCTTGAACCGCATAAATGACCTTAAGAGTGATAAACTACTGGAGGCAGGGCTTAAGCGTGGTGCGCTATACCTCAAGACGCAATCGGCTATCTACCCACCGAAGCCACCGCAGTCGACATACAACCGTAAAGGCGCGGCAGGCGGTCTTGCCAGCGGATGGCAAATTGATGGGGAGGTCAAGGACTTGACCGTTATCCTGCGCAATAACATCCCCTACGCGCAATGGGTGCAAGGCGAGAAGCAAGTCTGGTTTCATAAGCGTACTGGATGGCGCAACGTGCCGACCATCCTAGAGGACAACAAAGAGCGCGTTGCTGAATTGGTTCTGGAAACGTTAAGGAGACGATAATGCCACTGTATAAGTACCGTTATAACGATATGGAGGTCATGGCAACCCGTCGCAGACCTTCCACTAGAGACGACAAGAAATACATGCGCGAAGTCGAAATGGACGGACGGCAGTACCTTGTCCACTACGGTGATCCCGATATGGATATGCAACGGGACATACCCGAACGCCGTGCTAACTTCCTAAGCCGTCATAATTGCTCCGAAAAAGGTGATCCGCTTAGTGCTGGGTTCTGGGCATGCTACGATTGGGCGAACACCGACGAAAAGAGCATCGACGGCGACTACCATGAGCGGATGATAGCGGATGGTGATGCGGTCAAGGCGTTAGACGGCAATGGGCGCATAGGCTTCTATGGCGTGCTGTTCCATACCACTGACTTGCAGGGCGAGCGATTCACACCGCAAACTGACTTTGGTATTCAGCAACGTATTCCGCTCATCTACCAGCACGGGCAGGACGCAACGCTTAAGGCGCGTGTCTTAGGCATTGCAGAGGTCATGCGCCGTGATGACGTTGGGCTATGGATGGAAGCGCAATTGGAGCTTCGGGACGATTATGAGCGAAGCATCCTAAGCCTAATCGAAGCTGGCAAGTTAGGCGTTAGCACGGGCGCGTTATCCCACACTGTGAACCGTGAAGGTGGGCTAATCAAGACGTGGTGGTTGGGGGAGGTTAGCTTAACCCCAACACCAGCAGAGCCTAAGACGAAAGTAGTTGCACTAAAACAAGATAGTGTGATAGACTTAGATCAAGATGACCCAGAGGCGAACCTAGAGGCGCATGATGCGCGGGTAGCGGTGGTTAACGATAGCATAACCGTAGTAAATGAGGATCATCACATGACCGAAATAGACAACACCCCACGTCTTGATTCCCTAGAGGAAACCGTCAAGACCATTGGCGCAGGGCTAGACAAAATCTTGACCCTGTTGGCAAATGAGCCTAAGGTTGCAAACAGTGGCACGCTCATCGCCGATGGCGTAACGGGCACGGACCGCAACATCAAGTCTCTCACTGACTTCTTCCTAGCAGTCAAGAACGGCAACACGCAACGCCTAACCAAAGTGTATGGCGCAATGAAGGATATGAGCGACCTAACTGGTGCATCGGGTGGCTACCTGATTCCAGAAGAGTTCAACACCTCGCTGATGCAAGGCATTTCGCTTGCCAGCGAATTCCTACCCCTTGTGCGTGTGCAAAACGTAACCACCTCTAGCGGGCGTTATCCCATGCCAGATGTAACCGTTACCCCAACGGCTAACGTCGGACAGACTGCAAGCGCAGCTGGCACGGTATCCACCGCTAAGCCTAGCGGTTCAGCATTTACCGAAACCACCCCCGCTCTCAAGATGTTGAATTTCACCATCCACACCATCGGTGGGTTCGTAGACGTAACCAAAGAGTTGACTCAAGACAGCGCGTTCAGCATCGATCAAATGTTCAATAACCTCGCAGGCGAATCCATCCGTGCTAAGCAGGAATACGGTGTGATTCGTGGTTCTGGCGTGGGTGAATATCTTGGGTTCTTGAACGCCGATGCTGGTTTGGCAATTGATGCTGATACCGACAACACGTTCGATTACCAAGACGCTGCCGAAATCTATTCACGCTTCTTCATGATGAACAATGCCACCACGCGCTGGGTAGTAAACAACACCGCCATGCAAGACATCCTGAATATGGAGATCAGCACTGGTAGTGGAAGCGCGTTGGGCACGGTGTCTCTAAACGGGCGCACTTACATGACCTTGTTCGGTATTCCCGTGATTACCAGCCAGCACATGAGCGCAACCGATAGTTCTGGAGACATTGCCCTTGTGGACTTCAGTGCCTATATCCGCTTTGTTCGTAGCGGATTTAGCGTGTTCTATACGCCTCATCAGAAGGCAACCGAAGGGCTTGACGTATTCGTGTTTAACATCCGTGAGGATGGCAAGCCGATGTTCCCGAATAAGATCACGCTGGCAGACGGCACGACCACCGTTAGCCCATTCGTGTATAACAACGATTAGAGGTGCAATATGGAACGTGTACATGAAGCCGTAGCAATTGTTGGGAGCATCGACCCTGATGCACACACCGCAGCGACTTACCTGACTGATGCAATTGATTGTTCTGATTTCGACCAATTGTTATTCATCGTGCAGGCAGGAACACTTGGAGCATCGGCAACGCTAGACTTCAAAGTGACCGCATCAGCGACCAGCGGTGGCAGTTATACCGACATTACTGGTGCTGCGATCACGCAATTGACCAAAGCTGGCAGTGATGATTCCAAGATGTCTCTCATTTCGTTGGATGTTTCCCACGTATTGTCGGCTGGCAAGCGTTATGTCAAGGGGTCGATGACCATTGGCACAGCGACCAGCGATGCTGGTGTAATCGTGTTGGGCTATCGCCCGCACTATGCACCAGCAACCACCTATGACCTTGCCGACGTTGACGAGATCGTGGTGAAATAACAATGGCATATACGACGCTGGCAAATGTACGGGCGTATCTCAAATTCAACGCTTCGGAGACTGGTGATGACACGCTCATCACAGGTCTTATCCCATACGCGCAAATGCTCATAGACAATTACGTTGGCTATAGCTTTGAAGCGCCTTCTGACACCACGCGGTATTTTGACGCGGAGGAAGATGTTAAAGTCCTACGCCAGAACATGGTGTTCAAGGGCTTACGGGATACGTTGTTTTTTGATACCTACCTAGCGCAATTGACCAGCGTCGTGTTCACAGGCGTAACATTGCAACAGAGCGATTACGTGTTGCAACCTCCCAACAGCGCGCCGTATTATGCGCTGACTATCCTCGCAAGCTCCCCTCGTTTCTGGGATTATGATGATGATCCCGAAAACGCCATTGCCGTAACAGGGCGGTGGGCTTATAGCATCACTGCCCCTGTGGCGATTAGCCAGCTGTGTATTGAACTGACTGCCTATCTATACAACCAACGCTTCACGGTCGCAGGTGAAGGTGGGTTAAGCCCCGATGGTGCGGTCATGCGCATCCCCCAGCATATCGCTATGTTTCTGGACACGTATAAAAAGGCAGTATCATGGCGTTAACGGATGTCTTGACAGGGCTTGCAAACATTGCGGTGTCGGTAGGTGTTGACGGGCTATTGAGCGAAGACGACGACGACATTTTGACGGATGGTGATGGTGACATACTGATTTTCGTTATCAGTGAACCTGCAACCGTCCCCGTGCAAGATGCGTATACCAAACCCATGACCCGTGTTCGCAATGCGCAATTCAGGTATCTACTTCCCCTAAGCCAAACCCGTAGCACATCCGAAAAACGCACGTTGGGTTCTGGCATGACCATCCGATACGATATTGAGGACGTGTATATCTATCGGAGCGTTAATGAGGGGAGCGGATTCGAAGGGGCAATGGCTGGGCTATTGGCATACATGACGGCTTATGACGCGGTGATCTTTGATGCTAAACCCACGACGGCGAGCCGTATCCTAACCGTTAGGATGATCCCTAGCGTTATCACGTATCCGACTGGCAGTGCAACCCAATACTTTGGCGTGCGCTGTGAGTTAGCCATAGAGGAATATGCGTAATGGAACAGAAGCACTATAGAGCCTTGACTGACATATCCCACCGCGAAACGGGCGAGGTGTTGAAGAAAGGCGAAACACGCCCCCGTGATTGGTGGTGGCACTTGACCGACTTTGAATTGCAGATTGTAGTGGATGATCTAAAACTACTGGAGGAAGTAGACAATGCCCAGAATTAACATCAGTGAAGCCCTAATCAAGATGGATAGTACAGAGGGCGGTTCGGTAACGGATTACAGCAACGAAATCATGCGTGCAACCCTTGACGTAACACGCACCAATAGCCGTCATTATACGTTTGGTCTTGTATCAGGGCTTGTGACCGTAGGCAAACTTGGTGGCACGCTTACCTTGACCGTAGAAGGTAATACGGGAGCAACTTCGTTGCTCGGCGTATTGAACACCATGATGACCGATACCAGTCCCAGCACGCGCTCATTTGAGGTGTATTTGCCAAATGCCACCGCAAGTTCAGGTTCTCAAAAATACACATTTGAGGCGCATATCGTAAACCTCCAGATGGCAAACGCCGACGCTGGTGGCAACGGTGTGTCGATGCATGAGGCGACGTTCGAAGTCGACGGCGCAATCACCTTCACGAATGTGACCTAACCCATGCTCACGACGCAGACCGCCAGCAGTAAGTTGATTAGCCTTAACATCCAAACGGCAACAGGGGATGTGGAGGTTCAAATTGGCACGCTAACCGTAGGGGAGCGTGGGAAGATTATCGCCAGCGTACCAGAGCCGAAACCAGCATCGGCGCAATATGTGGACAACGGCGTAACCAAGACGAAAGTGGACGACAAGAACCCTGAATACCTTAAGGCAGTGGACGATGTCGCCTTGCAACGGAACGCGCGGTTGGTCATGGCATCGCTCATCAAGGGTGGCAACTTCCCTGAATTAGCCGACAGCGACGACACCGTGAAGGAAGAATACGCGCTGAATAACCTAGACAGCGACCTATTCTATGGTGTGCTAAGCGCGTTGGTGCAATTGCGAACCCGATTGCAGGTGACGGTCAACGCCGTAAAAGATAGCTTTTGATGGTTTAGACCTGATGGAACTACGCGCCATGCGAGCGTTTGGGATTATGCCGAACCAATGGGATAACCTAGATGAGCATGAGCGCGTAACCCTGATGGCATACGAGCAACATAGATTCGAAACGCTGGCTAATCAGTTAGACCGCATGACCGATAAAGAAGCGAACACCCCCGAAGTCGTGGCAACAATCGTTGTGGAGATGATTTAGTGGCAGAGCAACATACCCTAACAGTCAAAGTGACTGGTGATTCATCCCAGCTGGTCGCTGCGCTAAACCGTGCCCAAGCGGAATTGGCGCAACTTGACCGCCAAAGCAACCAAACGTCTGCGGGCTTTGATGACATAGGGCGCGCTGGTGGCGTTGCTGGTGGCATGATGGCAAGTTTTGCTGGTAATCTTGCATCCATAGGATTTACCGCAGCGATTCAAGGTGCAATTCAATTTGGCGCGGAGCTATACAATGTTGGACGCGCTTCACAGGTAGCAGGCAACACATTTTTAGCCTTGCAAGGTAGTGCAGAGCAAGCCAGCGCGTCCTTAGCCATGTTGCAAGAAGCCACGAACTTTACCGTCCCCGATACCACGCTTATGAGCATCAGCAACCTCTACACGCAAATGGGTTTGGCTACCGACCCTGCGGAAGTCGCACGCCTAGCACAAATGGGCGCGGAGCTTGGTAGTGCGATGGGGCATAGTGCTGAAGAAGCGATGCGCACGTTTAGCTTCTTGCTTAGTAATCAGTCCATTGAACTCCTAGACACGTTTGGTATCAGTAGTGGTAAAGTCCGTGATCGCATAAAAGAGTTGCAAGATGCAAACGCGGACTTATCACGTGAAAGCGCGTTTGTTACTGCGGTGTTAGAACAGGGAACGATAGCCCAAGAGCGCATAAATGTTGCAATCGAAAAGAACGTTAGCTCGGTTGCAAAACTAACCACACGCTTACAAAATTTCGCTGCGGAACTTGGTAAACCTATAGCATCAGGTGTGGAGCAAGCTGCTACGGTACTGGATACGGCTCTATCAGAAGTCGACAAAGATTTACAACTTAGAGAAGAAATTTTAGGCTATATCCGTGACTATAACCTAGCGGTTCATGCGACTGAATTCTTGCCAGGATTTACAACAGGTGATCTGGCAATGTTTGCTGCGCAATCTATTGACCGTTATGGCGGGCTTAACCAAGCCTTAGCAGAATTGCGGAGGCAGAATGAAGAAGCTGGTGTGTTTGGTGATCCTTTATCTACTATCGATAAAGAGATTAGGCTTTTAGAACAAGTCTTAGAAATTAGACGACAAATTAATGCCGAAAACCGAACACGCGCCCTTTTAACTTCGATGGAAGATGCTGATATTGTTGAGGCAATTCAGATCACCAACGCGCTTGATCTTGCCACACAACAATTAGAAATGAGACAAGGGTTTTTTGAACAACTTTCTACAAACTTGTCTACTGGATTATTAACCAATACCGAACTGCAACAAAGTTCAAAATTTATTGAAGATATAACGGCGCGTATCGATGAATTGCTGAACCAAAGCGTGCCAGAGGATAATCCTACCGTTGTCGCACTCCAGAAAATGCGTGATGAGCTAAGTGGCATTGCCGACAATGCCATACGCGCTCGCAACGAAATGAGCCTAACCACCGCGTTGGGCTTAGGCTTGCCACCAGAGCAACGGCTTACTGCCGACATCCTCACAGCAGCGGGAATAGGTGGCAGGCAAGCGGAGTTTTTGACGGGGCAACGTACTCAACTATCCGAATTGTTTGAATCAAACGTGTTGCCCCTGTTACAGGGCATAGAAACGCAATTTGGCGAGGATGAGGCGGCGCGTGTTGGTGATTTTATTGCCCAGCTCATGAAAGAGGGCATTGCGCGTGGCTTTGAGAGCAATCCCGTGCAATTGATGGAATTCATCTTAGGCAACGTCGATTACCGATACGACGAAGGGCAAGCGCGTTCCGTCGTGGTGCAAGCTGGTGATACGCTAACGGCAATTGCCCAACGTGAAGGCGTAAGCGTGCAATTGCTGGCAGAGATTAACAAACTTGAAGACCCCAACATGATCCTCACAGGTTCGGAGCTGGTGGTGGAGGTCGGGGCGCGTATTACTCGCGTGTTACCGTTTACACCAGAAGATGAGGAATACTTGACGCAATCCACGCTTGACATGATTTACGGCGGTCAACCTATGACTGATGAAAATGACAAGCCCATCACGCCACTAAGCCCCATACGCGATGACGCATTAGAAACGCTGGCAACCAGTCAAGAAATCGTCACCACATTAGAGGAGCTAGACCCACCAGAACTCACGCCTGCACGCATGGGCTTGGTATCAGGTGATGTTGCGGATGTAGGGTCATTAGAGGTTGTCAACATGATCGATGCCAAGCTAAAAGAGATCAGTGGCAAGATTTACAAGGTGAATATGACAGTGGAACTTGACGCGCGTATCCGCACGGGCGCAGGGTTTAAGATCATCCCCATCACGATGGCAGAGATACAATCCGATTTGCGCGCAGCGTCTAATATTCTACGCACACCGTTGGGGCAATAGTCATGCTAAAAGTTGTGCTGGATATTGACCGCGACTACACATTTGACAACGCGCTGGATGATCTAAGCGAATACACGCTGGAAGCGTCGTGGAACTATGGCGGTGTGACGAAGTTAGGCTATGTTGGCACGTATGCGGAAATGCTCCCACCGAGCCGAAGCACCATTCGCCTTGTGGACAGTACGGGCGCGTTTAACCTCAAGAACACATCCGCAACCTATCACGGCAAATTGAAGCGCGGTGTGCTGGTACGCATCCAAGCCCTAAGCGTATTTGACCTCTTAGACAGCGACGGCGATACGCTGGTGGATAGCGATGGGGATACGCTTACAGACGTGTTGCAGTATAAGCAGTTAGCGGAGCATCGCATCTACAAAGTAGACGGCACGGGCAAGCTACCAGACGGCGCGCGCATGATTACCATTTACGCCGAAGACCCTACCGCCAATTGGTCGCAACAGAAATACATCCCACGCCTGCAAACCAACGTGCGTATTGATGAGATCATCACCGACACGATAGACGACAGCACCCTGCCCTATCCCTATCCGCTATCTGGCGCGGTGGTGGATATTGCCATCGTGAATGAGAGCGCAGTGGAATACAGTAGCAACTTTATAGACTTTAATCAGGCACGCACCACCCTTGACTTTGCTGGGGATGTTGAACCACGAGACAGCACCGTAATGGCGCATTTGGTGAACCACCTCACAGCAGAGGGTGGGGGGCGTTTGTTCTGGTCAAGGGATGCAAAGATGGTGTTCCATGACCGTTATCGGGACTTCATACAGACAACGGCGATTGACCTAACGGATGATGATATTGATGAGGCGATGGGCGAAAACGGTGCGCAGGTGTCAAACCACATCACCGTCAACTATGCCGTGCGAGAGCTGGGCACGCCTGCCACAAAGATAGCAGAGGCAACAAACCTGCCCATCAAATTAGAACAAGGTAGCATGAGGGAGTTCCGCTTGCCGTTCCGCTCATTCACCACCGACCAGCGCATTGCCAGCGACACCGTTATTCCGCCTGTCGTGGGTACGGATGTCATCTGCTACGATGCTGAAACGGGTGGCAATGTGGACAATGACCTCATCGGTGTTTACGTATCCCGAACTGGAGCGCGTGAAATTGTCTTTAGCGTGCATAACCCTAGCACGTTCGGAGACCCCCGTTCCAAAGATAGATGGATTTATACCATGCAAGTGCGTGGCACGCCGTTGGTTACGTATGACCGCCAAAGCGCGGTGGTATTCGATGCCGAAAGTATTCAAGACAATGGCAAGTATCCGTTGGAACTGGATTATGCGGTGATAAACGATGCCGACTTTGCCGAATCGTTAGGGCTTTACACGCTTAAGCGGTATGAGACCCTTGTGGATACCATCGGGAGCATCACCATGACGGTGCATGACGGGAATATACCTGACTTGTATTACATTGACATCGGGTCTATTCTGCACATCGATAGCACACAGGAAAACGTTGATGAGGAGTTTGTCGTCATCGGTCAAGAATGGCAAATGATAGCAGACAACTCACAGCGGAGCATGGTTACGATACACGTTAAACCGCTAAACCGTGAACCCGTTGCAGTGGTAAACAAAGCGGTGGTAGACTTGGTAAATGCAACAGTAGCACTATAGGAGCAAGCAATGGCAATAGGCGACACATGGGAAACAATCAACACGTATGCGTTCGTAGCAGGCGAGACCATCATCACAGCGGATTACGAGAACGATGTGGTGAACGACCTACAATACCTGTACACACATCCGTCAAGTGCTGTGAACGTTTATTCAGGCAACACCAACACGAATGTGACTTTAACAGCGTCAACAAATGACATTCTAGCAGGGCTAACGCTCACCTTCACACCCGTGCAAGATAAGGTGATGTTGCTAATCTTTTACACCAGCTCGAATGGATGGGTGGTATCCAGCTCTCAATACAATCAAGTTGGCTATAAAGTGAATAGTGGTGCAATCACGTATATTGCGCAGGATGCAAATATCGCAGAAACTTCAGTAAATAACGGCACACTTGTCACAGCAGAGGCAACGGTGACAGCAGGTGCATCCAACACCATCACGATGTATATGAAGAACACCAACACCGTCAATACCACGATGTTCGCCATGCGCGTGGTCGCAATCGAAATGGCGAACTAGGGGGAGCAAATGGTCATCGAATTACAAGGCACGACAGGACGCACCCACGACGCGCTCGCAACGTTGCTGATGCAACAATACGGCGTGAAGCTCATGGGGTCTACGCAATACTGGATACAAGTTGAAGGTGATCTTGATGACACCACCGTTGCCACTATCATGGGGATTGATACCAGCGTATTGGAGCAAACGCCAGAACCGCCGACCCCACAGCAATTGTTGGCACAATTGAATCTGGAACTAGAATTACAAGCCGAAGCAATGAGCGAGATGATGGAGGTCTTAAGTGTCTTATAGCATCCTACTCAAATTGGCACAGCGTGGGCGATTCACAGCACGCCTTCGGGAGCTTGTCGTACAGGGCATTGCTCTAGGCATTTACACCCAACAGCAGTTAGACGAACTTGACGGAGAACAATCACAGTGGCAAGCGTAAACATTGCATCTTCTGACAACATCACGGGGATACGGCTTAAAGAGCAAGCATCCTCACCGACAACGCCCCCATCTGGCTACGCGCAATTGTATGTCAACACCACGCCCGCCGTGCAATTCGAGGACGATGCTGGCACGGTGCGCACGTTGTCGGATACGACCCATACCCACGCTGCGAGCGACATTACCAGTGGCACGCTGAATAACGCGCGGGTCAATTGGGCAAGCCCATCGGCAATAGGCGCAACCACAGCAAGCACATTAAGAGGGACAACCCTAGCGTTAACGAGTACGAACAATATGCTGTCGGCACTGATCCCCAACGCGGATAATACGCTGGATTTGGGGAGTGCAACGAATCGTTGGAAGGATGTATATGCAGGGGTGGGGCGGTTTAATCAGATTATTCAACCTGTAGATACTATCACAACCATCACAGGCTCGTATCAGCGTAATATTCTATCTAGCACATATACACCAAGCGCGGATAGTGTGGCTTTTATTGCGCCAACTAGGTTTGATACAACTATTTCAAACGCTTTTAGCCATACAGCAAACGGGGTGAATGGGGTTTATAGCACGCTAACGCATAGTGGCGTAGGAACGACGGTAATCGCACGCAACCTATATGCAATTAGTACATTTAGCGCAGGAACTGTTTCAGGGTTGGGGATTAGCGTTAATAACATTGCATCAGGTTCTACGATGTCAGCGAATCGTGGTCTTTACGTTCTGATGAGCACGACGGGAGGCGCGGTTACGACAAGTAGAGGCATCGAGGTAGGTAGAATTACATCAGGTGGGACAATATCTGAAACAAATGGTATCTACATTGGTAACATGGGCAGTTCTTTATCCACTACAACACGGGCATTACTAATTGATGACCAAACAGGATCATCAACTAATCAAAGCCTTGTTACGCTTGGCGGTGACGTTGTGTTTAATGAATCAGGAACAACGTCCATCTTCCGCGTTGAGTCTGACACCAATGCCAACATGGTTTATGTGGACGGGACAAACAACCGCGTTGGAATTGGCACGAGTTCACCTACCCGAACATTTGAAGTGAATGGAACACTAGGCTCACTAACCACCTACAGCACAACCGTAGGGGCAACAAACCGCGCCCTGTACGTAGATAACACGGGGTTAATAGGTTACTTGTCAAGTCGTGCTGGCATGAAGAACTCTGTTGTGTCACTATCCACAACCTATGATACCCTAATGCAACAGTTTGAAGCGTTAAACCCTGTATCGTTCTATTACAACAATGACCTGTCTGGGCAACGGCGGTTTGGTTTGATTGCAGAAGAGGTGGACGCGATTAACCCACTTTGGGTTAGCTATGATCCCGTCTTGGCTTTGAATGAGGAAACAGGTGAAATGTACGATACAGGGGAACTTGTTCCTGCTACAGTGTCGTATAATGATATGATAAGTGTGTTAATTGCAGTCGTGCAACAATTGAATGAACGTATCAAAGTATTAGAAGGAGCATAAAAATGACGGAACAAGAACGTATCGAAAAGGGGCGTAAGGCAATTCAGGATGTGCTTGCGATGTATGGGTTACAGATCGTGCCTGATATTCAGCAAATGGGCGGTGTGTTAATGGTTAACACCACCGAAACCAAGATTGTGCCCGTGCCGAACTGGACATCAAGCAAGGGTGGGAATAACGAATGAATGAGGCAACCGTTGCCCTGCTAGACCATGCGCTCACCGCACTGCCCACCTACTCCAAAACCATCACCAGCAGCGTCCGTGATTTGCAAATCGACTCAAGTGGCGTGTTGGGTTACGTCGCATCGGCGCGTAAGCACAAGCACAAGATTCGCCCCATCAAGGGAACAAACCGCTTCCTTACCAAACTACGGGAGCTAAACCCCGTGCGGTATCGGTACAAAGTGGACGGCGATGGGGACGGGGTAGTCGATGACCTGCTCACCCACTATGGCTTTGTTGCCGAAGAAGTAGAACAGGTTTTTCCTGAACTATGCTCTTACGACATTGTGCCAGACGAAGGCGCGCAAATCATACGGGATGAAGAAGGCAAACTTGACCCTAGCGTACCCACGCATAAAGAGCTTGCTACGCTGAACTATAGCGAAATGCACGCCATCGCTATTGCAGGCTTGCAACACGCGCTGGATAAAATCGACGAGCTGGAGGCGAAGGTGCGTGACCTTGAACGCCGTTTGGTTAGATTAGAGGTCAAGGCGTAGTGTGACAATCTCCACAACATTCGCTATACTGATAGCGGATACGTAACAGGGGTGTGGCATGATCGATCAAGTGATGCAACTTGCCAGTCAGTACGGGTGGCAGGCGGCGGTTTTACTCATGGGAGCATGGGCGTTAAGCCAATGGGCGAGTAGTCGCTTGCAGGCGGAGACGGCGCAGAAAACGGATGCCGACACCGTGCAAAGCATGGTCAAGAGCCTGACCGCGTCGTATGATGAGCTGGTGGGCAAGTATGAAAACCTGCGCACCGAAATGGCGGAACTGGTTAGGGTCAAGGCGGATGATGA
>OGWG01000102.1_pt1 | contig 14105 bp, 24 predicted proteins | sample 1575911 | NCBI WGS metagenome assembly OGWG01 (sample SAMN07581534, study PRJEB24739) | freshwater metagenome
CTTATTTTGATCTTAATAATGCCAACTACGGATTGTTTGGATACGGTGGGTATTTTACTGACGATCCAAACATGGCGGATGAATATACAAGAAAGGGTCGCGGAGATACGCCGACTATTTATCCTGTCTATTTATCAATAAAAAATCCATTGGACATGGATGCTACAGCGGATGCGCGTAAATGGAACAGTATAAATATAGATCCTGTAATGAAAATGTCCGAACTAAAGGATTATCACGACGGAGGAAAAACTAATGAGAGTTGGTATCGCGCCCTAGAATCTTATTACAAAGAAAATAATTACAGTAAAGAAGAGGCCGCATACGAAATACAAAATACTCTTATCGAAATGGGGTATGACGGGATCACGCATATTGGCGGCGGTCGCGTAAAGAAAGATGGTGCAAGGCATCGCGTATATATCGCCTTTGAACCAACCCAAATCAAATCCGTCTACAACGTAGGTACGTTTGATCCAAGCGATACCGAGATCAGTTACATGAGACGGGCGGCTGATGAATTTACCGATGCTGGTAAGGACATGAGCCCCGAGGATCGTGAGAAGCTTTTTAGGGATGTGGATGATTTAGATGTCACACCTAAGAAGGGCATGGAAGCAATTGACTCCATGATCAAAAACACGCCATCGTTTAATTCGGTGAAAGAAAAGCTTGGTACTTACATCAATGATGCAAGCACAAATAACGCAGACAATCTCCTGGCGTTTTTGAATATGCGCCAATTGGCGGAACTTGCAAAAAAGATCTTGCCTCAGATTGGTCAGTACTACCGTGTCATCACAACCATGATCGACGCACGGGAGAAGCAGCAAACCGATGCCGCTAAAATTTACCAGCGGTGGGAGGATTGGGCGGCTAAACATCCTGCTTTAAGTCAGGCCCTAGATCGTGTGATGATGGATGCAAGGATGTCGGGAATCGATCCAACCATCAAAGCAGATAAGATTAAAAAGGAATCTTTCCTTGCCAACTGGAACAAGATCAAAGGCACCGAAGGAGAGAAGATCTTTATTGAGGTAAGGGACTTTTGGAAAAAACAATTAGAGCTTAAGTTTGCAATCCTTGAGAAAAAGATCGAGGCCATGCAAACCGATCAAACCGAGCGCCAAAAGACCATTGCGGAACTTCGCTCTGAGTATGAGAAGTTTATTTCTGATGGGCCTTATTTTCCTCTTACAAGGTTTGGCGATTACTTCGTGGCATATAACATCAAGATGCCCGATGGTTCCAAGAAGCCTTACCATGAAATGTTTGAATCTCAAGCCGACCAAAGAAGGCATTTAGAGTCAATTGAAAAAGACATAGCAAGCGGCAAGATCATTGATATTAAAAGCGGCGTTGACACCAAGGAAATGATCTCCAAAGGTGTTGTTCAGTCTCAGTTCTTGAATAAGATCTTCAAGGCTGTAGACAATATGGATCAGGGTGATCTATATAAAGACACCAAACAAAGAGTGAAGGACGATATTTATCAGGCTTATCTTTCGATGATGCCCGATCTTTCGGTTCATAAACATTTTATTCATGCCAAGAAAGTCGCTGGCGCAAGTTTTGATTTTCGCAGGGGGTTTGCTGAGACAGCATTTCATAACATCAATCATCTGTCCCGGCTTCAATATGGTTATACCCTGGATCAAATTGTCGCAGAAGCGGCAAGAGTCGCAAAGGCGAGTAACAGCAATGCTGCCGGGAGGTACTTAAGAGAACTTGACAAGCTTCATGGGCAATTCAGTAACCCGCAAAAGCAAAACCCGATTTGGTCCAAGATCTCTAACTTCTCATTTCTGTTTTATTTGACTGCCCCGGCATCTGCGATTGTAAACATGACGCAGACTCCAATCATCGGTATGCCCACGATGGCCGGTAAGTTTAATGTGTCCTACGCAAAAGTGGGTTCTGAGATAGTTAAGGCTTCAAAGGAATTCTTTGCCTCTCGAAAAGGCATGGAGTTTAATCTTTCTAAGTATTTAAGAGATCAAGGAAAGAATGCAGAAGCGGATGCTCTAGATAAATTAGAAAGTACGTTGAACCGTACACAAACGCTTTCTCTTGCAGGAGTAGCAGAGCGGCCAAGCTTCATGTACACAAAGGGTATACGTGAGGCCATGAGATCCAAGGGTTTATCAAGGCTTGAGAAGGTCAACATTGGTCTTGGTTATATGTTTAACCAAGCTGAAATTTATAACCGGTATGTCACCGCGCTTGTATCTATAAGGCTTGCCAACGAGGCCAATTCAAAACTTGAGGTTCCCAGGTTTAATGTTGAAGAGACCGCAAGGGATCTGGTCAATCAAATTCACTTTGAATATTCATCAGAGACCAAACCCAGATTCATGCGAGGACCCTTGGGTCAGGTTGCTTTACAGTTTAAAAATTACTCACAACAAATCACATACCTTCTTGCAAGTTCTTTCAACAAAGCTTATTTCAGTAATGCAGAGATTGAGGGCTTGAGGCTTCGCTCTTTGGATAAGGGTCTTTCTGAATCTGAAAGGGCAAATGCCAAGAGAGAGTATGAGGAAGCCGTAGACCTACGCAAGGAAGCTAGAACGCGCTTTACAGGCATCATGGGTATGACCGCACTTTTTGCTGGGTATGAAGGTCTTCCGATGTACTGGGCCGTCGAGGGCATTATGAATATGTTCTTTGGTGACGACGATGAGCCTTATGATTTCAGTCTTGAAATGAAGGTGGCCCTTGCGAATCTATTTGGAGACAACGTATCAAGGATGCTAAGTCGTGGTCCTATGTCTGAAATTCTTCAGATTGATCTGGCGGGAAGAACAAGCCTGAACAATATATGGTTCAGGGACGATGCCACCGCAAAGGATGAGGAGGAGTGGGTCAAGAATATGCTCATCGACCTCATGGGCCCTGCTGCGGGTATCGTTGTGAATACCGGTGATGCAATTAAAAAGATCAACGAAGGTCATTATTGGCGTGGCACCGAGGCCATGATGCCTCCTATTTTGAAAGACTTCTTCAAGGCCGCTAGGTTCTCAACAGAAGGCGCAACGACTTTACGTGGCGATCCCATTGTTCCGAATATCGGACCCTACGGTATCTTCATGCAAGCCATGGGATTCACTCCGACCGATGTGGCACGTGGCTATGAAGCTATGGGAGAGATCAAAGGGATTGAAAAGAAGATTGAGCAAAGAAGGTCTAGGCTGCTAGGAAAGCTTTGGCTAGCCCATCAGAGTGGTGACTACGAAGCTTATTCGGACATTGGAGAGGACATTATAAAATTTAACGCCGCCAATCCCAATGAACCCATTGACGATAAGACGATCAAAAATTCATTCGCCCAAAGATCTCGTGTCATGGAGAGAGCTGAAAGAGGTATCGTTGTAAGTCCCAAGAGACAGTACCTTCTTGAAAAGACATCCTATCTTGAAGAAGAATAAAGAGCCTCAAGTGTCATAGCTAATAGATCAAGTTCACTAAGTTTGTATCGAGTGTAAAACCCCTTTTCACCGAGCCCGTGGATTCCTGATCCTCCTTGGTGATGTTCTGGACAGAGAGGCACAACAAGGAAGTTGCTGGCTCTTTGCGACATACCCTGGCCTTCTCTTATGTGATGAAGATGAGCCGGAGTTGATCCGTAATCAAGGTGTTTGCAAAGAATGCATCCAAGCTCTGCGATGCGATTCATGTGTTGCTTCTCTGCGTTCCTCATATTTTCTTCCTATTTGTATGATATAAACCGTCCGTCTCCCTAAAATTTGGAGCGGTCATGGCAAAGTCCAGCGTCACAGAAGATGAGTTTATCGAGATCTGGAACCGGTTAGGTAGTGCCAGTCTCGTAGCCAAAGAAGTCGGGATAAGTCTTAGGCAAGCGCAAGAGCGCCGTAGGAGCATCGAGAATAGGCGGGCCATATCACTCGAAGCATTCAACGACCAGAGGTTCTATAAAATTCTGCATTCTGAGGACAAGATACGATCGATTGCCAACATCAAGGGCCCAGTCATTGTTTTTAGCGACGCGCATTTCATGCCCAATGAAAGCAGCGTAGCTTTTGAAGCTTTGATCAAGGTTATAAAAAAAATAAAACCGGCTATGATTGTGGCTAACGGCGACATCCTCGATGGGTCAACAATTTCAAAATACGGACCCGAGGGTTGGCAAACCAAGCCCACATTGAAGCAGGAACTAGAATCAGTGCAATACCACATGGATGCAATTGTTAAAGCCTGTAAGGGTCTTGAAGTTATACTTCACAGAACTATTGGAAATCATGACATCCGATTTGAAAAAAGGCTGGCGGGCCTTGTTCCTGAGTATAAAGATATTAGCGGCACAAAATTATCTGATCATATTCCAGAGTGGAGCGTGTCTTGGTCTGTACTGGTTAACGAAAACACCATGATTAAACATAGGCTGCAACATTCCGGCGTGCATAGTTCGTATAACAATGTTTTAAAAAGCGGCCTGTCAACGTGTTCGGGTCATACACATTTGTTAGAAGTAAAAGGCTGGGGTGATTATAAAGGTCGTCGTTGGGGGGTCTCAACGGGTATGTTGGCTGACCCAAAATCGCAAGCCTTTGATTATATTGAAGATAATCCAGTGCCGTGGTGTAGTGGTTTTGCAATCTTGTCGTATGATAATACGGGTAGATTGCTTCCACCGGAGTTAGCGGAGGTGATCGACGGCGTCGCATATTTTCGTGGATCTTCAATTTAGGGGCCTTAAATGGACGATACTTTTGTAACCGTTGACCTGACCGAATTCGAGTTTGATGCACTCGTTGACTGGCTTGGCGAGCAGGAAATCTCTTCTGGTCTGTCAAAACTGTATGACAAACTGATTGCGGCATCTGAAGCAGCAGAGGAAGAAGGCGAAGACGAGTAAAACTTGTCTTAGTACCTCAACCAACCCGCTCACAAGGCGGGTTTTTCTTTTGTCGGCCTTATATGACCGTTTAAATCATGTAAAAGGTTCATCCGGCAGGTTTTTCTCCTTCGTCAGATATGCCTACCCATCCACGTTTTTTCGCCTCTTCGTATGCCTGCATTCCCCGTTCGCCGATGCCTACATTCGTCTGTGTGAGCACGAACTCTTGTGGTGTGGTGTACAACTTCGCACACGCCTCACGCTCTGCTGCTGCGACAAGTTCGGCGAAGCGTTCAAGTTCTTTCAGATGAACCACGCGCCCGGTGTCGTACTCGTACGGCAATTTAGCCTCTCTCGCCATCTTGATAATATCGTCTCGTGTCATTGCTCACCCCTTGATCTAATTGCTTTGGCAATTGTGTGTCCAATTAGCCCGTCCTCTGTCTGTTCTGGGATTAGGATTTCAACAACCTTCGCACACGCCTCACGTTCGGCGTTTACACCATTAACCATACCCCTTGTCCAGTTCTCTGCAATCTGCCACTCCAGTTCTTGCAGCAGATCTTCAATCGTGTCGCCGTGGCCGGTTGCGTAGCCCTTCTCGATCATCCACTGAGCCAGTTTTTCTTTGTCACTCATCCGTTCTTCTCCTTTATTTTGGCTTCAATGGCGCGAGCAAAAGATTCTTCCGGCCCAAAGCAAGAATTAAAACCAATCTCTTTACCAATAATCTCGCTCACTTCTTCATCCGTCAGCCCAACCCATTCACGCTGCTGCGCCTCGTCCCAGGCTTTTTCAAGCCAGTTCATCCATTCAGTTTTTGTCATCGGTTTAGCCATGGTTCTTCTCCTTTAGCTTGGCTTCGATTTGATCGAATAGTTTGCGGGTGTAGCCTTTAATCGGAGTGTCGCCCCACGGACCCACTATTTCTTTGATCTCCTCATCCGTCAGCCCAACCCACCCTGTCGGTGCGCGGTACAGGGCCATGCCAACAGGTAAAACAACAGCAGGATCTAATGGTTGGATGACGCAATAACCGTCATGAAATCCTGCTACATACCCGACAGGTTTGCTCATTGATTGTTCTGCCGTAACTTCGCTTTTTACTTTAAAAGGCCCGAGCAGTTCATTTAAGGGTACGCCTAGTGCTCGGCATATGCTTGCTAAAGTTTTTGTTCTTGGCATATGCACACCTTGCTCATATCTGCACAGATTTGCCGGTGTTGCCTCACAAATAAGAGCAAGCATTCGAAACGTCAATCCTCGTTCTTTTCTGATTTTCCGTAGGTTTTCTGGAAATGAAGGAAAATCTATAATTGGTCGTTCATATGTTTTTTCCATGGTCCAATCCTTGCCGTCGTTTGTTTTATTCTACGTCTCTGTGAGATTTCCAAGATTCATAAGAGCTATTGCGTACCTGAACTTCTAGTTCTCTTAAATCGTTTGCTGCGTCAGAGACGCCATGCCAGTCGCCGCGAACGATCATGACCTGCATATAATCAATAAGAACTTCAATCTGCACTTCAAGGCTTTTATAGTCTTTCATGGTTCCATATTCCTGATATCTGATCTGGGTCGTTGGTTTGAATGTAATGATTGATTGCTGTATAGGCCATTTTGAGTTCAGTAATGGCCATCAAGCAATCTTCCATGGCTTCCATGGGGCGGTGAGATTCGCAGTGCTCATAGATGTTTTTGATGAGCCTGTGCGCCGCCATCAGGTGCTTTGCGTGGTCGATCATGGCTTCACATAAGATTGAATGTCACGGGTAATCATGGTGCTCAAAGACTCTCCCCCAGGGAATGTAACCTGCCCATGGTGAGACCTCTGAACAATCTCTATGGCTTTTTCCAGGCCCATGTTAAAACCTTGATCAAAGTCCATGGGTCGGTTATTCATGGCATCAATAGACCTTCTGATGAAATCTGATGCGCTTCTTGTCACAGACATTTCCTTGAGTCTCGCAATTTGATCGGGTCTTAGATAGACCTGATAGGGGATTAATTTTCTTGTTTCCATGTTTCGTATTCCCTTCTGAGGTCTATTAATGTACGTTGAGCTTCTTGATTGGTTGCAAGCTCACTTCTTGAGTCAATGTTACAGGCTTCACAAATTGATCTGGCGGCGTCCTCCTCGGAGACACCAAAGCACCATCCCATTTGTACGCACCATTTTTGAAACTCTGTATCTTTAGCCAGTATTCCTGCGGTCTGCACAAATGAATTAACCTTGGGTCTTACGTAAGGCTGTTCATCATCTCCAATGCGAACCATGGCCACCGCATATCGGGCACCAACGAAATCCCTGACTAGGTCTTGGCTAAGATCATCTGGATGGATGGCCAGCGTTAGCAAAAACCCGTCTTTGTTTTGGCGCAACGATACTTTGACGCATTCAAAGTTAATGGGATCCACCGAGTAATCTCCTAAAGAAGCCGCCCATAGATTCCAAAATCCCCTTTCGAGGAGGGTCGATCATAATGGTTTCGGGATTCGCATCGACCGGCGCACCTTCAATCGTTATGATTCCGGCAGGCCTTAAGGTTCTTGCAACAACCCACATCGGTCTTTTGAAGTGAGCTGCAATTTGCGAGTCATTCATGCCAGCAGAAGACATGGTCATGAAAGCCTGCCCTTCAGTGAGGCTAGGAAAGCCCCTTGCCCAGCCAAGTTCTGGCGCAAAATGCGTGGCGCAGTATTTATAAGCTGTCTTTTCAGATATCTTAAGAACTTTCGCCATGTCAGCCGGATGCTCGCCAGACCAGTACATTTGAACCATCTTGGCTTTATCATCTGCTGATAAAAAATAACTTCTTCGTTTGCGGCGCTTATTAGAACGGGATGCTATCGTCGCTCGTGAATTTTCTTTCATTGGTTTTTTCCCATGCTTGTTTAATGTTGGCGCTCAAGTATTCGCCGCTCTTTCCTTGCTTAGACCAAATAGCAATATTGATCTTGACATCCTCTCCGAGTTCGGACTTGCGTTTTATGTACGCACAAAGCTCTTGTGAGAGTTCAATGTCTCCGCGAAAGTCTGGCGCGTTCTCACTTTTAAATCGGGGTGCAAACAATGCACCTGAGTCGTAATACCTTTTATCCATTTACAGCTCCTTCAATTTCATCTTTACGTTTCTTAAAAGCACCGAGTAATTCGATATATTTATCGGGATCTTCTCGCTCGATACGCTTTGCATTTTCAGCATTCTCTTTCCAAAACTGATTCAATGACTTCACAGTCTTGGTTGCAGGTAAGAATGCAAGGTAATGATCCATAAGGAATTTAATGCTTTTGTCTTGACTATCTTCCTTTGGTTCAACCGCTAAGCGTGGCTTGCTTGCTGCATTCCCATCATCATCCTCCGGTGCAATACCACAGGCTGCCATCAAGGAATAACGCCTTCCATAGGTGAGTGCTGAACCATAACCCTGAGGATCATGTTTTGCGGCAGGGACATGAAGCTTGCCCGCTGATAACATTTCCCCACTATCATGCACAAACACGGTCTCTACGATGACGCCATCCTGGCACTCATGGGTCATCTGAAGTAATGCAATCCCATTGTCGTTCAATGAATCAATCACCGCCTCGACGCAGGCACTTAGATCAGCGTACTTCGATCTGAAGTGTGGATTGCTGCTTGTTTTGATTGCTGGGCTAAAACCCTTTTGGGCCTTAACCAAGGCTGCTGCTATCTTCTGCATTTGTATCTCCAAGTTGTCTACCAAAATCACAGTACTGCTTTACATCACAAAAACTGATACAACGTGTATTGACTCCAGGTCTGTGGACAATCTCAAACCCTGGCTTCATGGCCTGATCTGCGTCCTCTTTCAGAACAAAAACTTTCGTAGCTCTTTTAGCTCCGACTTTCTGAAGCGCCCAGGTTTCGGGTTTCGCCCATCGTTCATCAGGCGTGCACAAGGGAGGGTCGTCCATGACCGTGGCGGCATGAAGAGCGATCCTTTGCTTGATGAATTTGTCTTGATCTTCAAAAGTCCACAGAGGCACATCGATCTGAACGATAGGCGTCTCGGGATAATCTGGTTTGCCTACGTTTCTTTTGGCCCAGTCCCTCACGATGGCGTTGATCTTGAGTCCCGAGACTTTGTGTCCATGGGATCTAACGAGATAGGCATAAAGGTTCAGCTGGTATTCCCACTCAATCTTCCCGGCCATGACTGCGTAGGAAGACGTGACCTTCCAGTCCTCGATGACTCTTCCTTCGGGCGTAACGACCTGCCTGTCAATCGCTCCAGAGATCTTCCAGCCATTGATCTCCTTGAAGTACCTTTGTTCTTTGATGACATCGTCTTCAGAAAACTTTTCAAGGATGTAATGCACGGCGGTTCCAAAGAGTGAGAAGACGGTGTCGGAAACATCCTGCTCCATCTCATCAAAATGTTTGTGCTTCAATGCAACGACTCTTGGGCTATCAATGAGTTCGGTCACAGATAATTTGGCGTCGCCCTTGCTGTAATTTTTACCCCGTGCAAATCGCAAAAGGACTTCAGGGAGGTTGTGTTTGTTTGTGATAATCATGGTTTCAGTTCCTCAAACTCCTCAATGCTCGTATATAAAATTTCACGGATCTCTGGGTCATTCGTCGCAAGGAAACGCCGAGCCCAGTAAACAACTTCTTCCGCTGCCTGAATAGCTTCAAATAAATTTTGTTCATCAGTCATAAACTCTCACCCATAGCTTTTCAATGATCTTCCCTCCGCCGAGTTCTTTCAGTTCTTCAGGCGAGGACTCTGTGCCGCCAGGATTCATAAAGACGCCGCGCTTCTTGTAGTGAGGAACCCTGATGATCTGATTCAAAATCCAACATTCTTGGAACAGTTTAGGTTCCATGGGTTCAACAATAACCTTGGGCGTTTTTTCATAGACCTTATTGATTTCTTTGATCTTGGACTTTCTCACTTGAGCCGCCTCTTTAACATCTCATCGGCAACCAAAAAGGCGATGTCAGCAAAAGCAACCTCAGGCTTTTGATTGGGGATCTGGCCCCACTTGCCTGCAAAGATTCCTGCAATAACTGCCGCCGCAAAAAAATCGCGCAACGTCATCTCGTCTTGTTTTTTCACTTTCTTTCTCCGATATTGAAGTAGTACTGAATGGTCTTAACAATGTGAATGAAATCGCTCAAGTTATCTGCATTCTTCAGATGCTCAACGTCTATGTCGTCCCATAGCTCCTCGGCTTGATCAAGAGTCAGGGGCATCAGATCCTCCCTGAGCATCTCCAACCTCGTCACAATGTCATTCAGTTGATTGATCTGTTGGGTCAGAATCTGGTGGGCTATCATTTGAATTTCCAAAAGAGTTGTTGAACCCATAGTTGATCGTCGGGAATGGTGATGTGCCATTTGTCCGGCGGAGCTCGGTAATTACATCCAATTCGCGGCCGATCTGGTCGGAGCTCAACCAGAGACGTTTTATGGGTAACGGGTTGCTTTTGTCTTCTGGTACTTTCAAGCATGGGTTTTTCATCCATAAAGTGTGGTTAAAACGGTAGGCTCGTTTTTGCTGGTCTGTAATCCTTAGGTACTCGTTTTTGCTGCGTATCGCATTGCTATACATAAATTCCTCAAGCCTCTTGCGAAGCCAGCTAGCCTCGAAGGGAAGCCAGTTACAATAGATATCAAGACCATCTCCATAAAGAAACACAAAAGCACTGTGTGCATCTCGCTGCATTCGGTAGTCCTCTGGATTCTTGGTCTTGGCTCTGCCTTTTCTGATGGGTCGCAGACACGAATCCGTAATTGCATAGTTCACAACAGCCATCAAGATTCTTTGTTCGGGTATCATTGATTCCTCCATTTCGAGAATGGTACATTATGTTCACATCGTATGGCCACATCTTATTGAGGTATCCGACAGATGGCAATTAATAGCCGACAGAAGGGCAGGAGAGGGGAATTAGAGGTCGCAAAATTGCTATCGACCGCCCTGGACATTGAAGTGAAGTTGAACTATGAGCAGGCTGCGACCGGCGGATATGACATGAAGGTTTGGGGTTGGGCGATTGAGGTGAAAAGGGCAGAGAATCCCGAGTGGTCAGCGTGGCAAAGACAGGCTCTTCAGTCAGCATGGAGGGAGGGGATGATGCCGATTCTATTTCATCGACGAAACCATGCCCGAAACTGGGATTGCTACTTGCCGATCAGTGTGTTTCTTGTGGTGTGGGGCGGTGAGGGTCCATTCACTGAGGACGATTGGATGCGGGTCAGTCTGGATGTTGCCGTGGCAACAATCAAGAAATCACTGTCGCAAAAAAATCCCGGCGACTTGCCGGGATAAGCTCTTAACGAGCGAGGAGACACACGCACGTACTTTAGCATAAACTTGTGTTATGATGTGTTTGTTGTCGTAGCAGACAATGCGACCGAAGGCCGTTTACTCATGCCCTCGACCCTCGTTGAAAGACCTGGGTTCTGCTACCGAGGGCAGCAGTAAGCGGCTTTTTTCACGACAACCGTACTCCACACGTAGTAAGAGCCTAACCCGGCTGCGTGGAAGAAAAGGGTAATTGGTATGCCACGAAGTTTGTGAGCCGGTGCAAATCCGCCAATCCAGTGGGCTCGCCGAAGGTCCAAGCCCGGGGGTGTAGGAGCTAACCCGTCCTGCACATGGACCTCCCGTCATGGGGGTGGAGTATCCGCCCAAGGCGCCTCTCTCTGCCCCCGCTTGGGGTAGGGGGAGCCTTTGGGTGGAGGAATACAAAAAGAAGGAAAAAGCCGTTCATCGGCTGACAGACGGTCATTGCAAAATTCCCATGGCGAACTCAAAATAAAGCTTTACGGAGCGCACATGGACGAAATCATCGAAAGCCTCATGGCACAGAACCTCTGGCCATTTAAGTATCACTACACCGAGGACAAAATAATCACCGCACCGCCAATAGAGGAGCCCATCGAAGAGGCGCCTTTCTGATGCTGTGTCCGTATTGTTCCGATCCAACCGGTGTAAGCCACAAGACCAAGGTCGTCGAGACCCGATCATTCTGGGAGCCAACTTCACGATACTTCTACATTGAACGGCGCCGTGAGTGCCCTATCTGCCGCAACCGATTCACCACTACTGAGAAATCTCCCAATGTACGAAAGACACCCACTATCAGCAGCATTTCCTGACATGGATCCTGAGGAATACAAGAATTTGTTGACCAGCATCAGGGCCAATGGCCAGCGCGAACCGATCACGTTGTTTGAAGGAAAAATCTTGGACGGATGGCACAGATATCGCGCCTGTCAAGAACTTGACATCGGCCTCTTGACGACTGAGTTTGATGGAAAAGATCCTGTGGATTTTGTCATCGACCTCAACCTGCAAAGAAGGCATCTGTCACCTAGTCAAAAAGCTCTAGCAATTGTCTCTTGCGAAACCTGGGCGAAAGTTGGTAATCCAAATTTTTCTATTGCGCCACGTGGCACAATTGGTAAAGACATGGCCAAAAAGGCTGGGGTTTCAACACGAACAATCAGCCGCGCTAAGCGATTGAAAACCGAGGCTGACCCCGAGACCTTAGAAGCTGTTAAACAAGGCGCTATAAGCCTCTCAGAGGCTCTTAAAGCCATTGACAATGCCGACCCATCAAGCGCCCCGCCAAAGCCCCGAAGGCCAACGGCCCCACAATTCCCGCCAGCTTCCCTGCAAAACCCCACAACCCGAACACCTCACCCTGCTGACCCTGTGGCGTGATCTCTGCCACCGCCGCCCGGCCGGCCGACTGCAACCATCCCATCCCCAATCCCGCCAACGCCGCCACTCCGTAAAAAGATCCGACTGACCGACTCAGCCACGCCCCCAAGCTGACCAAGACCCACAGTCCAAGTGCCGACAACAGAACCGGTCCTGCTCCTTTTCGGTCCTGCCAAGGACCCGTCACCAAGGCCCCCACCACCGCCGCCACCTGCAACACCACAAACAGTTTCACCGTATCCTGCAACGTAAACCCAATCTCCTTGGTGGCATAAATCGAAGCAAACCCCACCACTGCACTGAGTCCCGTCAGCGACGCGCCCAACCCCGCCAACAACCGCCGCAGTTCCGACCGGTCCCGAATTGTGTTCCACACCGCTCGCCAGTCAGGCTCGGTAACCGATTCCCGACCTGGCTGGGCCCGCTCTCGTAAAAAAAGGATCGTGGGTAGTGCCGCCAGGGCCATGAATCCCGCCACCGCTGGAAAAACCTTCCGCACCGACCCCTCCGCACCGCTCAGAATCCAGAGCGCCATCCCCAAAGAAGCCAGCCCGCCCACATAGCCGAATCCCCACCCGTACGAGCTTGAAATGCCATAGACAGACAACCCCCAAAAATGTTCAAAAAAAAAGTTGACGGGTTTGGGGGGTTGGGTACGATTTCACGGTCTTCGGAGAGCTTTGGCTAACAATCACGGCTTTCTGAGGGCACAAACAAACACAACAAAGGAGAACAAAACATAATGAAGAATCTCAGCGACCTCGGCGTCTCGGCGGTAAAGCCTGCGGCGGCCGCGGCCGTGAACGTGAAGGTGAACGAAAATCTTGGTGGCGGGTCGCGAGTGGCTGGTGGCGGGTTACCCGCAACGAGCAACCCGAAACCCGCTACGTTGCGTAGCGAAAGCGTAGCAACCATGCAGACGAGCGCAGGAGGAAATCAATGAAGAGCGTTTTTGCGGGGACGGGGAGGTTGTTCGTTTACGTTTACGATTACATTTACGAAAGCTTGGTAGCGGGTGGCGAGTTACGCGTGACCCGGAACCCGCAACCGGGCGTTTTTGCGAAGATGGGAGTTCGGAGATCGCCGCAGCCCCTGCACGCAGGGGGCTGGGCGACGGCTGCGCCGTCGGAGATGGGGTTGTTCGTGAACGTGAAGGTGAACGTGAACGAAAGTTTGGGTGGCGGGTGGCGTGGGATAGGCTGTGAGCTACAGGCTGCAGGCTACAGGAATTCCCGATATCCGATATCCCATATCCCATCTACGGCGCGAAGCGTAAGCGCCGCGCTGGCGCTGTCCCTTCTTCGCTCCGTCTCGGCGGGACTCGCGGAGCTACGCAGGGTTTGGGCCTTGGGGTTCGGCCGGCTCTTGTGGGGAACAAAATCGGCGGGTTTTGCCTGGCTGTTCGTGATGATGACCGCGGCGACGGGGTGGGGGCAGACGACGATCGGCGTTCATGATTTTGAAACGAGCAATGCATCTCCGGCTTTAACAAGAACAACTGCTACAGTTTCTGGAAGCCCTGCTACTTCCGCTGTTTCATCGGGAA
>OGWG01000103.1_pt1 | contig 14103 bp, 6 predicted proteins | sample 1575911 | NCBI WGS metagenome assembly OGWG01 (sample SAMN07581534, study PRJEB24739) | freshwater metagenome
GTTTCCCAGTCACGATAGCACACTTATAATTCTAGAACAGCTATTGACTGTTCTAGAATTATATGTGGGCGATCCTGGACTTCAACTAGACTGCCTAGTAATGGTCTTAGTATAAATACTGTGGACAATAGTGAAATATCTACTACAAGGTCTGGCAACACTTATGTTGATAAAAAATATATTCAAGAATCTTTAAATTTAAATCTTGAATATTTAATAGACACAGATAGAGTAGAGCTACTAAACATAATACGAAGTTGGGGTAGTAGCGGGTTTATATTTGTTTGTCCATTTCCAGATAACAATAATCCTGAAATAACTCAAAGTTACAGTATATATGGCAGAAATCAATCTAATAGTATTGAATATGTGTTATTTAGTTTATATAGAGCATCTTTAGATATACAAAGTTGGTGATTAATGAAAACAATTGCAGAAACGATTAGGTGGTTAGAATCTCCGCAAGTATTAAAAGGTATATTTGTTAATGTAACTAATGTTGATGATGGTACCGCGGTACCAAAAAATTTTTATTTTTCTACTATTTCTTACTATAATTCAGCATTATCCATAGAATATTTGCCAATAATTACTAATGAATTAGTTTTTACAGAATCCTTATCTATAACAGGAGATAGTTCAATTAGTTATGGAAGTATTGAATTAGAGAATACTGCCGGAGTATATGATTCTTGGCTTCCTTATATTTGGTATAGAAGACCTATAGAAATTTATTTAGGAGACCCTAGTTGGTCGCCCAATGATTTTGTCTTAGTTTTTAAAGGTTTAGTGAATAGTTTAGAATTAAGCAGCGAGAATACCTTAAGTTTATCAATAACAAATAATCTAGAAAATATAAATGATACACTACATCAAAAAACAGTAAAAGATTTAGGTAACTCATACAGTGAGTTTCAAAATAGTGCTGGAATAGATAATAATACTGTGATTCCTTTACTGTTTGGAGAAGCCTTTAATATAAGCCCTATTTTAGTACACAATGGCCGCCAAGATATAACACCTGCAGGTATAGCAGGGCAATTTGGTGGAACTATTTATAAATTTCATGACGGAGATTTTACTAACGGAGATATTATAGAAGTTAGAGAAAATGGAGTTCCTCTTTCAGATATAGATGCTAGCAAAGATGCATATTCAGAAAGTAGAAAAAATTTAGCAGAGTGGGAATTTAAAATTCAAGTATCTGGAACTGTAACTTGTTCCGCTAGATCTAAAAGTATTGTGGATTGCACTGTACCAAAAATAATACTAGATATATTAAAAAATTATGGTCCAGATTCCAGCAAAATAGCCACAGCAAGTATAAATGATTTTAGCAATATAACTAATACCAGTAAAGTTGGGGTTTACTATCCAGATAGAGTAAATAAATTAGATGCTTGTAATCAAATAGCTAAAAGTATTAACTGTAACTTAATACATACTAGTATAACTGTAGAAACTAGTGGTACTACTAGTGAAGGTAAATTTAAACTAATAGAATTAAAAGACCCAAGTACTATGAGTTTTACAACTTATAATAGCAATCAGTATATTAGCAGTACTGTTGAACTAAATGATGATAGTATGATTGAAGGAACATTTAATGTATCTGAGTCATTTTCGCCTAAACAAAAAATAAAATTAGCATATTGTAAAAATTATACTATACAAGAACAAATAGCTGCTGGACTAGATCCTAGATGTAAATTTCATGAAGAGTATTGGTTTCAAGAAATTTCTAGTGTTACAGCTACAACTGATCCTTATGCTGATAAAAATACTACAGAACCTGAAAATACTTGTCTATTAGATACAGCAGAAGCCTTAGCAGAAGCTCAAAAAAGATTTGCTCTATGGAATAAACCAAGATATATAGTTTCAGCTAGATATTTACCTAGATTTATTTTTTTACAACTAGGTGATATTGTTAGTATAAATTCTCAGCGACGTTTTTGGCCAGCTAATGCTAAAGCAATGATTTTTTCTATTAGTAGAAATTGGGTAACAGGACTAGTAGATATAGGAGTATTAATTTAAATGCCGATTAGAACACCCATAAATTCTAGAGATAAATTTTTACAAACTATTATACCTAGACTTATACTATATGAACAAGCAAATACATTATATTTAGTTTCTAACTTCAATGAATTTAGATATACAGAAGGCAATACTCCAGTACCTCCTACAATTAAAGTTAGTGCCTTATTACGCGGATCAGTTTTATTTACTGTAAATAATCCTGTTATATTTAGTGTTACAGGACTTAAAACTGGAGGTAACCTTACCTTAAATGGTATAGCTATGAAAATTAATGGAGTAGTTGCTAGTTTACCAGGAACAGCTACTTCAATTGGAGATAGTTATATTTTATCTGGAACAGGTAATTTACATACTTGGACAGGATCGGCTTGGGTTGACACGACAACAAAGCCTGTAATTATAAATACAATTACAGAAAATTCTATTACAATAAGAGCAGAAGATTTTAGAAATGATTATACTGCAAATATTAATAATTCCGGCGATAACTCTATTAAAATTGATGCTGAATTAAAATTTTTGGGTGTAACATATACAGCTACTCCACATTACTTATTTAGAAGATTTGTAAATCCTGTTTTAAAAATTATAAGAAGTGCTGACTATGTAGTAGCTCGTGCTAGGGGAACTGAAGCTACTGATTTTAATTTAGGCTTAATAAAATATAATAAGTTAACTTTAGTTCAAGGCTATGAAACTTCTGAAATTGTGGTTACAGAAGGCGTAACTTATGGTCCTGCATCACAAACAAAAAACGGTTTAACAGTTAATGTTAATTCAACTACTGGAGCAATAACAGTAACACAAACTGGTGTTTGGACTAGTTTATTAGAAGAATTTATTTTAACAGCCACAAAAAATACAGTAACTTATAGCACACAGTATACAGTTTCTAAACTAAATGAAAGTGCAATAATAGATACTACTCCGCCACCAAAACCTAGTTGGTCCGCAGGAACTAGTAGTGCTTATAGTTTAAATGCTATAAAAGTTACAGCAGGAATTTCTAATATTCAAATTACTATAGACAGAGCAGATTTAGCTTATACTACAAATACACCTGTAAATCAAGACGGTACAACAAACACGCCAATTAGAGCATCCAGCCTATTAGAGCCAAATCAAAATAGTTTTACCAGCACACATAAATCTGTTATAGTTTATATAACAAAATTAGCTAGTTTAGATCTAACTCCAGGCTTTAGTGATCTTTATGAAATTATAGGCGAGTTTAATGATCTTGCAATATTTAGCATTGCTGCTGAATCCGGCTCTAATTATGCACTGTTTTTTAAATATAGAAGTAAGGCCGGTGTAGTTAGCATAGATGCAGCAGGTCCATATAAGGTTAGTACTGGGGCCGATGTTCAAAAATTAATTGATGTATTAGCCGATCAAATTACAGAAGGAATGTTGTATAAAGGCTTACAACAAAGATTAGATAGAACAGATAGAGATCCACAAGTATTATTCGAGCAAAAATTTGTAAAAGATCAGTATACTGTAAAGATTGACAAACAAGGAGCAGTAGCAGGTTTTGGATTTGGTTTTACCAGTCCTCAAGTACAGCAAGATTCTACAGGCAGTATAATAGGCAACCAATTACAGGATAGCAATTTTTATAGTGAATTTGGAGTTATAGCAGATAGATTTTGGATAGGAGCACCAGCAGTTTTAAGTTCTAGTGCTCCTACTACTAATTTATACCATGGAGCAACATGGATAAATACTAGTAGTTCGGAAAAAGGGGTTAATGAGGGACAAATATATGGTGTTAAAGCTATTTATGATACCTATGATCCTAGTATTTTTAATACTAATTTTAGAAGCAGTGTATATCATTATTGGCAAAAATATACTAAAACTCAACTAGATACTTTAATACAGAATGGAAATAATTTATTAATAAATAAAGGTGTATGGAGTAGTCTACAAGCATATCTAATTAATGATTATATTTTTGATGTTACTAACAATGTATACTATGTATGTATAAAAGGTTACACTCCTGCACTATTAAGTAATTTATCACTTAAAAACCCTAATATATTAGGGGGATTTAGTGCATCAGGAGCTAGTATAGCAGTCGATAAAACCGTTTATATTGAAGGCATAGAGAGACTAGCACAAAATAGCACAGAAATAACCGGTGCAGGCGAAGGAGCTGGATTTAAATTAGGGGGCTCTTATAATAGTTTAGGTACATATTACTATGTAGTCAGTGGAAATTCCAGTGAATTTGTGCTAAGTTTAGTACCTTCTGGTAAACCTATTACTACACAAATAAAACCTAAAGTACAATACTATAATTTAGTAAAAAATGCTGATGGCACAGTAAATACTGGAGCAAGTGGGTGGCTACCTATAAGACAAGCAAGTATGTTTCCATTTATTGTTAAAACTACTGGTGATAGAGCAGGCGTTTATATGCAATCTGCTTATATTGAAGATGCTACAATTACTGGAGCAAAAATTAAGCAAGCAACTATAGATGACTCACATATAATCAATTTAAATGCTTCTAAAATTAATGCAGGATTAATAAATGCTGATAGAATTGTTGCAGGCTCTTTAAGTGCAAAACAAATAGATATTAGTAGTTTACGTGGTAAATTAGGCGATTCTTGGACAATAGTTATGCCTAAATTAATTAGCACTCAAGTTAGTAAAACTGTAGATTTACCTCCAGGGCAGTATACTCTAACAATACAGTCAAATTTTTTTACTTGGGATAGACCTATAAAAATAACTGTAGAGGGCAATGCATCTAACCAAACCAGCGTGGGAACAGAAAACCATAATGCTAGTGATAGCGGCATGAGATTAGAAGTTGCAAAAATTAAAGGCGAACTATTAGGTACGGGTAATGCTGTTATAAGTGATGTTGAGGCTTGGGGTTATTATGATAAAAGAACTTTTTTAAGCTTTCAACTCTATGAAGTTGAAGATGATGAAATTCTAATTGATACATATCCTACTGTTAGCGCTGTTACGGCAAGCGGTACTATACCCAAGGATGGCGGGGATTGGGAGGTGGATGTTACACCTACACTTAGTGGAGGTACATTTAAATTAAAGAAAAAAGATTTAAAACGTATAGGTGATTATAATGAAAATGCTTTAAGAGGTATTCAGTTAAGTACTGTAGATGGTAAAACAAATATTCTCGTACCTGCTCCAGGTGGATCTTTTACACTTAGATTAAAAGAGCCTGTAATTGCAAAACCTAGTTTTACTTGGGATAATAAAACAGGTGTTACTACTGGAGCAGATCCTACTACTGCGGGCACTAGCTGGGCAGGAGATTGGATTCACGGAGGCACAATACTTACATTAACTTTAGATAGTATTAATACTGCAGCAGTTACTGTTACAGGGCCTACAAGCATTAATGAAGGAGCAACAGGTACATTTACTGTTACAGCTACTGATGGAGTAGAAAAAGGAGATTCTTTACAATGGCAATTAATACATGATGGAATAAGTAATAACTCACATTATGAAGCATCAAGCTTATTAGGTAGTATAAGTATGAGTATGGCAAGTCCTCCTGTAGGCACTATTCAAATTAAACCTATCAATGATTTTGCAACTACTCCCGCAGGATCTAATAAACAATTTAAATTGCGTTTATTTAAAGGAGCAACACAAGTTCATGAAACGGGCAATGTAACCGTAAATGATACTTCAAAAGGTCCTGCATATAGCCTTAGTTTAAGTCCTACTAGTGTTAATGAAGGAGGACAGATTACAGGAACAGTCACAGTAACTAATCCACTGACAATTGCTCATACTATTGAGTGGAGTTTAACAGATATAGCGTCTATATATCGTGGGGCAGCAAACAGATACTTTGAAACCTCAGGATTGATAAATATTCCTGCTAATGGAACTTCTGCGCAGTTTAAAATTAATATATACAATGATTATGCTGATAATCCCAGTCCTAAAACATTTAAAGTTAAATTAACTGTAAATGGTGTAGATGCTCTAAATAGTTCAGGGCAATCTGTAGTGTCTGGTACTATTACTGTTAATGATACTTCAAAATCTGGCGGAATTAACAATGGTTCACTAATTGGAGTAAATCTAGCAGCAGGCCCACCAGCAACTGTAGCTAATAATTCTTCACAAGATGCCTATACTATTCTAGATATTGATCCAGACGGAACATTTACAATAACTAACACGGATTCTACAGGACAGAGCATAAATTCCGCTAATTGGTTTACTGGTACTATTCCTCCAGGATCTGTTCCAATTGGTTCTAGTTATTTTATTAATATATCTAGTACTATATTAACTGATGCTGGCTATAGCGGAAGATTTCAACAACCTTCTTCAGGATGGTACCCTATCAATAAAAGATTTACTATAGCTGTATATGCTAATGGTTATTCAAGATGTGTTGATCTAGATGCGGATATATTATTAGACTATAAGGGACAAACAAAACTAGCCAAAGATTTAGAAATAGGTGATAGTGTATATACTATGCATGAAAAAACTAAATATTGGGGATTTTATAAAATTTTACACAAAGAGATAATTTTACAGCCAAAAGTTTTAGTTACCTTTGAAGACAACACTACATTATTTGCATCAGTATCTCATCAAATCTATCAAGGCTATAATACTTGGACAGAGCTACAGTGTTTAAATATAGGAGATATAGTTATTGGCCATGATGGAATGAAAAAAATTACTGATCTAGTATATCAACAACCAGGTCCAGTAGTAAGTTTTGAAATTGAGCATGCTCATACCTATGTAGCTAATAATATTATTTCTCACAATAAATCTTCTACCAGAGAGCAGTACTATGCTAAATATGAGCGTACATTTGCAGTACTATTTTCTAATACAGATGGTGGGGGAGGATCAAGCAGTAGCAGCAATGTTTTTGTTTTAGGTGCTCAGGTTGGAACTGCTCCAGCAGTATCTATAACTTATCCTGTATTACCGACTATAATACCCAGTGTTTCATCAATAGTGTCCGGCACTGCTAGCGCTAGTCTTAAACTTCAAAATACTGGTGAATGGTATATAGAAGAAAATGGAGATACTGTAGTAGGAAATGTAGGTGGCGTTGTTGGACAAGGCACAATAAAAACTACTACAGGTAGATGGGCTCTTATTTCTGGAGCGGCTGATCAAAATTCTGTTATTAGTAATCAAGCACATTATTATAAAGTAACTAAAGTTAGTGAAACTATAGTACAAAATAATGGAAACTTTAGTTTTACTTATAAAAATCAAAATGCTTTATATTCAGAAGGCTGGAAAAAAATACCAGGAGTTCCGGAAAGTATTATTACAATGACAGTTACTAATACATCTAATTCTTTTGGACAAGCTCAAGCAGTGTATAAAGTAGAAATTAGTACAAGTAGCTCTGGTACTAGTATAAGCAGCACTGCCTTTAATATTAGTATAAATGTATCTGCTAAAATATAGTATAGCAATTTATAATTTTATATTGATTTTGGCTAACTGTTGTGGTATAATAGGTATAATTTCTGAAATTATACCTATTTTTTTTTAACACCTAATTATGGGAGGCACACTATGTTAGGCGAAGACTTAATTCAAACTATTTCATTAGTAGCTCTTGCTACTATTGGACTTGTTGTAGGTGTGCAAAAGCTTCTAAAAGATTGGCGAGGTACTCAGGCTGAGAGTAATATAATAACTATTATGCACACTGAAATTGAGCGTATGAGTACACAAAATAGTACTCTAAGTACTGAATTAGGTAATCTACAACAACAGATTATAGAGCTAAATACTCAGATCAGCCGATTAAACATAGAAAATAATAGGTTACAAGAAGAAATAGCTAGATTAACCTTAGAATTAAATTCTATTAGAAAAATTACTGGCAGGGATGATTAAGTATGGAACCAGGCAGAGCAAATTTTAGAATTTATCAAGGCAGTATTTTTGATCAGATATTTAGGTGGGAAACAGCTACAAAAGCTTATGCTACAATTACTAATATTAGTCGTAGTGCACCTTGTGTAATACAAGTTGCTGCAGGAAGCGAAGTGCCGCCACCTAGTTGGAGAATACGAGTTAATAATGTAGTAGGAATGAAAGAAATTAATAATCTAGGTGATGATACTTATTATATTTCAACTAATAGCGTGCTCAGAGATATTACTGTAAATGAAGTAGATAGCACTAATTTTACACCGTATACTAGTGGTGGAGTATTAAGCTGGAATTATCCCAGAGATCTTTCACTATATGCCAGCGCTAAACTTCAAATTAGAAAAACTACTAATAGTAGCACTGTTGAATTAGAGCTAACAAGTGCTAACAATGAAATTATATTAGATAATATTGATAAAACTATTCGTGTAATAATGACTAGCACTCAAACTGCAGCTTTAAATTTTATTAATGCTATATACAACTTAGAGTTAACCGATACTAATGGCAATAATTTAATATTTGTTGTAGGTAACTTAACTTTGACTAAAGAGGTAGTAAGATGACTACATCAGTTGTTATTGAGCGGGATAAAACAGTTACTATAACTGCTGGATTAATGGGCTCAAGAGGCTTACAAGGCACACAGGGCACACAGGGTATCCAGGGCTTTAGCACAGTTTGGCGTGGTAATTATGATAACAACGCTAGTTATAATAAGAATGATGTAGTATTTTATAATAACAATAGTTATATAGCAATAAGTAGTACTACTTTTACTGCTCAACTACCAGAAGTATCTTTTGGTGTTTTAAATAGTAGTTATTGGGATCGTGTTACCTATAATTCACAGGGAATTCAAGGTACTCAGGGTATTCAGGGTATTCAGGGTATTCAGGGTATTCAGGGTATTCAGGGTATTCAGGGAGACCAGGGTATTCAGGGTATTCAGGGTATTCAGGGTATTCAAGGTATTCAAGGTATTCAGGGTGACCAAGGCCTACAGGGTACTCAGGGTACACAGGGTATACAGGGCATACAAGGTATTTACGTTAATTGGCGTGGTGCTTGGCAAAATAACTTACTCTATAACCGCAATGATGGAGTATATTTTAATGGCAGTGGATTTGTAGCTGCCATTCAAAGTTTAGCTTCAGTTCCTGTTACTGGTAATTTAGACTGGCATTTAATTAGCGCACAAGGTATACAAGGACCACAAGCTTCTCAAGGCATGCAGGGTATACAAGGCACACTTGGGCCACAGGGTATTGTGGGGGCACCAGGAAGTCAGGGTACTCAGGGTACCCAAGGTATTCAAGGTATCCAGGGATTACAAGGTCTACTAGGACAGCAAGGTACTCAGGGCATTCAGGGCCTTCAGGGTTTACAAGGAGAGGGGTATACCAATCGGGGCTCCTGGAATAGCACTACCAGTTATTCTAAAAATGATGTAGTTGAATACTTGGGTTCAACTTACATAGCTAGATTAGCAGTTATAGGTATAGTTCCTACCAGTATATTAGATTGGCAATTATTAGTTTCACAGGGTTTGCAAGGTCCTCAGGGCACACAAGGTCCTCAAGGCATTCAAGGACTACAAGGTCCGCAAGGCATTCAAGGCCATGGATTAAAATTTGTAGGTTTATGGAATAATACCACTGTATATTATAAAGATGATTTAGTTAGCTATAACGGTAGTAGTTATGCTGCTTTAATTACTACCATAGCTGGAGACCCTCCAAGCAATCCTAGTAATTGGACACTAGTTATAGCACAAGGCATACAAGGAATCCAGGGTATTCAAGGCATTCAGGGTTTACAGGGCATCCAGGGTTTACAGGGCATTCAGGGTTTACAGGGCATTCAGGGGTTACAGGGCATTCAGGGTTTACAGGGCATCCAGGGTTTACAGGGCATTCAGGGCACCCAGGGTTTACAGGGACTACAGGGCGAACAAGGGCACAAAGCAGGACTACCTTTTTTATTTAATAGTGATACTATTAGTGTATTTGGTGATCCAGGAAGTGGTAGAATTCGATTTAATAGTGGTACAGTAAATTTTGTTAGTCAGATCAGTATTGATCAATTTACAGCTACTAATACAGATATAGATAGTTATGTACTTACTTGGAATGAATCAACTTCGCCTGTAAAAGGATTTTTAGTTATAAAGAGTAATAGTAACTTAGATGATACTTTATTAATATTTAGAGTTACTAATATTATTAATTTAAGTGGCTATAATGTTTTAGATGTTACTTATCATGCAGGAGCTTTACCTAGTCATGATGAATTATGTGTAATTGAATTTTTACGGACCGGAGATTTAGGTGCTCAAGGGGCTCAAGGCTTACAAGGCTTACAAGGCTTACAAGGCTTACAAGGCTTACAGGGATTACAAGGCTTACAGGGATTACAAGGCTTACAAGGTATTCAAGGATTTGGACTGCAATTTATAGGTTCTTGGTCCGGAGCAAATACTTATTATCGAAATCAAGTAGTAGAATATTTAGGTTCTAGTTATGTGGCATTAGTAACTACTGTTAATCCTACTAGTAGTAGTGATTGGAGTTTACTCTTATCACAAGGTATTCAGGGCACACAAGGCACACAAGGTACTCAGGGTCTACAAGGTATTCAGGGAGATCAGGGTTTACAGGGCATTCAGGGAGATCAGGGTTTACAGGGCATTCAGGGAGATCAGGGTTTACAGGGCATTCAGGGAGATCAGGGCATTCAGGGAGATCAGGGCTTACAGGGTATTCAGGGTATTCAAGGTTTGGTAGGTATGGGCTTTACTATAGCTGCCGTTTATACAAGTGGAGCGCAATTATTATCTGATACAAGTCCTGTAGGAATACTTCCTGGACAATTTGCTTTAATAAATACACCTAATTTAAATGACCCAGATAATAGTAAATTATTTTTATGGACAGGGCCTATAATAGGTGGTATAGGTGGTTATGTATTTTTAAATGATCTTAGTGGTACAACTGGACCCCAGGGTCTACAAGGTATTATAGGACAACAAGGGGTTCAAGGTACGCAAGGTACTCAGGGCACACAAGGTACACAAGGCACTCAGGGTACACAAGGACAACAAGGTGAAAAAGGCGGTCTGCCTTATATGTTTGATAACTCAAGTGTAATTGTAGCTAATCCTGGTGCGGGTAGAATTAGATTTAATAATGCAACAAAAAATTTAGTTAATCAAATTGTTATTAGTAATTATACTACTAATAGTACAAATATAGACAGCTATCTTTTAACCTGGGATAATAGTACTTCTACAGAAAAAGGCGATATTATCATTAAAAGTAATGCCAATAATGATGATACTTTAATGGTTTATACTGTATTAAATACTAATAGTTTTAGTAGCTATCATGTATTAGATGTAGTTTATAGAACAGGAGACCTACCTAGTAGTAATGAATTATGTAGCATTGAATTTTATAGGTCTGGTGATCGAGGAATACAAGGTACTACTGGTAGTGGGTTACAGGGCTTACAAGGTACAACTGGTATAGGGTTTGTTATAGCTAAAGTTTTCCCTAGTGTATTAGATTTAATTGCCGATGAAAATATAGGTGCACCAGGAGTTATTCCCGGACAATTTGCTTTGATAAATACACTTTCACAAAATGATCCTGATAACAGTCGTCTATATGTTTGGACTGGACCTAAAGCTGCTGGCGTAGGTGGCTATGTGTTTTTAAATGATCTTAGCGGTACAACAGGGCCACAAGGCATACAAGGTTTTGTTGGTCAGCAAGGTGTTCAAGGTATAGGATCTCCTGGTACGCAGGGTACTCAAGGTATGCAAGGTCCTAGTGGTACAGGCGGTGGAGGTGGTGGAGCTCAAGGTGTTCAAGGCATACAAGGATCTTTAGGGCCACAAGGATTACACGGATTTTTTGCTGCTCAAGGTCTGCAGGGTACTCAGGGACTTCAAGGTATTGGTTCTCCTGGAGGTCAGGGACCACAGGGTACGCAAGGTATTCAGGGTTTAGGCTCTCCAGGTACACAAGGTTTACAAGGACTACAAGGTTTAGATGGAAGTTTTGCAGGTCAAGGCATACAAGGCACGCAAGGTGTTGAAGGTCAACAAGGCGCACAAGGTTTAGGATCTCCCGGTAATCAGGGTATTCAAGGACCCCAAGGAGAACAAGGTCTTCAAGGTTTTGGATATCAACAAAATCAAGGTGTACAAGGCTTACTAGGCATTCAAGGAGACCAAGGACTGGCCGGTAGTCAGGGTAGTCAGGGTATTCAAGGTTTTGGTTATAGTCAAAATCAGGGTGTACAGGGCTTACTAGGCATTCAAGGAGATCAAGGATTAGCCGGTAGTCAGGGTAGTCAGGGTATTCAAGGTTTTGGCTATGAGCAAAATCAAGGTGTACAGGGCATACAAGGATTACAAGGTAGTTCTGGTGGTCAAGGAGTTCAAGGTGCTGGATTTCAGGGCACACAGGGCACACAAGGCCTGCAAGGAGCCCAAGGCCTGCAAGGTATTCAAGGTAATCAAGGTCTTCAGGGCTGGGGATTTAGTCAACTGCAAGGTATACAGGGAACTCAAGGAACTCAAGGACTAAGTGGTAGTGCTGTAGCTCAAGGTATACAAGGTCCTGCAGGTGCTGGAGCACAGGGTGTTCAAGGCATACAAGGACCTAGTGGTAGTGGCGGTGGTGGTGGTGGTAGCAGTACTAAACTTACAGTGAAAATAGACTATGATGCTAGCGGGAATGTTAGTAGTACTACAGTACTTAATGGTAGTGGTAGTGCTAATATCATAGATGCTACCAGTGCAAATTGTACCATAGAGTTTACACTTACAGGATTTACTAATGTTAGTACAAGTATTATTGTTTACGGCTATGCACGAGCTAGCAATCAGTATAGTATTAGACACTTAGATGCTAGTTTTACTACTAAACTAGGTATTGCTGGCGGTTCTAGTGGTAGTCCCACACTATTTACTAGTTTTGATAGTACTATACATAAGGTTAGATTAGGCTTAACTAGAACATTAACGGGGTCTAGTGCTGGGTTAGGACAACAAACACACAGCGTAGTTATATTTACTGGAAACTAATAGTATGACTTGGAAAACTAATCAGATAAGCTTAGGATTACCTGCTAAAGTAATTACAGCTACTGCAACTACACTAGTAAATAAAGATTTATGGCCATATAGTTATGGTTCTAGTGATCAGTATTATAGTGCTGGATCGCAAGCTAAGCCATACAGATTTGAAATTAGTTTTAGTTTTACAGATACAATTCATGCTAGCCCCCTTACAAAAACTCCTTTTGTCTATAATAGTTTAGATATAGACATAGGAGATTTTGTTGCTGGTGCTGATGATGGTAAGGTTTTACAAGTTGTTGAAATTATCAGCAAAGATAGTGTTAGTTTAACAGCTGTTTGTGAAGATATATTACGATATAATGCTTATAGATTAGCTGGTAGTCCTGCTTTTAATGTTCCTGGCAATGTTGTATTTTTTCAATTAAATGAGTCTGGTGTACCACTACTAGATCCTTTACCTGGTGTAGTATTGGCTAGTGCTTTTGCTAATATTACTAGTAGATTTCAATATTTAAATTTGCAGTCTAACTACAAGCTAGAACAAGTAAATCACGGATTTAATATAGGTGATCCTGTTAGTGTAGTTGGTAATCAATTTGTACTAACTAATAACACTAATATATCAAGTTATATTGGTACTGTTACACAAAATGGCCCTGGCCCAAATAATTTTTTATTAAGACCAAATAATACAATAATAGACTTTGTGCCACTATTGCCTGGTAATCCTGGAGATTTTATTTATGTAGATACTACTGGTAGTTTAACTACTAATACTAGTAGCGGTAGACCTATATTTATAAAACTAGCAAATGCTATAGCCACTGTGCTTACAGGCACTGCTAGTAATCCTAGCGGTTCAGATGGTGACACAGTAGAAATTAATAAAACTAATGTAGTATTTTTTGATCCTACTGGCAATAATTTATACAATTTAGATGACGCTGTAGCTAGTATTAATTTGTTAACTAACCAACATAAAACTACAGCTAGTAAAGTTGGTTCAGCTACTAGTGTGCTGTCTCAAATAA
>OGWG01000105.1_pt1 | contig 14034 bp, 14 predicted proteins | sample 1575911 | NCBI WGS metagenome assembly OGWG01 (sample SAMN07581534, study PRJEB24739) | freshwater metagenome
AGAGTACAATACCCAAGGTGATCATAAAGCAGTGATAAAGTAAAGCAGAGATATTAATCAATGCCTGCAATATCTTTAGGAATACAGATTGTTCCATGTTGGGTGATTATGTGAATATAATAGCCATCTACCTCCTCCCACTCGGTGAAGGTGTAAGTAATATCGTTAACTGTTACACTATGCATACTTGGTAACTGTTGAGTTAAGTAGCACTATAGTATCACCATTAGGTGTCTGGGATGCCCAAAGCAGATAGCAGGGTGAGGGTATTGTAATAACTGTGCCACCACTTTGGACATAGTTACTAGATAGAGCTCCACCAGCAGCCACTACATACATGTTACCCGAAGAGTCAGTGGCAAAGTTGTAGGTATTGTTAGCTATATTGTTAACACTTGTTACTGATACCATGGTACCTATCAATGTAGCACCTGTGAGTGAGGCACTGCTGTTAACATATAGCCTAAATGCAGAAGAAGAGCTAGCCCCTGATGTTTTACGTACCATTACACTTATATGATAGTATGTGTTAGTACTGATGTGAGCACTTATATCCTCCGAAGCTATCATGGCGTTACCAGAGATAGCTGTACCAGTGTGGCTGACCATTGCCTTCTTAGCAATAACTTGAGGACCACCACCTGAAGCTGTTACTGTTAAGTTACCTTCACCAAGTAGTGAGCTGCCATTGATGGTCTTGATGTTAGTACCACTCACAAGAGTATCCTGCTTGCCTAACCTTCCAGCAGCCACAGCCTGATCAAGCAGCTCTGCCTGTGCATCAGGATCCACAGGGTACTTGGTAGGCCTTATGTTATTAGATATTGATGACATTACTTGTATATACTTGGTAAGTCATTGTATCTATGTATACCTCTACCATTACATAGTACTCCCCTGTCAATGGCTCCTCTATGAGTATCTGTATACCATCCTCGGTATAGCTCTTGGTATCAAGCTCTAAAGTATCCTTGTATACGGTTACTCTTACATTCATGATGGGCTCATAGTCAGGATTAAACTCATAGAAGATATACATGGTATCTGCATCAGTGTATATCAATGGATCACTTAGCAAGTACAGCAGTGCAGCTGCATTATCGGCATCAACACCACTTATATTAGTCTCGCCACTCCAGCTGTTAATAACTACACTACCATAGCCATCCTCAGCAGTAGCAGCAGCAGCTCCCCACCCACTATCAAAGTCTACAGGGTATCCCCATCCTATTTCGTTTGGCATTTCTCTTTTTTTAAGTAGGTTAGTAATTTCTTGATATTCTCTTTATTTGGCTTTCTTACAGTACCCATCCTATATTGTAATTGTTAGTATCCGGATATATATCACCATTGCTGTTAGTGTTGTACTCAGGGTACAAGTGACTAAAGAAGTGCAAGTGGTCTATAAGTCTCTGTGTGTAGTTCTGTGCTATCTGCCGCTGCTTATCAATGAGCATATTGAGCTCACTCACCTCTACTGTGGTAGCATTTTCACTGTTATGCTTAAATACTCCCTTATTAGCTATGGTGTACGTGCTAAAGGGTAGGTACTCTACCATAGCCCAGTGTATTAATGCAGGCTTCACGTAGGTATTGAGTAGGTTAAGGTATGGCTGTTGTATCTCATCTATGGCTAGTACCGTTATCTCAGCATCCAAGTTACCTGTGCCTATAGTCAGTACATCACCTACGGTATATCCTGTACCTGCTATGGCTACCACGTATGATACTACTGAGTTACCTGCAGTGGTGATATCTACGGCAAAGTTGCTACCGGTACCACCGGTACATGCTATACCTGTATTGTTAGTGTATCCTGTACCTGCCTGAGTCAAGGAGGTAGTAGTAGGCACACCTGTACCACTAATGGTGTTGAGTACATCAGCCTTGAGCTTGTTGATTAAGTCAGTACCTAGGTAGTTATGGATGTGGATATCCTGTGCTACCTTTATCCATTGGATGAAGTTATCGGTATCTACATTGCCATTAACAGCAGTGTACTTAACGAGGTCCTGTCTTGTGATCAGTAGTGCTTCCATTGTTATCCTTTATAGTTAGGGTGATGACCATTGTTAGGCATATCAATAGGTGGAGTATTAGCTTCACCTGATCCTCTTGGGTTAGGTTGGTAGCTCTTAGGTATGGTCGCTACCTGTTCGTTGCTTGAGAGGGCTTTATCAGGCCTTAGAGTGCCATCAGGGTTTTTCTTCCGTTGGTATAGTTGCTCAGTCCAGAAGTGGCCACAATTCACACCACCTTTGAACTTAAACAAATCATAAGGCTGCCCCTTGTGTCCGAGCTCCTCATTCACTCCTGCTCTGCTTGCAGCATCAATGTCCTCCAATCGGTATACCACTCCGTTGTTGGTCCTTCGCATCATCTGCTTGCAGAAATCTCTGCTGTTGTCCTTGTTGTATCTCTCACTGTACCGGTATCTTACCTTGTAGATGGACTTATCCAGGTAGCTAAATCCATTGGGGTTGCTCTTAATCACGGATGCAAGTCTCTGCAACATGGATGGTTTGGGTGCCAATACTCGGTTAGCCCACTCCTCAGTGCTGTCATTATCGGCAGAATACTCTCTCTCCTCAACAAGCTCCCATACCTCTCCATCCACTTGCTCCCCATCAAGGTTTCCAAGGACCTCATTGAGTACCTCATCACTTACATCCTCTTTCTTGAGCTGTACGGGTGCAGGCTTCAATCCTGCCAATGCTCTCAACTCATCGGATGTCATGGCCTCAAGTACTTTAGCACTTACATTGGGTGACATTTTGTTGAGTGCATCCGATATCTTAGTTATCTCATCAGCAGTAGTCAAGTCACCACCTGCATCTAATGGGTTCAATGTCTCAAAATACAACTTCAAAGCTATCCCATTGTACGCAAGTATCTTATCAAAGGCATCAAGCATGACCTCCTGCAGTGGAGTGATCACCATGTTATTGAAGAGTATAGCACTATTCTTGAGCTCATCAGCATTAGAGCTGAAGCCTGTAGTGGTAGCTATACCGAATAGCAAGGGGCTTGTAACATTGTGGCCTATCAATATCTTACGTACACACTCCTCACTTAGGTACTTGTATAGCTCAGGAGCTTGCTGTACAGGCATATTCTCAATGGTGGCCGCTTTCTCTTTATCCTGGTTAAAGCTCACCACTATCTTATCTCCACCAGGTCCTGTGAGCTTATTCATTACATCACTCTTGACCTGCTGCTGCTGCTCCTCACTTGGTACACCATTGTTGAAGTTGATGATAGTGGAGGGGCTGAACGAGCTCTGCACCAGGTTGATCATGTACTCACTTGTCTCTTCCTCAAGCACTGCATAAGGTAGAGCTCCTTGGTAGTCGGGGTAGGCATAGTACTTCATACCTACTGAGTAAGGCTTCACAAACAATATCTCTATATCATCCTTGGAAGTACCAAAGGCACTATATCTGGTAGGTGTATACTTCTTGACCTCAGCCCAGTTATCACTGTAGTAGTATCCTACTATATCTCCATCCTCATTACACTTCTCAGCTCTTAACAGGTGGACCGGTATGTGGTATGCCTTAGCTATCTTCTTGTGGTCCTTGGTGTAGATCACCTGGATAGCGAACTGCCCTAACATCTTAAAGTCAAGAGCCATCTTCCGGATGCAGTCCTTATCAAATAAGGCTATCATTTGTGCATACTCATTAGGCTTTTTGGAGGCATCAATAGCGTTAAGTCCTTTGCCATATATCAGCCTTGCTATGTTATTTATCACTGCATTGTTAGTGGTGCTGTTGATGTATCTATCCAAGAGCCACTGGTAGTGCATGTTATCAACACCATACTCCACCCAGTTATCCCTCTTGGACTCTTTTACTATAGGTGCCTCGTATGCTGCTAAGTTAACTATGTGTATATTGTTCATATTAGTACATTAAAAAAGTATTAGCACTCTGTACTGCAGTGTACGTAGAGCTGTTAGGTGTATAGTTGGCAGGTGCTTGGTCCGTACAGAATATCCTATCTCTATACACTTCCACCCCTGCTACATCTTTAAGGACCATTCTATAGTAGTGCCCCTCCTGGCAGTTGAATACTGCCTCTATCTCATCTGTGTAATCACCAGAGGTGTAGGTAGTGATGATAACTTCTACCTCTATATTGGTGCTCTCATCAGTTAGGTACATCTTATCCACTGTGGAGCTTCGTGGTATAAAATAGATGAATTGGTCATTAACTTGGTCGGTTGTAACTACCTGCATATATATATAACTCAGAAAGTGCAAAAGTGTTTCCAAAAAAAAAGGGGAGCGCATTGCCCCCCCTTATATTGCTTGTAGAAAATTACTATGAAGTAACTAAAGTAGGCGAACCTAACAAAGTAACAAGACCAGCCTCAGTAGTACAGTCAAGGAAATTGGCAGGCTTCTCCTCCATGGCTTCAAAAGTAATTTTGTAACCATTAAAATCACCATAAGCAACTCCACTTTCTACGCTTCCTGCAGTAGCATCGCACCCTCTTACTAACCCAGCCAAGAAAAACTGGTTGCCATTAGTACGTACCACGATATGTGGACGGCCATAAGCCAAGAGCTTAAACTGCTTGTGGAAAACTGGATCTTGTCTCTTCAACTCAGCAGTGATAGTCTGAGTAAAGAATGTAGTACCATTCTCACGAGAAGTATTCATTGTAGTTGTGAAGCCATTGTTACCCTTAAGCTCATACTTGTAGATGTTACTGATACTACCACCGATGGAAGTAATCAAGTCTTCATAGCCTACGGTAGCATAGTTGGTGATGGTGATAGTACCACCAGTACCACCTGCAATAGTAAGTACATCACCTGCCACGTAGTTAGAACCATCATTGTTAACAGTTACCGCAGTAATCACACCAAGAGTAGCAGTGATGTTAACGGTGAAACCTGTACCAGTACCACCTGTAGTAGCTACGTTAGTACCTGAAGTGTATCCAGTACCACCTGTGGTGATAGCTACCTGCGTTTCATTGTACCCTACATCACCAAGGGGTGCAGGATCTGGGTTGTAATCTCCGAAGTTGATAAGGTAGAGAGCTTGGATACCAGAGATACTATCCTTACATTGCTCAGTTCTACCGTTGCTGATTAAACATGCCATATTTTTATGTATTAAAAGGGGGCTGTTACACCCCCTTGATTAGTAATTATTAGTTAGCAGAGTTAGTAATACCGTAGGTAACTACATCCTCAACAGCACCGTACTGAGCACCACCTACAAATCGCATGATCATACGTACATTCTGAGAACCATCCATATCAGCCATGTCAATAACTTTAACTTCGTTAAGGTCAGATAACACAGAAGTACCAAAGAATAAGTTATCAGTAGTAGTAGCAATAGCAGTGGTAGCAGCAAGTCCTGGAGCCCAGAATATCTCAACACCATCAAAGCTAAGAGCTCCTTGGTTGTACCATGTAGTAGACTGGTTGTTAACACCTGTACCAGGGGTAACGTTAGCTACAGTACCGCCTACAGTAGCGAAACCACCTAAAGCACGTACATAAGCCTTAGCCATGTTAGTAGATAGATAGATGCGTAGGTTAGGGTTACCATACAAAGTAGCAGGCATAGCATCAACAATCTTACCTAATTCTGCAACTATATTGCTAGAAGTAATAACTGCAGCAGCAATTTCTTGAGCAACAGGTAGGTTGGGATCAAGAGCTACTTGAGTAGAGATACCATCAAAGCTACCGGTAGTAAGAGAAGAACCTGTCCAGAAAGCAGTCTCAATGTTAGCAGCTACACGCTCACCTACTCGTGCAATCATGAAATCAGCAAAGGACTTAGGAAGCTCTTTGAAGTTAGAGAAACCTAACTCAGCAGCTTGCCAAGTCTGAAAGTAGTCAGCCTTACAAAGTTCTAAATTCACTTGTAGATCCTTAACAGTCAACACTCGCTCAGTAAGAGTGATAGTAGAAGCATCTGTAAAGTTACATGTAGCATTTCGTACTAAGTTGGCATCAGCAACTTTTTGAAGTACTTGCTTGTATCGAACATTAGGTAATACAGTAACTCCACCCTTCTCAATAGTAGGGGCAGATAAAAGAGAAGCAGCAACGTACTTGCCTGCAAATTCTCCAACATAAGAAGTAGTAATTGAAGTAGCCATTTTTTATTTATTTATTAAGTTTAGAAATTATACGATCAAATGTAGATACACCTGCAGCTTGACCCCACTGGAAGGTAGGAGTAGCAACTGGCTTTTCTGGGTTGTGAGAAATAGGCTTAGCAGCAGGCTCATCAACTACAGGAGCCTCTTCTACTACAGGCTGCTCAGATAGTTTTGCCTTCAAAGCATCATTCTCAGCTTTTAACTCTTCGATCTTAGAGAATAACATCTCCTCGATAGTGCTTTTAATAACTTTCTTAGGTGCAACCGGGATGGCATCATCACTCATCTCCTCTTCTACCATTGGTGCCTCAGCTTCAGGTGCAGGAGCTTCCTCTTCAGGAGCCTCTTCTTTAGCCTTAATCTCAGCAATAATACCCTCTTGAGCTACTATCAGGATCATTCCATCCTCTAGCTCATACTCACCCACCGGTACAGGTACTCTTTGCTCATCTTCGGTGATGATAACTACCTCCATACCGCTTTCAAAAGCATCAGCCTCAAGAATAGTGACCCCATCAGCGAGCTTCATAGTAGCTAACTCCACCTTGTTCATGCCAAGGAGAGCCGCTATTCTGTTCAAAATAGTGTTTTCTTTCATGTTTTTTCTTTAATAACTCAGATATCACAGAAGTGTATACCTTTATGAATGTAATTTATTGAATATCAAGGTGCTACCTTACCGCCTATATTGCCTACACCTTGTGCTTGTAGCGTACCATCACAGCACTTAGACCTGTACTTGCCATCTTTGCATAGGCATCCACGCTTCCCTCCTTGAGGGCTGCTCTTAGTTTCTTGCTTCGTTTTCATTTATTTTGCTTTTAGCCCATGTTAAACCTGCCTTACCACCCCAAAGCAGATAGGATATATACCCACAGTCATTACTATCACCCTGGTTGTAGTACACTTCAGCTCTTGAGAGGTAGGAGTACATTCTCTTTATGGTCTCCATGGTTATCTTCTCACCATTGGCAAGCTGTTGAGCTCTAATTTTACCCACTTGAGTAGCACACTTGTTACCATTACGCTCATTGAGTGCTATACCTCTCTGTGCATTCCTTCTTACTACAGATGGGTAGTCATTGTAGCTCTCTTCTGCAAGCTCTTTGCCTCTTAATATGTTTTTTATCTGCTCAATAAGGTATTCTTTCTCCTCCTCCATGGTCCTCATGGATGCCATCTCTAACTTATCAGCAAAGTGCCCCTCAATACTAAAGCCTTTGACCTCACCTGCTTGTACCTTCTGCCATACATCATTATTGTTGACCTTCATGCTGATCATCCAGGTACCCTTTGGTAAGTCAAAGCCATAGATAGTGCTCTTATCCTTGGCCGGATCATCAATAAGCCAGGACTCTACCACTGTCATACCATCAAGTTGCTTATCATGCTCATAGGTAGCATTATTCTGGTAGCCTTTTTGGAAAAATATCTCACTGGCCTTGCGTACTGTATCCTGGCTAAAGTAGATATAGAACTCACCATGCTTTTCATTCTTACGGTATATCTGCTTGTTAGGTATCAAGGCAGGCCCCATGAGTATACGCTTCTCATTATCTACAGTGGCAAGCTCAGTTTTTACTTTGCTAAGTTTTACAAAGTCCTCCTCAATGGCAGGATCATCTACCACTGATACAGCATAGACTCCAAGGTCTTGCTCATTTTCGTCAATTACTAGTTCTATTATTTTCATAGCTGTCCTGTTGATATTCTGTTACGATCTAGTGCCTGTTGAGTAGTTACCTCAGCTCCTACCACGTATGCCTTGACGGGCTGTTGTTGTAGCTGTGCAAGTTGGTTGATACCATTGTTACCTACCACGTTGAAGTTAGGTGCTTGCATGGTACCGGTACCACCACCACCTGCAGAACCACCACTGCCACCTGTTGAAGATGGAGCATTCACTGAACCTCCTGCACCTATCTCTTTCAATGCCTTGGCTGTGGCCATAATGTTAGCCGCAATCCCAATACCTGTACTAATGTTGTTCATGGCAATCACAGGAGCTGCAGCTGCACCACTGGTTGCAATGGCTTGAGGTGTTGCCAATGCACCTATGTTCGCAATGTTGTTAGCCTGTATCATCTTAGCAATACCAACAGCAGACTCCACCAATACTGCACCCTTCTGCACTGCCTTGGACTTACCAAATACTTGCTTAAGTAAATCAACACCCTGCAGAGCTACATCCATACCTTGCTGTTGGAGTGTTTGCTTCTGCTCCATCTTAGCCTTTTCAGCATTAAGGTCCTCAAGTCTTAGAGCCTGTATATCTGCATTGAGTTTCTTAGTTGCAGTCACATTGGCTATGTCATACTGCTCCTGTGTTATCTTACCCTCATCAAGTTTAGCAGCTAAATCTGCCACCTCCTGCTTGTATGCCAAGTCACGGATGGCCTTCTGCTTGTCAAAGCCTGCCTGCATTGCATCTACCTTTATCTTCTCACCTTCAAAGAAAGCAGCCAAAGCAGCAGCATCGGCACTCTTCATATCAGCCAATACCTTGGCATCATGGTCCTGTTGTAGTTTGTCATACTTGGCATTGATAGCCTCCTGGTCTTTCAACCGTTGTGCCTCATAGGTAGCAATGAGTGCACGGTCAGTATCATTGAGCTCTTTCTTACCTTTCTTAAGGTCCTCAATCCTTTGGTTGTACTGCTCATTACTCTCTGCAAGCTCTCTCTGCCTATCATCCTTTATGAGCTTGTTCTGTTCCTCCCTCAATTTACGTGCCGCCTCTGCCTCTTCCTCCTGTTGCTTGAGTAGTTTATCAGCTGCCTCCTGAGCAATGGCTGCACGATCATCTGCTGCCTTTTTATCTATCTCTTTGATAGCTAACTCATAGCCTGCCTTCTTATTCTTAAGATCAATGAGTGCTGCCTCAGTTTCTTTAATACTTGCCTCACCATCCGCTTTGACCTTAGCAGGGTCAAACACAAATGAAGTCAATCCCTCGGCAACAGACTTATTCATTTTGCTTATCTCATCATTGATGCTGAAAGCTGTAATCTTACCATACCCAAGGGCTTCACTTACCATGTTAGCAGCACCAATGGCTGCATCAATAGGTAGTGCCAATAGTCTTAGGGTAGTAGTACCCATTTCTAAACCTATTCGGGCAACAGTCTTAAGTATGTTGTAGTTACGTTCCTCTGCTTCAACCTGTGCCTTGAGGGTGGCCTTTTGTCCTTTGAGCTGTGCCTCAGTTGCAGTGATGGTAGCATCTATCTGCTTAATCTTTAACTCTGTTATCTGCTTTTCACTTTTACCTTGGAGCTTCAAAATGTTATCTTGCTTATCCATGGTATCCATCTTGGCCTTTTGTGCCTTGACATCCTCAGCCACAGCAGCATTGTATTTCTTTTGGTCCTCACTGACCCCTGATACTGCAGCCTTGATATCATCCCAATAGGCTACAATAGTACCCAATGCAACAACAAGCAGACCAATACCTGTGGCAGCAATACCACTCTTAATACCTTGGAGTGCATTCTTAGCCACAGCTCCTAACTGCTTGAAGGCATCCCTTGACTCACCAAGGGCTTGCAATCCTTGGCTCAATGCCATAGCACTCTGCACCTTGAGCATGAGCCTTTGTACATCCTCACTCTCTGCACCAAGCAATCCCATTGCTCCGGTAACAGCAGAGAAACCTCCTGCCACCCCACTGAGTGATGAACTTAAAGCCTTGAACTTAGCATCAGGGTTGAAGGCATCCGTCAAAGACTTGGCATCACCAATCCTATCCTTGAGATCTGCTGCCCTCTTGGATGCCTCAACAGCCTGCTTAGATGTTGCACCATACTTATCAGCCAAGGCTTGCACTTCCATCTGTGCCTCCTTGAGCTGTGCCTTAAGACTCTTGGTGTTGTCCTTAACCTCTAAATTTACTACCCTTGTTTCTGCCATTCTTTCTTAGCTCTGTTCATATATAACTCACGCATGGCTTGTTTGTACACCCTCTTGGGTGTGCTGTTAAGTTGGTACTTACCCTTGGCTAATTCAATGAGCTCACTCTTACCAAGGTGGTCAGTTAGGCTCAGCATTTTTACTAAATTCTGTATTATCATTCTTCTGGTGTTGGTGGTGGTATTATTTGGTCAGGGCTTACAGGCATGAAGTCATTGAGTAACCTCAAGGTAGCCTGTCCTGTGGTTAGGTTGATTTGCATATCGTTAATGATATACCTCTTATCTCTAATGATTAACCTGTCATTGAGCCTAAGTGTAGATAGAATGCTGAGTGGTAGTACTGCCTTAACCGTGGTTATCCTGTTCTTAAGGTTGTACAGGTTGTACAAATACTGAAAGTAGTAAGTGGCAAATACTCCCTGCTGTATGGCATACCTGTGGTAGGTACTTGTCTCGGGTGCAAAATTCAAGGAGTATTTTACATTGCTCACACTGTTGGTGTAGTCTTGGCCAAACATTACATACTCATCGGAGGCTGCCGCATTGGATATACCATCCTTATATTTTACAGTATGAGGCAATCCTGTCACCAATCCATACCGGTACAGGATGCATGGCTTGGGTACGTATGGAGCAAGTGCACTGTTGAGTGAGAACCCTACCTGCAAACCTGTTGCTACACCTGCATGATCGTATTGGTTAAACATTAGATTTTCAAATGGCACCTGGATATTGTACTCACCACCATCGTATGGGTAAATCTGCTCAGTATCTCCGTACTCCTTCTGCCACTTTTGAAAATAGTACTTATTCATTGTACTCTCACTTTGTTGGTACTTAAATGATATCTTTCTGTATAGTGGCACCTTGGCTATCTCAAAGGAGTCAAAGTCAGTAGCTGTAGTGATGTCATATATCGTGCCCTGAGTATACCAATCAAGCAATGACTCAACCGTGTACTCATTATCTCCTGTATTCTCCACCACCATGTTGAACTCCTTGAGGATACCACTAAAGAAATCAGCCACCTTCATATCCGGTGCACATACAGATAGGTCAATGTCTTGTATCAAACTTTGAGTATTACACAGAAATTCACAGTTACTGTTACCCACTGGCTCGTTAATTCTATACTTCAAAAACATGGATAATGTAGTAGCCTGGTCTGCTCTTACCTTGAGAAATACCTCATCATTGAGACCTGCTACATTAGCATTTTGATACACCACTGCATACCCTGCCAATCCATCAAGGTTACCATTGATGCCCTCAATGCTGTTAACCAGGTTACCATTCACAAACACATCCACATAGTACGTTGCATTTACATTAGTGCTACCAATAATATCAACCTCAATGAAGTGGTATGTAGCATTGTAAGGCTTGAAGGTTACATTTATTTTGTTAAGTGATAGGTCAACAAACTGACTGCAATCCCATGTGTTTACGGTGTTAATAAAGATAGAGGTAGGGTCAATGTAGTTAGACTGTGTATCTGCCTTAACATTGTTCCTGTTTTTGTACCATAGGAAGGCTGCCCTCCATTGCTCTGTGCTGAAAAAACTGCTATTGAACGTGATACCGTACTTGGTGGCAATCATGTTGATAATAGCATTCAGCCTCACAGCAGGGAACAACTCGGTGAGTACGTTGATGGCACCACCAACCGAGTGGATGTCATTGTTAGTAGCTACCCCTGTTAACCAATTCGGAGGTATGAAGTAAGCATTATTAGCATTGTACTCCCACAGCCTATTGGAGCTGATGAGTGGGTAGTCAACATCGGTAATGGTTACACCCTGTATCCTGTTGTATACCTCATTCCAATTGAACGGATGGCTTAAACCTGTATGGTCCAAGTCACTCAGCCTATCCTCACCGAACAGGTCCTTGAGAGTTACGAGCTTGCCATAGAAGGTAATGGTGTAGCTCTTGATTTTACCCTTCTCAACATTCGCCTTGTCTAATTGTATCCTACCCTTTTTGAAGGTAGTTAGATCTATCTCAATGAAGCCATCCCTCCGTAGTCCATGGTCAATGGTACCATCCACATCCGTCTCATAGAAGTGCTCAAATATCTGGTTATTCCTTGCAGTACCAGGTACAGTGAAACTCTGTGATATATCAGTATTGCTCTTGCTGATATCATACACATTCTGCACACTGGATGATACCTGTATTGTCTCATCATCGAAGAGGTCAAGCTCTTGCCCCTCAATGTATACCTTTACTGCTCTCTTCATTACACTATGCTATGGATAACGTCATAAGCTAACTCAATCTCAATGGAGTAGTTGATGGTCTTATTGTTGATATTCTTCTGCTTGTTCAATGTCTTGGTGTTCACCTTTACCGGTAGGGTTTGCGTAGCTGTTTGCATAATAACACGCTCACTGAGTAATAGCTCCTGCATGGTCTCCCCGTAGCTCTCATCCACCCATCCTGTGTTCATGGTGTACTTGCGTATCCCGTTGTTATTCATGACGTGCCTCTGCCCCTCACTTGTTATTGTAGGTACCACCTGAGAAGGCATGAGGTTGTATGTTGTGCTGTTCACTTCTAAATTCTCATAGGATGCCTTGTAGAAAAACTCCCTTTGCCATCCACCGAACTTGTTTACAAAGTCAATGGTCATAGGTGTATATCGGCACTCCGTCTTGGGGTAGAAGTACCCCTGCCATTGTAGTACGTTGAGGTTGTCAAATATCTGCAAGGTGTTGCCTGTTCCGTAGTTGCCCTCATGCACTCGCTTGATGTCATACACCCCATCAGCTGTAAAGGCATAGGTAATAGGAGAACCACCACCAAACGGGATGTGAGTATAGTACCAGAACCGCTTTACCTTGGCAGTCACCACACCTGCACGGTGGGATGGGTCAGTGCTCGGGGTGTTCGTGCTGTCATGCCAATAGTAATGTGAGGTACCATTGCCAAGGAGTATGTTGCCCCGGTCAATGTTCACCCCCTCCTCATAGTATCCATACCCATCAAAGGCTGTATCTGTTACCGTATTCTGCAGAACATAAGATGCACCAATGAGGCTGTAAGTCCTGTACTGCAGATATACGTACTCATATTGGTCCGTCACAAATTGGTTAGTGCTGTAGTTGTTACCTGTAAACTTATGCAACATGAACTCCCTAAGATAGGGGCTTATATTGTAGGCTGTATCGGTGTTATTGCTTGCAGGTATATTCTTGCTCAAGGTATAGGTAGGTGTCAAAGGCTGTGAGCCTGTGTAGTACCATATATCAATCTCAATCTTACTACCTGACTGCAGGGTGTTGTTAACTTGCACCACATGGGGGCTACGTGCGTTTATTGGCATTTACTCTATTTATTATGTCATCTAATGCTTGGGTGGTTAGCTTCTCAGCATCCAATCCGTACTTACTTATTAACTCATCGGGAAGCTTTTTGTATGCCCCCTCCAATGCCTTAGTGAAGAATAGGCTCGGTTTGATACCCCTTCTATAGATGCTACGAGCAATGAGGAACTGCAGGCTCTTCCGTGGTATGAACTTACCCTGCTTGTCCTTGGGTGCCAATCCCTTCTGCACTATCCACTTGTCTAACTTAGACGGTGGTGGCATCTTACTCTTGAAGCTGTACGGTGAACCAAAGCCCCTCCATACACCATTGACTCCTTTATCCTGAAATGCTGCATAGCTCTCCATGTCAAAGTAGATACCTATGCTGTTAGGCATTGCCTTCACCTCAGCATCAATGGACCTGTATAGCTTACCGCTTGCATTCTTACCCATACGGGTGAGATTGGCTCGTGCCTGTTTGACCACACGATCCCTAAATTTCTTGAGCTCCTTGTATGTCTCCTGTTGATCCATTAGCAGATGGTCATATCATTAGGGCAGATGATCTCCACAGTCATAGCCCATCCTACCAGGTTATTCTCGAACCTCTCAGCAAAGGGCTCACAGGTAGGTGTACCCTCCACAGCATAGTTAAGATCATACAGTGCACCATGCA
>OGWG01000106.1_pt1 | contig 13986 bp, 14 predicted proteins | sample 1575911 | NCBI WGS metagenome assembly OGWG01 (sample SAMN07581534, study PRJEB24739) | freshwater metagenome
CAGCGATTGCGAGGGTGATTCCTGCGATTATCAAGCCGATTGGGTTGGTTAGGAACGCTCGAGTCACCGATTGAAGGCCGACTCGAATCGTGGTCATAACCAAAGAGATGGCAATAAGAAGTGGCCCAGAAGCGGTCATACCCTTGAAGCGCGGCGAAGTTACGAAGGAAGCCCAGAGTCAGTCCGTTACCAGAAGTCACTCGACTGAACTGACCTGAAGTTATCTGAACGTCGGAAGTAATCTCTGGTATCCGTGCGACTTGACCTATGCTGACAGGAGGCGGAGGTAGAGGAGCTGCTGGGGCCGGCGTCGGAGCTGCAACGCCGGCTCGGTTACGCATGTCGAAGACCTCTTGGAGTCTTCTAAGAATGTCATCGATCACCGGGTTTAAGGCCTGCATCTGCAACTTGATAGCCTCAATGAAGGCGTTGGCCGCGTCGATTCCGCCTTGGAAGAACCTCTTGGCTGCGACTATGCCTGCAGCTTGGCTCACCGAGTCGACCACAGCTAGAAGTCGGTTGGCCTCTTGAATGGCAGCAGAACCGCCTGCAAGTAGCTCGGCGGCGACTCGACCACCGACCGTAGCTCCGAGGCTCACGATCTGTTGGACGACCTGAAGGCTTGCACCTGCGTTGGTCAACGCGGTCACCTGTGAGGCGAAGGCCTCGGCTTGGGTGACGCCTACTCGTAAGAAGTCAAGGAACGAACGCTGGTTGCTTCGAGCTGAGGCGAGTAAGCGGTTGGCGTCTGCTAGGTCTTTGTTGGCCTTGGCTAGTGCATCTTCGTCGCCTGATTCCTGGGCTTCGATGACCTTCTCTTGAGCCTCTGCCTGTTGCTTCAAGGCGTCTTCTAAGGCCTTGATGGACTCGGTCTGAGCTTGGGCCGCAGTCGAGAAGTTGGCTTCAGATGCGATGCCTTTGGCGACTTCATCCCTGAATGAATTGAACGCTTGTGTGGCCTCGTCTAATCGTCGCTTGCCTTCGGCAAGAGCGTCATCGAACTTGCCACGAATCACGCTGACTAGATCGTCAAACTCCTTGGCAGTCTTCTCAGTCACCTTGCCAACGTCGAGGATGCGGTTAGCGAAGGCTGCTAGGGCATCACCGCCGAACTCCTTGAGACCTGATCCGACTTCGACAGCTCGACGGAAGAGACCGCGAAGGCTGGCGTCTAGTTTCAACACTTTCTCTTTGGCCGTCTCAACCTTGGGGCCGAAGTCATCTGGTGGAATCTTTGGTGTAGGTGCGTTCTTGACTGTCTGATTGTAAGTCTCAACCGAATCACGAAAGTCGTTCATTTTGTATCCGGCATCACGCAGATTGTTACCGAATGTAAAAATCACTTTATCAAGTGGAACGAAGGCCTCGTTCTTGAACTTCGCTATGACTGGCCCGACCTTGTTGTAACCATCGATGAAGAAGTTGATGATGTCTTCGGCCGCACTGACGACGTCGGTGATGATTCCAGACACGAATCGAACGACGATTGCGATGCTGTCTATTGCTAAAGAGATTGAGCGTGCTAAGAAACCTATTGCCTTGACCAAGACCTCAGTCAAGATTGGCACTATGAACTTGCCTATGAAGTTGCCTAAGACTGTGAACGAAGCCTTGAGAGAATCGATGCTGTCCTTATTGCGCCTAAAGGCTTCAACGATGATGCCCACTGCGGCTGAGATTGCGTTCTTGATGGCACCGAAGGCGTTGCCCAGTGCATTTCTCAAAAACTCCGAAGATTGATAGAGCTGAACGAAGATGGCTATGAGACCAGCGATTGCGAGGGTGATTCCTGCGATTATCAAGCCGATTGGGTTGGTTAGGAACGCTCGAGTCACCGATTGAAGGCCGACTCGAATCGTGGTCATAACCAAAGAGATGGCAATAAGAAGTGGCCCTGTGGCTGCCACCAAGGCTCCGAAGATGAAGATGATTCTTTGGGTTCCTTCACTAAGACCCTTAAATCTGTCGATGAGTCCTTGGATTCGCGGTAGAACCGAGTTAGTGACGAAATTGGCGAAGGCCTCGAGCACTGGTAGGAATATCTCGCCGAATCGTTCCTTGACGTTGTCTACTGCAACGCGCATCCGATCGAAGCCATTTGCAGTCGCTTCGGCTGTGCCCCCGACCTGCGACTCGATTTCAGCCAGGATTATCTTCTGGGCTGACAGAGTGTCGCCTGTCTCCACTAGGGCTTTGATTTGGTCGCGCTGAGATTGTGTGAAGTTGATACCCACACGCTGTAGAGCCGTGACACCCTTGATGGGGTCACTAAGAGCTTTACCTAGACGAACAGCCTGTGCCTCAGCGTTGCCGAACTTCGCCGCCATGTCTTGAATCGTGTCGGCCGCTTGGTTGAAGATGTCGTTGCCTTCACCAGCGACGTTCTGAACTTGCTTGAAGGTCAAGAGCATGTTCAACGAGGACTGAATAACCTCGTCATCAACCCCTATCTTCAAGGACAGGGCGTCTGATAGGGCTTGGACTTCTTGAGCGGTGACGTTGGCTGCGCCACCTGTGGTCTTGATAAGAGCTTCGGTCTCGCGTGCGACTTTCTGAGACTCAACGGCTGCGTCTACCGCGCCCTTGATTGCAAGACCGATTCCGGCAGTGACGGCAGTCATAGCTAGTCCGACGTTGCGGAAGCCACGTTCGGTTGCCTTGAACTTCTCGCCTAGCGACTGGTTCTTCTTCTGGAAGTCACCCATCTGACGCATAGCCTCTTTGAGACCACGCTCGTCGAACTCGGTGCCGATACCGATGACTACTGGGTTAAGTGCCATTACCTGCCCTGTTTCTTAGTTCTTGCGAGTCTGTCTAAAGATTCGATTGCATCGCCTCGGACGGATTCGACGATTTTGAGTATTCGAGCACGACTCTCACCGAGCTTGTCGTTCGAGGCCTTACCGAGGAGTCTCATCTGTTTGTAGCCCGGCACGTTGCGCTGGACGTTGGACACGAATTGCCCACCTTGCGGCTTCCTGATGTATTTCATCGAACCGGCTCGCTCGTAGATCATGCCTGCCGCATCCATTTGCTTGAGCGAGATGACCTTGCGATTGACCGACCCACGCTGACGACTGAACAATGGGCCGACAGTCATGCCTGCGGCGATTTTGTTCGGCTCATACAACGGGAAGCCCCCAGCACGAACCCTTGTTCGATTCGATGTTCGGGGCTTGATGTTCGTCCAACCAGACATCGCTGAGTCGGGAATCATGCCTCGAGCGTGCTCAATTACGTCCTGTCCAACTGCACGAAGTTCGGCGCGAGCGTCCTTGGCGAAGTCCGGCTCCAGTTTGGCAAGAATCTTCACGACTTCTTGAGCACCCTGTAACCGTGCCTCGTATCGAATCACCCGCGCCGACCTTTCGTTGCTTCAGACTGTTGATGGTTTCGCCACTTGATGTAGCGAAGCATCGTGACGATGAATCTCGGCGTTTGCTCTAGGAGCACCGATGGAGCGATGCCTGTTTCGACCGATAGGGCCGCGATCAGCCAGTGGGCTGACTCGGCCCCGAGTGGGGGATTGAATCGCCACCCTCGACCATCTCGACGCCTTCTATGCCGTCCAACCACTTCTCGAAGTCCTGGTTCGTGAGCTTCTTGCGCTTGGCTGCGTGCCATGCCAAGAAGCAGATGTCACGAAAGAAGAACTGTGTCGAGAATGAAGAGATGCTTCGGTCGTATTTGTCCTCGAAGGCCACGAAGTCTCGTGCCGATGCTTCGACGACTTGAGGTTCACCGTCATCAGAGACGATACGCAGGCTAAGTTTCATATCAGGCCGTGCTTCTCGTTACGGTGCCAGATACAGGCCAGGTCACGTTGAACGTGGCCAGGTCGCCGACGCTGCCGTCGATTGGGTTATAACTGACGCACAGCGCAACTGCACTATAGACAGGATTCGTAGCCGATGGTGCTGCGGTTCCGGCTGGCTGCACAACCACAGTTGCGAGGGTTCCGAGTAATGGGCTGATTACCTGGTCGACGCTTGAGGTTGCGAAGTCCTGGTGAAAGGCCAACGTGATGGATGAGTCTTCCAGACCAGCGATGCGCGTGACACCTCGTGAGCCGAAGGCGGTCGTGGTTACATCCGCCACTTCCTCAGCGATAGTGACTTGCGCGATGTGGTCAGAGAGGTTCGATCCGTTGATGGTTATCTTCGGGTCGACTAGAACATACTTTGCCACTTGTGCTCCTTCTTGTTATGCGTAGACCTGAACCGCGAAGTCTGCGGTCAGGTAAGTGACATCACCGATCGTCAAGGGTTGGATGCCCCGAAGACCTGTGACTCTGCAGTCTGAGGCGGCAGAACCGAGTGTCCTGTCGCTTTCGATTGCAGCCTTGATTGACGCTGACCCCGAGCTTGCGCAATAAGCATCGAGAGCGTTCTGTGATGAACGCGCGTCTACGCGTCCAACCAGCAGAGTGACGACAAACTCGAAAGTATTGAACGCCCCTCTACCGAAACTTGAGTCATAAGAGATTGACTGCGGAATGACTACCGCTTGTGGCGGAGTCGGATTGTCAGGGATAGTCGCAGTCGACCGAAGCCCTGAGATGGTGGCCAGATTCGTGGCCAAGCCGGTTCGCAGATTCGTCAGACTCGCCATCAGGCGATCTGCCGCATCTTGCGGTATGGCATGACGAGCTGCTCGACGTCCGGGTCAAGATACCTAGTCACACGAACGACACCCAACTCGTTGAAGCCAGCTACGGCCAAGGGTGACTGAAGTCTCGAGAAGATGCGACTGCCTTGGATGACGGTTGCTTGCTTGATCGCTATTGGCACAGCCGACCAACCCCAAGGTGAAGTCACTTTCACTAGAGCCTCGTTGCCGAGAATCGGCCAGAAGAAGTCCTCTGTGGCGCGGATTCGATAGAACGAGAAGTCGATGCCGTCGGCCACCGCGTTCAAGGGTTCGAGCTGGAAGTCGCCGTTGGTGTAAGACCAAGTCGTGTCGAAAGTGATGCCGTCGTCGGAAGTCTGAATTGTGATCGAGGTTCCTGCGGTGGTTCCTGGAATGTCGTCGACATAGACCAAGGTGTCTGACTGGGCCACGAAGTATCGAGCGGCGGTTCCGTCGTTGTAGAAGAGTCGGTTCGTGAAGCCATCGATGAGACGAGAAGCTGACTCAACGGCCATCTCGAGTAAGGAATCATCGACTGAGTCGGTGATTCTTAGTGCCGACTTGACTTCATTGAGACTGCAGTAGCCGTTCGTTATCGCCATTGGATTCAGACTCCATCAGTTTAGAAATTATGGGTGACCAGTGTTCTTGATAGACCTTGCTCGCTTCATATTGAGCGGCGTGTTCTATCTGTTTGTCGGATTTACCTCGGTCTTCGTAGGATTCCTCTAAGGCACCGACTATCTCTTCGACGCTCGGAGTGACCCACCAAGAAGACTGAAGAGCATCCCACCAAGGCTGACCCTTGACCAACCAACCCTCGCCGACCAGTTCTGGTTGAGCCGTCGCGTTGGTGACGATCGTCTTGGTGCCACACGCAGCAGCCTCGATGACAGGTATTCCGAAACCCTCACCGAGACTCGTGCAGAGGAAGACGTCGCTGGTCGTGTAGATGGCTGCCAAGAGTTGCGGCGGAACGCCTGTCCGTATCGCGTATTGGTTCACGAACTTGACTTGGTCATCTGTCAGTCCGCAGGCCTTCGCAAGTTCTAAGAGCTTGATACCACCGGCCGCGCCATCGCGTTCACAGTGGACATACAACTTGGCGTCCGGCTTGTTCTTGGCGAATACCGAGAAGGCTAGGAACATCTCGCCGAAGCCCTTGCGAGGCGGTATGCCTTTGTTCGCTGAATTGATGGTGACGACGAAGTCATCCTTGTCGACTTCCATGAACTCGCGTGGGTAGACCTTCTCTTCGCCGTCTTGGTAATACTCGGTGGGCTTGAAGGTCGCCTCGATGCCGTGGGGCGCGTAGCTGTGGTCTATCTCAGCCTTGGTCAGCTCACGGTCACCGAAGAGGCTCATCGCTATCGGATGAACGAAGTCTTGGCGGCAGAACTTCAGCACCTCGGTCGGTGCCGGAAGATGGTCTATCGGAACCCATGAAGCGACGTTGAACTCTTTGAGTGATGGGTTCTTGATTACCCAGACGTCATAGAGAGTCAGAAGAAGATTCGGGGCATCTGGTTCTTGCTCGAACCAGTGTTTCGCGTGGGCTGCGATGACGTCGTTCGAGTAAAGGTCGAAGCCGCGTGGGTAGATGCGAACGCCGTTCCAGTCGGTCGAAGTCGCCTCGAGACCGTAGTTCGATATGACGCTGACGGCATAGCCATCTGCCATCAGATACTTGGTCAGCTGACTGGTTTGCTGTCCGTATCCTGTCGGTGCCCAAGGGCTGTTGGAGTAGATACAGATCCGACCCTTGGATCGTTTGTCGCTCTTTCGTAGGGCTTGGCTATTCCCTCGCGTATCAGCTCCAACGCGTAGGGGTCTGGTAGTTCCACCAATGCCCCTCTGATGCTTATTAGCACGCTTACTCACTATTCCTCGCAGTTCGCAGGTAGCGCAGGGAGTGGGTCTGCGTGCCTGCGCTCACGCAGACCCACACTTACTCATCAGGACTTACTAAGCGGCAAGCCCGATGAAGAACTTGACGGCCGACGTTTGGATTAGACGGCTGTCGAATCGGTATGTAGCTCTCAGACTTACGAGGTCTGTAGCGAACGCAAAGTCGTCACTGCGTGCCAACTCCATCGCGCCAACTTCGCGGATGTAGAACTGACTCATGTCACCGAAGATAACTGACTTCGCTGCTGAACCAACTGCTGCCATCTGAGTCGACTCCAAGAGCGGGAAGCCGAGAAGTCGATCTGGCTGCCCCACTTGGTAGTTAGGCTCAAAGATGTATTCGTTGGTCGTGGTCTTCAACTTGCGAATGGCTTGAATCGCACTAGTCGAAGCCAGGAACGCAACTCCTGGTCGGTTTCTGTAAGCAGCGTTCACCGAGTAGACCAAGTCGATCAAGTTGTCGGCGGTCGGTGCGAAAGTCGAACCAGTCACACCTGACGATGCGCTGGTCACAATGCCGGTCGGTTCGACCGTGCCGGTGCCGAGTGTCAACTTGTTGTCGATGAGAACGCCCATACTGGTTCCGATTTGCTCGGCCAAGAAGCCAAGAAGGTCGGGGCCAGATAGACCGTTGTCGCTGATCAACTCACGCGAGACCTGCAAGAGCTGAGAAGCCTTGAAGCTCGACATGCTGACCAATGAGTTGAAGACGGGGTCGCCTTCGACGATCGTTGCAGCCTCAGCTTTGATCAATGCGGTTCCAGCCGATGAAGTCGACGGAATCTGCAAGGTCTCACCTGATGCGGTGCGGATCTTGGTACCTGCACCCGACAATGGCGAGATGTAGGTCAAGATGGCGACGACCTTGTCGTAGAACGAGGTCGGCACTGGAGCACCAGTCGATGACTTGGTCAACGTGTTGCGAGTCTCGAACTTCGCCGAACGAATCTCACCGCTCACGAGTGAACGGATGACGTCTACGTCGGTCTTCTCAAGCGAGGCTGACTCGATTGGTCGAGCCTGTGCCTCGAAGCCTGCGATGGCTTCGTTGCGTGCCTCTTCGCGTGCTTGGTCTTTCTGGAATTGCTCGATGACACGACCGCGTGAGTCGAGTTCTTCCATGAGCCGGTCATAGGTTGCCGACTCTTCTGCTGACAGGTCACGAGCTTCGCTCGATGCGTTGTCGAGAAGTGCCTTGGCATCGTGCCAGACCTTCTGACGCTCGTCGATCTGTCGTTGAACGTAACTCTCCATAAGAGTTCTGTCCTTTCGATTGTTTGTGGATGTGTTCGCAGGTTGCGCCGAGTGGCTCCACTTCGGCAACTAAGAACGCGGCTCCGCAGTCCTTAGAAAGTTATTGTTTGTTCAGTAAGTCCAGATACTTCGACTTCAGGTCGATTTGATTCTTGACTGGTTGGACTCTTAGCTTGTCGACAACTTCGTTGATGATGTCGGCTCTGTCATCGGTCAGCTCTTGACCTGTCTCGAGCATGGTCAACGCCTCAGACAGTTTGTCGGCGTCCACTTTGGTCAGGTCTGCCAGCTTGTCCACAGAACGAACATTGGCAGAAGTCGCCTCATAGGCAGGGAACGACACGATGGATACCTCGTGGAGTCGAATCTGGCGTAATTCACGAACCTTGCCGTCATCACTCCAGCTATCGCCACCAGGCGGAACGGAGAAGCCGAAACTCATCTGTGAGATGTCCTGACGCGCCAGAAGAATCGACATGTCACGACCATCGGTGGTCGGAGGAAGGTCTGCATCGACCATCAAGCCCTTCGAGTCCTCGGCCAGACGCATGGTGCCGGAACGAGTCGAAGCTAGAACACGACCTGGGTCGTGATTGATGAGCATCTTCACGTTGTTACGAGACTTCAATGTCTTGGCGAACGCGCCAGAACGAATCGTCTCGGTGAACGGTAGTGGCTGAGATGGTGAGTCGAAGACTGCGGCATATCCAGAGAAGGACATTCCGTAGGGCAAGTCATCGTCGACTTGTCGTATCTCGAAGTCGGTCATCTCGACCGTTCGTTGTTCAAGCTTGGTGGTCATAGTCTCGCTTCCTCGTGCTCCTTGGATGTTCGGGATGGAGTAGGTCGTTGTCGGTCGTGTAGTTCGGGTTCTGTGGTCTGCCGTTCTTGGCTAGATACAGATATGCCCTAACTCGAGCGAAGGCCCATTGAGCGCGTGTCATGCCTGGCCTGTGTGAGACCGAGTAAGCACCGGCTCCTCGCCGATAGACCGCTTTCGTCTGACCTAGTGTGACTCGAGTCCAGACTGGTCGGTCGTTCGCTTCCATCTCGTCGTTGTGTTCGGTGACTCTGGTTCGTAGCGTGTTCTCGGTTTGTTCCGAGAGTTGTATTCCGCCTGCCGCACCGGCAGCTGAACCTTGTGGATTGACCTTTGAGCCGGTGATCTGTTCGCTCTTCGGAGCCGGTGTCGATGATGGCCCGGTCTGGCGTTCGGAACTCAGTAGGCTTGCAGGGATTATCCAGAACTTACATAGTCCACCTGGTGCGATTTGTCCTGAAACTATCTCGCAAGCTTGGGGGCCTTCATAGAACGCACAATTCGAGCAGGCCATTCCTTGTTCTGCGAAAGGATTGTTGACGATGTAGTGAGCACCGTTGCCATCAATGGATTGATTGAACATTCCATATTCATCGGCTATTTCCTCTAATACTTCATAGAGAATGTTTTGGACATCCGTCCATTCGTAATCTTCCGACAAGGAACGCTCGGCATCGAGCACGGCCAACTTACGTTCGGCGGCTTGAATGACACGGTCTGCCGAGTCTGGATTGGTCGGATTGACGCCCCACAGATACGCGGCTACCGCGCCAGGCCCAGGGAAGTCCTCGTTCGATGGGTCGGAGTTTTGCGGCACACCTTCCCAGTCGACTCGATGACGAGCCACCCATGCCGGGATTCGTCGCCACTTGTCTTCTGACAGCGCATCGCCTCGTGCCATCTGTCCAGCTTCTCGGACGGTTTGTGGTCTTAGACCCTCACCTGAGAAGCCTTGACGATGTAATTCCAAGCCACGTTCAGCGGCGACTCGCATGTAGGACGGTGCGATTAGGTCTACCTGACGCGATTCCTCGAGCGGTTCTATCTTGGTCAGAGTCGAGACTGGTTTGCCGACGAGGTTCGCCGTCTCTTCGTAGCCGTTGTCAGTGGCCGCGTAGATACGAATAAGAGCGGCCGGATCGTCGGCTGTTGCTTCCAATGAGAAATCAGAGTCTGGAACGCCCAACACGCCTTCGGTCATGACATGCTCGACACGACCGACCATGCGCTCGCCGTCCATCGTCCAAGAGACGAAGTCGCCTTCAACTATCTCGTTTGGCATCTGACGCTCGCCGAACTCAGCGATGTTCAGAGCTATGAGCTGGTCGTCGGCTTCGGCCTTGGTTTGGTGACAACCCATGACTTCACCATCGGTCGTCTTGACGACTGCGTAGCCGTTACACCCAGGCACGCCTTGTTCGACTGCGTAAGGCACTAACGACCCCTAGGTCGTGGCCTTGGTTTTGGCCTTGGCATCGGTCGAGGTGCTGATGGTTTGCCGTAGCTTTTGGTCATTGTCGATACAGCTCCGTCGGGTTCTCTGGATCGAGCTGAGCCAGAGGCTGAAGTTGTGTGGATGGAACGCCACTGTGTTCAATGTTCGGCATGTTCAAGGCTGCCAAGACCGCAGCTGGTTCGTATCCAGCGAGCACTAGACGTTGGGCCATTTGGGTCTTGATGTTCATCTCTTGAAGCGATGCTGCCTCGATGTTCACGTTCGCCAATGGCACACGAAGAATCTCGCCACCCTCGACGGCTGATAGGTCTTCCAGACGCCTGACGTCGTTGACTGTCAAGAAGCCGGCCTGGATGCCCTGAGAGTAGGAAGCGAAGCGTGTCTGTATGTCGGCACGTTGTAGGGCATCGACGTTGAACCGTAGGAATACGCCACCTGGAAGAAGTCTCGAGTAGGCAGTCTCGATTCTTGCGACGTAGGGAAGAAGCGTGTTCCTGATGAATGAGATTCCGTGAGCCTCGACTGAGTTGTAGCCCTGTGCTGCAGTTTGACTTGAGGACAACATGAAGAGTGGCACACGGAAGATTCGAGCGATTTCCTCGACGCTGAACTTGCGAGACTCCAACATCTGTGACGTCTCGTTGTCGGCTTGGGTCTTGTTGAACTTAGCCCCACCGAATAGAACGCCTGTCTTATGTGTCTTTGATAGGCCCTTGTGTGCGGCATCGAAGGCGTTGACCAAGTCGACGGCTTGTTCGCGCGTGATGTTGGTCGGAACCTCGATTAGACCTGCAGGGTTCGCCGAGCCTGCGAAGAATCGTTGAGCGAACTCGGCCAAGGCAGCCGATAGACCAAGTTCTTCCTTGATCAGCGAGATTCGAGACTCGCCGCGAAGAGATTGGGGGAGCCGAAGTTCGGTCAGATGGATTATGTCTCGAGCGTCGATGACTTCCTTGTAGTCGTAGACATATTCGATGGCACGAGTCTCACGGTTACGTCGAACCTCGACCATCAGTGGGTTCATCACACTTAGAGCTGCGACGTCACCCCGAGAGTCACGGTAGACCCTGGTGAACGAGTTGCCATTGAGAAGAAGTGAGACCAGTAGGGCCTGGAAGTGTTCGATTCGGCTCACACCTGAATCGACGTCCGGGTCGTCAACCCATTCTGGCCGAGGTCGGTAAGGACGACGCTCACCATCGATACGAACGAACGTATCCATCGGAAGAGTTGCGATTGAGTCACTTATCAGTCGGACACACGCGTAGACGGTGCCGATGCGAAGCGAGGTGAGTTCATCGATGACCGGGCCAGCGATGGTTGAGCGGAAGATGTCGCCGCCTGCACCCCATATCGTCTGAAACGAAATGGCACGCTTCTCGAAGAGGTTATTCAGCACCGGCACGCTCCAACGAGACTCCTACGACTACGCATAGGACGCCTGATGCGATGATTCCGGCCGGAACCGAGATGGTGAAGACTCCGACACCGACCAAGACAAGCCCTGCTATTTGCAAGACCGTAGCTAGTTTCATGTTCACTCCTTAGACGGCGAAGAAGCCGACTTCGTGCTTCTCTTCGCGTTCGACTTTGACCGTTGCTCGGTCTGCCGCGATGACGCAAGCGACGGCACCGTCGATCTTGCGTGGTGAGCCGCGATGTTCTTTTGTGATTCGCGGCCCTTTTTGGTCTATCTTCAAGACTGCGTTCTGTAGATGCCGTGCGAGTAATGGATTGCCGTCTTGGGTGAGTCGCTCTTGCGTGACCAGGTCGTAGAACTTCTTACAAGCCGGAACCATACGAGCAGGACTTCCCGATGAGTATTCGACCATCGGTAGGCCAGCCTCGCCGAGTTGTTGGATTGTCCGTGACCATAGGTAGGGGTCACACACGACTTCTCGGACGTTGTATCTCTTACAAGCCTCGACGATCGTGTTCTCGACGTCGAATATGTCGACGCGCCAGTCCTTGATGTGCGGTGGTCGTTCCCATGCCTTGATTAGGAATAGGTGAGGCTTATCCGTGCAGGTCGCACCGACGATGACCGTCGAATCGTTGCTGAAAGAACCATCGAAGCCAAGACAGACTTCGACTTCCGAGTCGACGTTCATCTTGGTCTTGCACTTATCCCACGAGCCACTCGGTAGCCATGCGTTCTGTGATGACACCCATTGGTTGCAACGCTTGATACGAAACTCAGCTTCAGGTGTTCGCTTGACTGCAGACTCGAACTCCTCGAGGCTGTTCAAGTCACCTAGTGCCGGGTTGGCCATAGCCCAGGTCTTCGGGTCATCATGTTTGGCGTCGAGCGGTGGAGTCCACGAGGCCATGAAGAACGACTCATCGACCAGCTCGTTCTTGGATAGCTTCTCGCCGTATTGGAATAAGCGATAGGCGATTGAGTCTTGCCCGGTGGTATCGGTCTTCACACCTGCCGTCGAGATTGACAGCATGAGTGGCGATTCTCTTGCACCCGAGGCTAGAGCCAGAACATCCCAAAGGTCGGAAGACTGCCAAGCGTGAGTCTCATCAGCCACAACGCAGCTCGGGTTAAGACCTTCCTTCGAGTAAGCCTCGGAAGATAGGACGCGAAAGATGGAGCCGGTGCCATTGACTTCGATGACGTCGCGGTAGATCTTGCACATCGAGTTCAGTTCTGGTTCTAGTTCAATCATGCGCTTGGCCGTGTTGAAGACGATGCGTGCTTGGTCACGGTCGGCAGCGCACGAATACACCTCGGCACCGAGTGGGCCGTAGAAGAGACCATGTAAGGCGACGACCGAACCTAAGACGGACTTGCCGTTCTTGCGTGCGACGAAGACTGTGGCGATGCGGTGTCGGTAACGGCCGGTGGTCGGGTCTTTGGCGAAGACATGTCGCAGCAGTTCTTCCTGCCAAGGCCGCATGACCAGCAACTGACCAGACTTACCGGCGATTGTGTCCTTGGTCTGGCGGCAGAAAGTGTTGGCGAAGTCGACCACGAATGGGCCGTCAGATGCTTCTAGTTCTTCCTTCCTGACCGGGGTCAAGAACGCAGGCGGCCACACTTATCTCACTCCTGGTATTTGGCTCTAAGCTCTTCGACCTTGGATATGCGAGTCACCTCAGCGACACCAAGGCGACTTCGATCCGAAGGCGTGAAGCCCATGAGTGACAGGTTGGCGACCAGTGCCTTCTCAAGTTCGCGTAGGGCCTTGCGAGTGTCAGCCGATTGAGTCTCGGCCAACAACTCTCGAAGCTCGGCTCGCTCGTCGACTTGTTCACAGATGAGTTGCAGAAGTTCGATGTCGGTCTGTGCCGAAACCCAGACCCTGCCGATTGACCAGATGCGGTTCCAGAAGTTCAAGCCGTCGACTGACAACGGCCTTATCGGTTCTGGAATCTCGTTGGTCACCATGTTCAGGTGAACCACCTCGGACTTGTCTGGAAGTTTCTTGAAGCTTGGGTTGCCGAGTCGTCGATGAACTTCGATGGGTCTTGATATTCTGGCCAAATCAAGAAACCCCAATAACACCGGAGATGTAGGAGTTTGGATGAGCGTGTTTGTGATGCCACTGCCCCGGCTCGGTGTAGTTCACCCATGATTGAGTGATCTTCAGGGAGACATCGTGCTTGGGGTTGTGAATGGTCTTGAAGTAGTCCGCAATCGAAGTCTCGATGAAGTCCCGAATCTTGATCAGTGGCTTATTACGCAAGATCGTGTTGTCGGTCGAGGTTGTGTTCCCCATGTTTGGGCGTGTCTCTTGGCCCTTGATGAAGTCAATCTCTTTGTCCGTCAGGTCACGATCCAGCTTGTAGATGCCGACTGCCGTGGGGAATAGGTTGTGAATCATGCAGCCGCCTTTTGTCCGGTGAGTTCTTCCCACTGCTCTGTAAGCCAGATGGTCTTGATGGAGTCTTCAAACGCTTTGATCTTCTC
>OGWG01000108.1_pt1 | contig 13753 bp, 15 predicted proteins | sample 1575911 | NCBI WGS metagenome assembly OGWG01 (sample SAMN07581534, study PRJEB24739) | freshwater metagenome
GTTTCCCAGTCACGATACCTTCTAAGACTATTAAATTTGAAGACCGATACAGCGTAGAGTTTGATCCTAAAGATATCAAGAAAGAAAATGCTTTCTTTGTCTACAACAAAGACGGGAGCATTGATATCTATGAAGTAACTGATCCAGACATCCGCCGTGCCTTGAAGGGTGTGTTTAAGCCTGAGACTCCGATACTGGACATGGCTAACAGCATCACAAGCTTCTTTGGGCAAATGCACACCCGCTACAACCCGGCGTTCGCACCCATGGACTTTGTGCGTAACTTAATGACCTATGCTGGGTTAATAGGTGCTAAATATGGTCCGAAGGCTGGTGGTGAAGTAATGAGTGCCATGGCTAAGGTAGTTGCCGAAGGTGGTATGCATAAAGCTTTGAAGTTCACCATGGCTTACAACAACGGCAAAGTTGATATCAAGAAAGACGCAAAGACTGCTTTAAAAGAAGCCGGACTTGAAGACACCCCGTTTAACCGAGACATCTTTGAGTACTATCGCCTTGGTGGTCCTGTTGCTTACGTACAAGGTTTGACTTCTACTCAGACCCTAGAAAATCTGGCTAAACAGGTCAACACCAACGGCATGTTTGGTATCACCAAGGAGAACTTTGATAACTTCTTTGACTCTTGGATGGCGATGTTTGAGACGACGTCACGAATTGCTGCATTCCGTACGGTTCGTGACAGACTGCTTAAAGAAAAGGCCAGCAAAGAAGAAGCCGATATCAAAGCCATGTCGTTTGCCAAAGATATGGCTAACTTTCAGCAAGTTGGTGATCTGGGCAAAGGTCTGGGCGCCTTGTATATGTTCTGGCGTCCTGCGGCAACCGGTGCAGTTCGGGCTATGCAGGCTCTGATGCCTGCCTTTGACTTCCGGGCTGAAGATAAAATTAAACAGTACTACGAGAACCAAACTCGGTTCGGCAAGATTACGGAAGAGCAGGCCAACGCTGCTGTTAAAGAGCGCCTGAAAGAGATCCAGAACGCCCGAGTTATGGCTGTTACCTTGTTGGGTGCTGGGTTCTTTGTCTATATGATGGCCTACATGCTGGCTGGCGACGACGAGGAAGAGCGCAACAAAGTCGCTACTGATGATATGGCTCGTTGGGTTCGGTTTGCCCGATTCAATACAGGCATTAAGGTAGGTGGTAGAGACCTGGTGTTCCAGTTGCCTTGGGGCTTTGGTCCTGGTGCTTTGGCGTCTAGCGGAGCGCAGATTGCATCTGTGGCTATGGGCGGTCAAGACCTAATGTCTGCTGCCATGAATATCATGGACGCAGGGTTTGAATCGTTTATGCCTCTGCCCGTATCTAAAATTGACAAGACTCAAAACCCGACAGCTTGGGCAGTAGATAGTATGGCCCCGTCTGCTTTGCGCCCTCTGTTGGAATTTGCCATGAACACCGACAGTCTAGGCCGTAAGATTTATACGGATCGCCAGTCTCGGTATGCGGACTCGTTCCTAGGTGGGGATAATGTGCCAATCATGTACAACGATGCGGCACGGTTCATGTTTGGGCTCACAGGCGGTTCAGTCGATATATCTCCGGGATCAATTTACTTCTTTGCCAATAACTACTTAGACGGCTTAACACGTGCACTTGGTACTGCCTACAATCTTGGCAACGTAATCGCTGGCAGAAAAGACTTTGATCCACGTACCGACACCCTGTTCTTAGATGCCTACTTAAAAGCCCCGTCTAATTATGACGCAGTGCAGTTCAGCAAGGCTGAGAACAAGATTAAAGAAATGGAGAAGAGGCTCAAAGCGCTGGAAGGCACGCCTCAGTATGCTGATTATTTGGCAAACAATCCTATGGATGCACAAGCCGTTGAGTTTTATAACAAAACTGTAAACGGAGCATTACGAGACTTGAGGGCAGAGGCGAGCCGGGTGCGCCGTTCAAGCATGACACCAAAAGAAAAGCAGCAGATGCTTCAACTCTACATCAAGCAACAGAACCAGATTAAGTCTGCATTTACCACCGCTTTGAGGGGCATGAACCCTGAATTTGAGGGTATCGGTGAGGTAGGCGAAGAGTAATTAGCCGAGACGCCAAGCCCGGACACCAAGTACGCCATCATAGACCATGGTGTACGTCTTGACTCGGATGCCAACCCTCTTAGAAGTCACGTCAATGATGTAGTGCCCGTAGGCAGGGCGCACCGTAGGCATGAAGAAGCTGTCACCTATCTCCATGCCCTGATATGGAAACACCCATTCAGGCTCTTTGAAGTCAATTATTTTGTTCGGACTGTCCATTGATGTCTGCAATCACGTCAGCTAGGTCAAACTGGAACTCGTAGCAGTTCACATTAAACGATCCCATGGCATCTTTCCACCCTGCTCCCATGCGTTTGCGTTCTTGCTTGTTGAGCATAATCTTCTTGCGCATAAGTTCAGATTCAAAGTGGGTGACGTTTACCTGACGCTCCCGCAGATACTCCTTCAAGTCTTTCTTAACGATCCATATCTTGCCCTGATCGACCTCACACCGGATAGACAGCTTGCCTGTTCTTGGCTCTGTTCCAATCTTGGTGCCGTTGAATGCCAGCATAGAGTTAATGTTATGCATGACGTACTCAGAGATGATATCCTCGTAACTGACTGTGATCTGCAGACGGTCTCTGTGTAGGGCATGAAGCTGATTTAGTATCACCTTATAGATGCGCTCCATGTCGTAGTTCAGGATGTCGAACTTTGTGGCAATCTCACCAGCCGCTAACATAGCCGCCAGACCGCCGTTCCAGTATGTGTAATTACTGTCGTTCACAAAATCACGCAAGATCCTGTCGTGCCACTTCATGGTGTTTTGTTTTACTTCAGGCATACCGATGTGGTAGCAGGCTTCTATAAACCTAGGGCCAGCCAGACCGTAGTGGGTTATGTAAGGATTAAATATCCTGACACCAAGCGTCTCTTCCATCTTGCCGCAGTGTTTAAAGATGTCGATCTCTAGTAGGCGTCTTAGCTCACCACTAGGATCATCTTTGTTTACGAACATCTTATCGGTTGACGACTGGTTGGTTGTGAGCATGGTCAGAATAGTCGAGCCTTCTACAGACTTACGCTCTACGTTGTAAGAACTCTGCAGACGAATTTTGCCTATGTTGTTCATCGGAGCCTTGTAGATCAGCTCAGACAAACGCTCGGGCTTCATGTTTGACACCTCGTCAATGCCCATCATAAGACTGCCTAGTGTCGAGGCACGTTGGAAAAGGCCTTCTTGAGTAGCACCGCGCTCGGTGACAATCTTCTGCCTAATTGGATCACCAAACACACTCAGGCCAGCATGCATGGCGCCTGTTTTACCAGCACCGCCCTTACCGCAGTAACTTATTACGAGGCCTGTAGCGGGGGTAAATTTAAGAAGCGGAGAACCAAAACCTGCCAGCATACCTAGTGCATGCAACTCAAACCCAGGTACGTTTAAGGCGTTGGCGGCTGTCTTCCACTCCTCAAAGTCGCCTGATTCATGCAGAAAGGCGGTTACGTTTTTAACAAGCGGAGAGACCGGGCAATCAAACGTACCGCTTGGTGTGATCTCTTTCGTGCCTACAACAAAGGAGCCGTTCTCGGGTTCATGTGTCCACCCCATCTGCATCCTCATGTCCTCGGCTCTTTGGATGTTCAGTAAATATTGTGCCCACTTCACGATATAGTCCCTAAAATGTTCTAGATCCTTAGGCATCACTAAGACGCCGCTCTTGGAGATGAAGTCTTTGAACCGCTCTGGCGCATAGACGACACTCATTGGCAAAATAAATTCACGCATCTTGTCCATTGGCAAGAACAATCGCATGTGAAGCGCCTCACCATCTTGTTGGCTATACAGACGCTTAATAGGCACAAAGTCGTGAGCCAGTATTCGAATTGGGTTTTTGGGTACGACGGTGCCATCTTTCTTATGTTCAGGAGGCGGCTGATAGTACACACCTCCACCCGCAGGACGAATAAACGGATGCAAGAAGTCGGGGAAACTTATGTATTCTTTCGGAAATTTAGTCGGTAAAGACCCGTCCTTTTCGATTTCTCCGTCGTCCCCATGATCCCCTCCTTCATCTTGTCCTGGTAGTTCGGGAACTGATGCATTGTCAGGCCTCGGCTGCGCGACTCGTAGCTGTTTTCCAACATGGGTTGGCGAGGGTATCTTTCCTCTGAATGGGCAGCCATCACACCCGCCTGGGTTTTCGTTTTCGAAAGCATTACAGGAGTAAGCCCACGTTGCTTGTAGGCAGTCTTTGGCTTTCTTTTCGGTTTGGGCGGCGTCGTATCCTTCGTAGTCTTCTGACATTCTGTGTATGGCTGTATCGCCATCAACACACCTAACGGCGACAGATAATCCAGCCTTCCACAGTGGCTCTGGACAACTAGCGGCGTTTTGGAGAATCCACTTAATTTGGTTGCACCCTCTTCCTTCAAGGGATTCAATGGCAATTTTTTCAAATACGAACTCATAGTTATCTAACCCCAACATTTTTCGGGTTTCTTCGTCGAGGCCTTTCTTGACCTGCGACAGGTTGAAGCTGGATTCCTGTTCTACATCACCAAAGAACTTGGTAATTTCTTCCAGCTTGAAGGTTTTTATTTCTGTTAAGAACGAGACTTCTAGTGGTTCTTCATCAGCGCCGACGTTGTAGTTGAGCGTATGAGGCACACGTAATACCCGCGCCACGTCTGCTGGTACGGCAGGGTCAATAACTATGCCTTGTCTAACGCATAGCTTCTTAAACGCGTCTGCATACGGCTTCCAAGTCTTGGTCTCAATCTCTTCGTCGAGTATCCAATAAACATGCAGGCCGTTACCCGAGTCAATAATGGTTGGCTCAGGCATACCCGTGTCGCCCAAGAACTTGGCAAGCCCTTCAAGCGCTTCTTCTTTTGTCGGGTAGCTATTCTTCTCCTTGCCCACATCCAGGTCAAGAAAGAAACTCTTTGTGTAGATGCTATCTACAGCCTTCCGTGAAAGTCCTTCAAACGTAGACAGAGCAAAATAAATGTTTGTCGCTGGCTCTTTTTTAAAGTTTTCTATTAGCCTGTATGCACCGTCAAAATTTTCCGCATACTTTTGCCTAACATCCGTTTTGTTCCTAATACCTACGATTACATAAGTACCTTGCGACGGTAAGACTGTCTCAAGAAATGTTTTATACATGTTTTTAGAGACAATAAGGGTAGGCAACCAGTCCTACCAGTTTATAAACCGCTTACGCGGACTCTTTTTCCAGCAACTCTGTTATGTATTTTTTCGCTGCTTGGAAATCTGCCAAGGGAAGAACCCCCTTGGCAGTGTCTTGCTCTATGATGCTAAGAAATGAATTGACCAATGGCAGACGCCCTGAACGGATAGGGCCACCACGAAACCACGTGTGAACAGTCATCCGTGATACTCCAAAGACTTTAGCGACTAACTTCAGCGGTACGTTTGCTTTTATACAGGCTCTTGCTAACGCGATACCGACGTTGTCATACATCTCGACTTTGTTAATGGCGTCTATGTATTCAGGGCTATAAGACTTAGGCAATTCGATTCCTTACTTTTTCCTTACTTTCTTACTTTTTGACCCACTTCTTGACCAAGTCGGATACGTCTTCAGCGGAACGAGTCGCTGAGTCTGCCTTCTTCTTTGGTTGCTTGGTAGGTTCGTCTACATCATTATCAGCCGCCTCAACGGGTGCACTTCCTTCTTCGGGCGTATCCGTCTGGTGGACAGTCAGCTTGATGGCATTCTCAGCCGCGGCAGACTTACCCTGTTGACGAACGACCTCCATATCCTCAGGCGATACAGCACCTGACGGAGAGAAGATCAGACGTGGGGTGGGTGACTTAGTGTCAAACTGCATCTTGGTAACAACTGCACCAGCGCTCACGTTGTGGGAAGCAAGCATCTGAACATACGGGCGGAAAGGCCAGCGTCCGTTGTCTTCCTTACCAAACGTTGATGTTGCTGGTAATACCAATTGATAAACGTTTCCATCTAGTTGACCCGGTAATGCAACGGCGGTCCTCCATGATAGACGACATGCCGTCCCGGCGCCACCCTGACCTGAACCCTTGACGGAGTTCGGGCACGAATCGCAGGAAGGTGCTGGGGGTTCTTTTACAGCAGGGTCAGGATTCTTGGCATCTGAAGACCAGCAGGACGGCGACACCTTGTCACCCTCTTTGTAGGACTTAGCGTACCAAGTACGAGACGCAGTGTGCGCCAACTTCACAAAGACCACATTCATCGACCGATCTTCGTTGACGGCTTGTTCCTTGCCGTTGACCATCATGCGGAATACACCGCCTTTGATGGAGATGCGCTTACTGCCACCCGCCATACCACCCGCAACTGCGGCGGTATCTGCATCAAGACCTGTGTTAACAATGGCGGGGTTGTTCTGCAGGATTGCTACTAGTTCGTTGCTCACTTTTATACTCCTTGACTGGATTAGACTGTTTGTACTTCGGGGAAAGGTGCGCTGTCCTTGGCTGAAGGCTTCCGGACGGTTATTGAGTATTCACGCACCACGTTTACACCTGGCGGCAGTCCTTCATCTTGCCGCTCAGACATAAATTCTTCAAAGTTAGACTCATGCACCCGCTTCTGCAATAACTGGGGCGCCTGGTTTTCTAAGACATAGTTATAGAAAGAGTCCCAGTCCAGCACATGCACCCGAGATTTGATGCTACGCATCACGGTCCCGCTCTGTGTTCTAACGCTATCTAGGTTATGTTCTGCACAAAGTTCAAGCAGCTTAGATTCAATAACCGCTTGGGCTTCTTGCAACGCACCATCTTCTTGTTTGAATTGTGTTGCCAACTTCTCACGCTCACGACGTAGAGACATGTAATCTCTAGTCAACTCATCTAATGTCATTTGACTCCTCCTCAATTACGTTTTGGTAAAGGTCCACTAACTTCTCATGCACGTCGATTTTCTTCTCCAACATCTTGTACATCTTCCGCTCTACTTCTGATCCTTCCAGGTGAATCACAGTCATCTTGTTCTTCTGCCCCACCCGGTCAATACGGGCTATACATTGTATATACGTCTCAACAGACATCACCGGAGACCAAAATACAAGAGTGTCTGCGGCAGTTAGCGTGACACCATGCGACGCCGCTTGTGGCTGAATGACTAAGACTTTTGGGTTGTCCGTGGTCTGGAACCTATTGAAGATTTCACCTCGGGCTGAAGCACTAACATCGCCGTTGATGATCTCGTTTGAGTAGCCCTTCTTATTCAAATAGTTGTGAACTATGTTTATTGTGTGTCGATAGGGCACAAATATGATGACCTTGTGGCTTGCTTCTTCTAACACTTCCTCCAGCACCCGCAGTCGCGGCGCTATGTCAAACTCCAGCACATCACCCGAGTCTGTGTAGACTGCGCCTCCTGACAACTGCAATAACTTCGTCAGCATGGCGCCTGCATTGACCGCGCTTATCTCTTCCCCCGACGCCTTGAAGAGCATGTCGTCCCTCAAAATCTTGTAGTACTTCTGTTGTTGGCTGGACAGGGGGGCGTCCCGATACTGATACATAACATCAGGTAAGTCCAAGCACTCATCCTTGGTGAAGCGTATCGCGGGCTGGAGCGCGTCAAATACTATCTGTTGTGCATCAGGCTTCGGCACATACTTGTACTGACTAATCCTAATCATTACTTTGTCCCGCCACGCCGTAAAGAACCTAGGCACACTATTAGGGTTGACAAACTTAGCCAGACCAAAAGCATCAAGCGGAGACTGGGAAGCAGGTGTGCCAGTCAGCATCCACAAGCCCTTGTCAAACGTCGCTATCTTCTTCATGGTCTTCCAACGTTGTGTCGTTGCAGACTTGTATGCGTTCGCTTCGTCAATTACGATCAGATCAAAGTCTGCCTTCTCAATCTCTTCCTGCACGATGCCGACACCGTCGTAGTTGATGATGACGAACTCGTAGTCGCCCTCGATAACTTTCTTACGCTTGCTCGCAGATCCATACGCGACCGCAGACTTTCGGTGCATCGCTACTTTAAAAAGATCAGCCAGCCAAGCTGAATACATGATTGACAGGGGGCAGACAATCAGGACGCGCTTTATTACGCCCGCATTCATCAGGTAGTCAGCTGACCAGATAACAGATGATGTCTTTCCTGTTCCTGCTTCATTAAAGCAGAACGCTCTCTTGTTGGAGACTAGGAACGCCGAGGTGGTCTTTTGATGATCGAATGGCTTGAACAGGCCGGGCCACTCGTAGGTGTTGTCAATAAATTTTATAACCTGATCCATACTATCCTTTAACTGTACCGCCACGCTTACAGTGCGTAGCAACTTTGCTTTGTCGGGCCTGACACGCCGGAGGCATCACCATGGAGACGAAGCATAAGCGCCGCCCGACTGACGTGGTTTTTTTAGACCCACTCACGCCTTATGGTCATACCCTCAATAGTGGGGGCTACTTTTCAATATGTCAAGTCTTTTTTCGCTCTTTTTTAGAGGTTTCAGATACCAACTTTTTGCTACTGTCGCGTTTGAAAGAACGGTTAGCACTAGGAGACTGTATGCGGTATCCGTCTTTGTTGGTCCCCCCACGCGATAGCGCCTTAACGTGGGCGATGTCTTTACCCTCACGCTTATCTGCTTTTCCATTACCGTTTCCGTCTGAGCCTGTCTTATCCACCGCCCGTCTAGCACGTTGCCGCTCCATGCGATCAGCATGTTCGCCCCTTGCTTTTTGTTGTTGATATTCCTTCTTGTAAGGTCTCGGCTTGTTAACGTATGGCATGTCAGCACCTATTAAATTCACACGTCGTTACCGGGCAAAAGCCGCACAACGGCGTAGGGTTGGGCGTCCATTGGTTTGTCTCGTAGGCCTTCTCAAGACGTTCGGTCTTTTCTTCAAAGGTTTTCCAAAGCGAGTCGATCTGATCTCTTGTGTACTCTTCTGACACAAGGTGGTTCTTCAGGATGAACAGGAGGGCGCCTTTTACCGTGTTCACCTGAGGGTGACTAGCAAACACCATCAAACTCATAAGTTTCAATTGATCTACGTCTGGATACTTATGGCTTCCAGTTTTGTAATCTACAACATAAGCGGTCTCACCATCAAGGATTAAAAGGTCCGCAATCCCGCGCACCCATCTATTCTTGTCGTGAAACCCGCATGGTGTTCGGTCAGGCAGCAGAGCCATCTCATGCTCAACAAACTTCTCACCCGGAATGTCGATTAGCGCATCAACCGCCTTCTGAAATCGCTGGTAGTTCAGGGGTAGGGGGGTGCCATCTTTGACGTAATGCTCCAGGGCAGAGTGGACTTCTTTACCGTAGGTGAGCGCATGTGTGATCTTTTGTTCAAAATTCTTACAGACCTTGACTTCGTAATACCGTTTGGGACAACCAACAAAGTCTTTTAAGGAAGAAAAAGACCACTGAACGGGCTTCATTTTTTATGGTCTGCCTGATGGTGTAGAATTGTTTTCATGTGACGTGCCTCAATACTCAGCTCGGTAGCAGCTTCAAGTGCGGCGTTTATGTTTCTGTCATTATAAAGTTTTTCTACAAGAACGGTAAGCTTTTTAACATTAATCAGGTTATTGGCGTAGTCTTTACTCTTATCAATTCGCATCAACAGTCTCCATAAGATTTAGCGTAATTAGCCTCACACGTGATCGGCAATCCATCCGCCCAGTCTGGCTTAGTACTCATGCATTGTGTGACAAACTCAATCGCTTCGTCGACCTCATCTTCAGGCACAACGCATACCACAGAGTCATGCACAGTTAGCGACGGTCGGTAACGCTCGGCAATCATAAGCATCTGTTCTGCCACAACGCAACGAGCAAGTCCCTGCACTATGTTCTCCACTACTGAGCCACCCCATATATTAACAGGACCTTTTCGTGACTCGTAAACCATGCGGCTCTTAGACTCGGATGTATCTAGGTGTAATTCAGGGTATTTAATATAAAACCCTGACGGAAGTAGGATTCCTTCAGGAGTGGCCGTGACGCAGTTGTGTTCACCTATGCTGTAAGATTTTTTACCCGGAGTCCAAGCGGCAATATTTGCCAACACGGCATCACACTCATTCCATAGTTGGGGAATCTTGTTGAATAACTCCCGATAAACGGTAACAAGCCGTTTGGATTCCTCAAGATCAACGGTTACTCCAGGGGGCTGGGTCTTTAGCGTGTGTTGCAGTTTCGCCGCCCCTGTGCCATAACCTAGTCCGAGGATACAAGTCTTGCCAACAAACCGTTCCACCGGGTCTTCTTTGCTGATTGTTCTGTTATACACCGCTGACGCGAACACCGAATAAAGGTCTTCCCCCCGCGCAAACATTTCCACAACATCGTCTTGGCCTGCCAGCCATACAAGAATCCGCGCTTCGATCTGAGACGAGTCGGAGTTGATAACGACGTAACCATCGGGGGCCACGATTGCATTTTTAAGTGCCTTCTTTTTCTTGTCGCGGCTAGGAAGGTTTTGGAAGTTAATCTTGTCTGACCCTGCCCATCGGCCTGTATGCGCGCCGTAATACTTGAGAGGGATGGGTATTCGATCACCATTCCGGGACGCAACATCAATGAATCGTTGGATGCGAGATTCTTCGATGGTCGATTTAGTTCCAAGACGGACTCCGCAGAGATGCTGGATGAAGGTGTCAGGATGCTCTTGAAGCGTGAGAAACCCCTCATCATTTTTAGCCAGCGCATACGTGTCCTTTCCTGTGCGGGGAGAAATTTTTAGGGGAGGGCTGACGCCAAATTCTTCAAGCAACGCGGCGAACTTCTTATTGGATGCTAGTTTTTGCCTGACCTCTTCTTCGTCCTCGCACCCAAGCTTTTCTTTGAGAGAGGCTAGCAGGTCTTGTTTCTCTTGCTTTAACTCTACAAGGCGATCTTTGAGCAGGGTGGTATCTACATACAGAGTCGGCTGGACGAACATACGCAGGGTAAGGTCGATGAGTTTGATCTCTTTCTCTGTAAACTGCGGGGACATCTTAGAGAAAAGTTTATGCGTCAACTCGACGTCGTTCTTACAGTATTCGCCATACGCTTCTAGTTCATGCGGCATGAAGTCATGAAGGCGTTTGCCTTTTGCATGGACAACCTCAGTGCCTTTCTTGCCCAGTTCATATCGCTCGACAAGTGTGGCTAGTGAACCACCGGCATCTACACCATGCAGTGCCCTTGCCATACACAATGTGTCTAGATACATCTGCGGATAGATACGGCAGAACCAAGCCAGTATGGCCCCATCGAATTGGGTGTTATGGCAGAGAAGGGTAGACTTGGACCACGGCAGTTTCTTCAGGTGATTAAATACCGTTTCACGTGAGCCTGAAACCCAGTATGCCTGGTCGTTGTCCACCTTAATGCCTACACCGATGATTTCAAAGTCAGGCGAACGCACGTATTCTTCCGTGGTCAGCCGACTTAGTGAGAACCCCGTATCGTAGTAGGTCTCAAAGTCAAGGGTAATGAGGCTCACTTTAGGTTGCCACCAGACTTGACAAGATCACCGCCGTAGATGTATGTGCCGACATGCTCTAGTTTAATAAATGGGTTGGCGTATATTTTGCCACCATGTTTGCGCCATAGTTCACAGAAATGATAATCCTCGGACAATAGCGCGCCTGTATGGTCGATGCTGGTTGCAAAGAACTCATGAGTCAAGGGTTTAGCGTATTCACCGTCTACGTTCTTAAATGTGGATGTCCTGTATGTGGGGACATGGGGCATCAGATCCAAGAAGACCCGACGCTTAATCAGCATAAACCCCGTGCCGCCGTGGCGTATCTCAATCACACCATCATTGTCAGTCTCAACATGACCGGATTCGTTGTGGACCATGTTGAACACAAACGCTCCAGCATAGTCGCTCAAGTTTTCTCTACCAGCCTTAGCCGCCTGACCGACCTTCGCCCAGTCAATTTCTTTCTTGGGGTAGATACCGCACACAACGTCACGATCAGCCGCCATTAGTTGTGCCACAGCATTGCCATCAAACTGTATATCGGCATCGATGAACATCAGGTAGTCCATCTCTTTCTCAAGGAACAAGCGCGCCAATTCATTCCTAGCGCGTGTAATAAGACTCTCGTTCATGATCTGCGCCCAGTAGACGTTGACGCCTACTTGCCTCATTTTGTTCATAGTGGCTAACAGGCCAACGACGTAAGGTCCGGTACACATACCTCCATACATAGGGGTTGCAATCATAAGGGTTGGTTTCTTTTGCTCAGTCATTTTGTTTTCCTAACGATAAATTGATAGCCAAGGTGGATGATGTTTAGTTCTTCGATAAAAATATTAACGAACGCGTCTATCGCAGACTTAGGCACGTGGTTAGGTCTTGACATATCGCCCCACAGGTAGTCGTCAAACACCATGATTCCGTCTTTTTTCAGCATGGGCCACGACATGCAAGCATCAGTCAGCACATCTTTGGCGATATGCGATCCATCAATGTAGATGAAATCGAACTTTAGGTCGTTCTGAATACAGCAGGGTATCCACAAACTAGATAAGCCTGTGAATGCGGTGACATTTCGGTTGGGGAACTTCTTGCGGACAGTCTCAATGTTGTGGTTAAAGTTTGCTTTGGCTAGTTCCATCTCGCCGTTGACATGCTCTTCACCGCCTTCCCACGTGTCAATACATATGATTTCACCCCCGTCTGACATCATGTTTTCGATGATCCACGTGGTAGCCCTGCCTTCAAAAGCACCAATCTCTAGAAAACTTTTGCGGTCAGGTAACATGGGAGTTAGGTGTTGCCACACTTTGGGCGCCCAATGAAACCAATCTTGCGTGAACTTGTAGTCCATTAAACCTCCGTGATTTTGATTGTTACTTTGGTTAGCTTGGCATCAGCCAAGATTGGATGCTCTTCCTGATATGCCTTTGCGTGACGCTTTGTATTGAACACAGCGGTGCGGATAGCATTTGTCGGGTCGATGCGCTTGCTTGATTCGTAAGAACCGTTCTTCTTTTTAATAACCCACGCTACATACCTCATTCAATTAGTCCCTCAAACGTGTCGTGGAAAGCCTGCTCAATCTCCTCTACCTCCTTCCTAGTTGTTGGGTCATAGTCTCCATACTTACGCTTCTGCCGTAAATATTCTCTAAAATCCCCAACTGCTAGCGCATACTGCGGCCCACGATAAGACTGCTCTGCCTGTTGAGTCTCGTCGTCGTTGAACTCAAGAATGATCTTCACTTCTGCATCTCCCGTTGTTGATACTTCAGGTCTTCTTGCCCAACCCACAATCCGGCGCAGACCATCTCCAGATCATTGGACACTGGACGTTTATACAGTGCGTCCTTGTAGCCTTTCTCAAAGCCTTCCTTGTACCCTTTACGCTCTCCGGCATTAATCCCAACAACAAGAACCACCATCAGGATCACAGCCCACATCAAGCCCTCAAGCATCTTCATGTGTTCTTCTCCTCATGGGTGTTTATTGATGTGGTTCCATTGCATTTAGCGGGCCATATGTGTTCGGCTTGGTTGATGGTCAAGTCTCTTGGCCCATCACGCAACATAGAAAGAAGTTGCGGTGTAGTAGCAGTCCAGTTTTTTGGTGCTGGCTCATCCGGACAAACTGTAAATGTGTAGGGTAGTTTAGCCACAGTTCTTCTCCTTTAGTTTGGCTTCGATGGCAAACAACGCTTCCATTTGACTGCGGCTGGCTTGGTCAATTTCATCTCGCTCTTCGTGAGTAAGCCCAACCCACTCACGCTTTGGTGGTGCGGCATAA
>OGWG01000109.1_pt1 | contig 13696 bp, 24 predicted proteins | sample 1575911 | NCBI WGS metagenome assembly OGWG01 (sample SAMN07581534, study PRJEB24739) | freshwater metagenome
ATTTACCGTTCCGGCGAGAATCCGGTGCGACTGCATTTGCACAACGACGACAACACAGACACGATTGATTTGGGAAATGCCAGCGTCACGACTGCGACTGGCTTATCTTTATTAAAGAACGATTCCATCGAGTTGATTCTCAACCCAAATGAATCACTATTCGGAATCAGTTCTAAAGAAGGTCACTCAATGTCATTCCTGGCCCAAACGCCATGAGGAAACCATCTTGGCGAATCCGTAGACGCATCATCTTCGCTACACTTGTTCTCTGTTGGGCCATGCTGGTCTACGTCGCAGTTCGATGGGATTCGACGTCACTAGCTGAGGTTCTCGCCTTGGGGGCATTCGGACTAATCGCATCGACGGTCGGGTCTTACGTCTTCGGGGCTGCTTATGAGGACGTCAGGCTCTACAAGAGAGGCGGTGACGATGGACTGGAAGCAGGCCGTGATTGACGGCGGCGTTCTAGCCGGGGCCGTCCTAACCATGCTGGCCCTAGTTAGCATGTTGTTTCGCAACTTGGTCTACAAGCCACTCGTGCGCCTCATTGAGGAAAGAACCGAACAAGTCATACCGACGGCCAATGGAGGCACTTCCCTGCCGGATGTGGCCAGGACGGTCAGCAGAATTGAGAATCGCGTCTACGAGATGAGCGACAGAATCTCGAAGATCGAAGGTAGATTAGAAGAGTTACCGGCACGCAGAAGGCGGGCCGCTAAAGAAGGGTAGTCTGCGCCATGCACAGCATTTACTTCACCAAAGCATTCCTCTTAGCAACGTTGGAACGTTCCATCAAGACCTTCGCACAGACGTTGGTCGCTGTTCTAGGGGTCGGATTCCTAGACATTCTCAAGACCGACTGGGTTCAATCGCTGTCAGTGGCAGCTGGAGCCGCAGTCCTTTCGATTCTCACTTCGGTTGCCTCTGCCGAGATTGGCAAGATGGGTGGCCCATCACTTACGACCGAGACAATCGTTGAAGATTGATTGGTCGAATCCTCGATCTAAGCGCAAGATAACCAGACACATCCGCATCGTCGACGTCACTCAAGGTGATTCAAGGCGTGTCCCGAAGACCGCCAATGTCGAAAGAAATATCCTCAAGGTCTCGAAATATCTGGACTCACTAATCGATGCTTGGGGGCCGTTGGAAGTGACCAGCTTCTATCGTCCCGCAGATGTGAACGCATCCATCGGTGGGGCAAGAAATAGTCAACATATTCAGGGACTAGCAGCAGACATCGTCCTTCAGGGGCCGAAGTCGAGACGAGAGAGGTTCCAAGACTGGTTAGAGAAGCATCACGGCGGGGGCGTGGGTTCGACGAAAGACGCTTCATACACCCACATCGATCTAGGGCCGAAGAGAAGGTGGACGTATTAGTTCCCGACCGAAAGCAAGGCCCAGGTCTACAGGTCAATCACGTTCTGGCTCGCATGACCAAGGCCGAAGCCTCTGATCTTCTTCGTGTCCTACAAGATGCCAAAATCGCTGCTACTGACATCTCGGATGTCTTGACCGAACATGGCTTCCAAATCTCGGCCCAAGCCATCACGCGCTACCGCCGAATCATCAAACAAGAGCGACTTACAAAACGCACTTCGCAGACTCCAAAGCCGTAAATCCCGCCGACTCGTCGAAGTCAGGGGAGGGGTGGGTCGCTCACCTAGAGTCCGTAACGCAGTCCTCGCAGCTCATGGTTATCGATGTTTCCTCTGTGGCAGAAGTGGCGTAGATGCCGAGCTGCACATCGGGCATCTAATCAGCAGGGCAGACGCCGCCAAATATGGGGTCGACGATGGATTGGTCGATGACGTAGCAAACTTGGCCCCTATGTGCTCGGAATGCAACTATGGTCTGCGATTCGACTCCGTAGACATTCTGATTTTGGCCAAGGCTCTACACATCAGGAAGTCGAAAGATTGACCGCCACTCTGGTCGTTCCTGTCTTGAATCACTATCACTTACTCGACCGGATGCTGGCATCAGTCGATACGACCTTCGATGAAGTCATCATCATCGATAACGGTGACTCGGATTATTCGATACCTGAGCACATAACCAATGCTCGACTCTTCACTATGCCTCACAACTTAGGCGTGGCCGGATCGTGGAACTTTGCGATCCAAGCCACGCCGCTTTCGTCGTTCTGGCTCATCTGTAATTCGGACATCGTCTTCGAGCCAGACACCTTGGCGACCATCAAGGCCGCAGGTCGTGAGGATGCGATAGTGCTGACTAAGTGCTCGCCGCCGTATTCGTGCTTCATGGTCGGTTGGCAGGTCATCGACAAGATCGGTCTGTTCGACTCGAATCTGTATCCGGCTTACTGTGAGGACAACGTGCTCGAGTTTCGAGCCAAGGCTCATGGCGTGCCGATTCTCAGCTGTGACGTCTTCGTCCACCACGATAATTCTTCGACTATCAAGGAACCACGTTTCAGGGAGGCAAACGACAGAACCTTCGGGGCTAACGTTGCCTATGCCAGAGATTTGATGGAACGAGAGGACGCGACTGAGCAACCTTGGTCGATAAGTAGGAGACGGAGTCTGGATTGGAATTGAACGCCATCGTGGGCGGCAACGGCTACATCGGCTCGAGGCTTACCAAGACCTTCACTGACTTCATGGTCTTCGATGATGGCTACTACTCAGAACCCTTGCACGAGGTCTCATGGTCTTCGGTCTCCAAAGCATCGACTGTCATCTGGCTTGCAGCTCACGCCTCGAACTGGACATGCGAGGCAGAACCCGACATCGCATTCGCCAACAACGTGAGTCTCTTCCAGGAATACCTAGAAGCTCTTGACGTCGACCAACTGTTCATCTATGCGAGTTCGGCTTCTGTGTATGGAGCCAACCCTGGTGTGAGCATCGAGGACGACCCTTTACCGCCAGCTTTGATGAACTACGACCTACACAAGAGCATCTGTGACCTAATCGCGGCGAAATACATCGCCCAAGGCAAGAACATCATCGGCTTGAGATTCGGCACTGTGAATGGAATCTCGCCTCATACCCGAACCGACGTCATGGTCAATGCGATGGTCAAGGATGCGATGCACGATGGCGTGATTCGTCTGACGAACCTAAATCGCAGACGTTCTTTGTTATTCCTCGAGGATTTGGTAGAGGCAGTCAGATTGATTCTGGCCAATCCCAAGCCAGGCATCTACAACCTGCACAGTGCCAACTACACGGTCGCGGACTTAGGCGACATGGTGGCCCAGATTCTCGGCTGCGACATAGAGATTGGGCCGGATTCGTCCAACCCCTATGACTTCGCCATGTCATCTTCTAAGTCCTTAGAGACTTTCGGAAACTTCCGCAAGACCCATCTAGTCGATGTGGTCGATGGACTCCTATCGGGTCTGGACTTCGCTCATCAGAGCAGGCGAGATGAACTACCAACATATCGCTGAGTGTGTGGCTTGTGGGTCTGACCGACTCCAGACCATGTTGGTTCTGGGCGACCAACCATTGGCCAACGGTTTCGCTCGGGACGTAAGTTCGGTCGAGATATTCCCACTCGATCTGGTCTATTGCCAGATTTGCGGTCATCTTCAACTATCAGTCGCAGTAGACCCCGGACTGCTGTTTCGCAACTACATCTACAGGTCAGGCACTACTGACACCCTGAAACGATATTTCGACGAGTTCGCCGGTGCGATTACCAATCGACATGGAGTTGGGCGAATCCTCGACGTCGCTTGCAACGATGGCAGCCAACTCAACTACTTCAAGGCTCGCGGATGGAAGACTCAAGGTGTCGACCCTGCCTCGAATCTTTGTGAACTACACGACCATCCAGTCAAGGTCGGATTCTTCGACGAGTCAGCCTTAAGTCTCGGACGTTTCGATGTCATCATCGCTCAGAACGTCGTGGCTCATACCAAGTCCCCGGATCTGATATTCGCAGTCGCCCACGAGATGACCGACCACTTCTACGTCCAAACGTCACAAGCCAACATGATCGATCGCAACGAGTTCGACACCATCTATCACGAACACATCTCGTTCTTCACGCCTAACTCGATGGTGCAGCTAGGACTTCGGACTGGATGGCATCTTCAGTCCGTCCATCTGATGCCGATTCACGGCGATTCCTACCTATTCCACTTCTCCAAGTCCAAAACCCAAGTCACAGCCGAGAAACTGTCCGAAGACAGGGTTGAAGCATTCTCAGCCAACGTCGAACGAATCGTGACTAATTTAAGAACCGAGATGAATCAGGCCGACAATCTCATCGGATACGGTGCGGCAGCCAAGGCGATGACGCTTCTTAACACGGTTGGAGTCTCACCCATCTACATCGTCGACGATGCAAGAGAGAAGCAAGGTCTGTTCTGTCCGGGTATCGGTGCTCTGATTCACCATCCAGAGGTCTTGATGCACGAACGTTCACCCTTGAATCTCATGCCTTTGGCTTGGAACTTCGAGGCCGAGATAATCAAGAGAGTCAGGCGTTATCACCCCGGGAAACTGAACGTCCTTCGCTACTTCCCCGAGGTTTCGTGGCAGTCCTTCTAACCCACTCTTGGAATGAAGCAAGGCTTCTTCCATTATGGCTCGAACATCACTGCAAGTTATTCGACCGAGTCATCGTCATCGATTTTGCCAGCGATGATGGGACGAGAGACATCGTCAAGCTCTATGGGGCCGAACTTCTTGAATCGAATATGGTCGATTTCCAGGCTGATGCCATTGATAGAAGAGTCGAAGAGATAGAAGCGACGATAGAAGGCCCGAGGATAAGTCTTAATGTCACGGAGTTCTTCCTAGGCGACCCGAAGTCCATCACTCGAGAGTTGTTCATTCCTTCGGTCTCTCTGATCAATATGCCAAATGACCCAGACTTTGATTGGTCTCGACAGTTCTTCGAGCAGAGACGATGGGGCATCAGTTTCGAGAGAGACTTCATGCGACGACGCTCGAGACGATTCTCGTTCGAGGCCAAGCCCTACCCATTGGGCCGACATTTCATGCTAATCGATAGAGAAGACTTCGTCATAGTCCATGTCGCAGACTGTTTCGTCGATGCCACGATGTTCGCTCGAAGACTTGCGATTCAAGACCGAATCCCGCAACGAGACAAAGACATGATGCTTGGCTACCAGCACCATAACTGGAACAGGGGCTTGACCAGAGAGGATTTACTAGAACAACAAAATCGAGACCGCGCTTCGGCTCAGGATTTGTCGGACTATCTGCCTTGATAGTCGAAGTCATCTGTTTCGGCAACGAAGTCGAGATGCTTCGAGGAAGACTGAATCAACTGCTGCCATTCGTAGACCGGCTGCATATCGTCGAATCGGACAAGACCCACACAGGTCATCCGAAGGGTTATCTCGCCGCCAATCTCATCCGAGAGTTCTCTCAGCAGAAGATCTACTACCACCCGATCGTCGGTTGGGATTCAGGCGATGCCTGGAACAACGAATCGAACCATCGACGAGCTTGTGGCAAGGTGGTCGCCAACTACCCAGACGACACCTTCATCATCTATGCCGACGTAGACGAATGGTGGGAGCCGGAGTCACTCGATACCACTATCGATGACGCGGTGGTATTGAACATGCGGAAACACCATTTCAAGCTCGATTGGTTTCACAAGATGGAGTTGGCCGCCATCGCCGGACGCGCTTCCGCGTTACGCGGCATGGATTACTACGCGACGAAGATCGCGGTCTGCGGAGCACGCGAGGGTGGCGTGCCGCCTTATCGGGTGGTCAATAACGGTTGGCACTTCTCTTCGATTGGTTCTTGGGCTGACGTCGAACGCAAGGTCAGGTCGTTCTCACACACCGAGTTCGTTCCGATGCTCGACCAGATTCGCGGTTGCTACGAGAACGGCCACGACCATCTTGGGGTGAAGTTCACCCAAGTCGGTCTGGATTGTCTTCCTAGTTACTTTGCCGACGGAAGAGCACCGGCGGAGTGGTATCACCTGCCTAAACCACCACAGAGTCAAGAATGACGTCGATGCCTTCATCAAGGTCTTCTGGAGGCGTATCAGGGCCGTTCATTTGGCCATTCTAGGCAGTTTCAGGGGTTATCCATGTCACCACATGGGCAGCCCCTATTTCGTCGTTCTATGGGCTGATTTTGGGGCTTCTGGGGCAAAAAAACCGACCCCAGTGAGCGCTAGGGTCGGTCGTTTCTTTGCCGCGAAAGGCATTCTCGGCATTTCTAGCCTACAACACGCCGTATTCACAACAGTTTCCGGGGGTCGCTTGCATAGGACTGACAATTCTGTCACACTGACAATCCTGCGCTGAATGGTGCAGCCGACGAATCGGGAGGCCGCAGTGGTTGACTATCAAGCCCAAGCCCATAATCTTGTTGCTGGTAATCGACACCCGACTGGGGTCTTCTACCTAATCTGCTCATGCGGATTCACGTTCCTAAGCGAACGTCTAAGCAGCTGCCACCGAGCGTGGCACATCCACTCCAACTCCAAGAAGCAACCGAAAGGAAGCCCACATGGATTACGAACCAAGCGACACCTCACGGTGGTCAAGTGACTATCGAACCTGCCCTAAGTGCCGCACGATTGCGACCTTCACGAACGAACATGAGTTCGAGGTCTGCCAGATCTGCGACACACCATTCGACTTCGACCCTGTGCGGTTCGAGGTTCTTGGGCGATGCTGATTCTTCTTCTTTGGGGTCTGCTGCACACCCCGGCCGAGCCTTCGACGGCACATCTGTCGGAGTCTTGGCCCAAGCCAGTCATCGCTGGTCTTCCGACCCCACCGCATTCCGAACTGAACCGATTGCGGAACCAGAACCGCCCTTACTCCCCAACCCAACTAAAGACCGTGCTACAAGCTGCGGGCTTCAAGGGTCAGGGATTGAAGGTCGCTTGGGCTGTGGCCATGCGGGAGTCTCGGGGTCATCGCAACGCCCACAACGGCGACGCCTCGACAGGGGACAACTCCTATGGCTTGTTCCAAATCAACATGAAGGACGATTTGGGCTACGACCGCCGGAGCAAGTTCCAAATCGAGAACGACGACTTGTTCGACCCATTCAAGAACGCTCGAATCACCTATCAAATGACCAAGGGCGGAACCGACTGGGGTTCATGGGGCATAGGCCCCAATTCCTACCGAGAGGATTTGTCACATACCCTCGACCGATGGTTGAGGGTGTATCCCGATGACTGAAGCAGATTTCTTGGTCGAGAGGTGGTTGTTCGATAACCCGAACCTCGACGATCGAGAGATTAGGGCTGAGTGTCTTCTGGCCCTAAGCAAGATAGTAAGCAAGTCATGGGCTAGACGGCTGCGAATAGAAGCTGAGCAGCTTCTCACCGTCCAGCAAGCATGGGAGATATGAGATGAGCACTTTCTATGAGGTCATGTCCACTTTCGCCACGATCTTCATCGTGACGACTGGGTTCTTGTTCTTCATGGCGGGATTCTGGTTAGTGATGAGGGAGAGGGACTGATGCCCGAACTAGAGCCACCCGACCCAGAACCTGAATACGAATATGACGACGAAGATGAACGAAGCATCGGGCCAGACCCAGACCACGAATACGACCAATGGGTCGAAGACCGATTGTTTCGAGACGAGAGGCTCAAGGATGCAGCAGCCTTGATCGCCAAATATCGAGCAGAGGCCAAGAATGAGTGACGAAGAAGTGATACTGGCCGAAGAGAACATCCGTCGCCACATCGCTGATCACATCATTGGTTACTTCTCACCGAACATGGAACCGATGAGTGATGACGTCAAGATGTGTCTGCGAATGGTGATGGGCATGACGGCGGGGACTCACACGGAATGATGAAACTCCTGCGCCGAAGAACGATTGAACCTCAATACCCACCAGAGTTCGAGGATGCACTTACTCGAACCGACTTCTCCGAATATGAGTCCTTCCGCATGGCCTATTTGGCTGGTTTGGCAGTGGGCTTGAGAACCATGTCGAAGCTGATTCAAGACGAGATTCGCAAATGAATCCGAAAGCCAAAGGCACGATGGCCGAGACGGCAGTGGTCAAATGGCTACAAGCCGAAGGATGGTCACATGCTGAAAGACGAATCCTGCATGGTGGCAAGGACAAGGGTGACATTCTCATCGGGCGAGACTTCGTTCTCGAGGTCAAGAACCATAAGTCCTATGCCTGGGCCGAATGGATGAAAGAAACCGAGACGGAACGCTTCAACGCCGCCGCCACGTTCGGGGTTCTAATAGTCAAGCCGCGTGGAGTTGGCGAGACAAGGGTCGGTGAATGGTGGGCATGCGTCCCGGTGAAACAGATGAACATGCTTCTCAAACGATGGAGGCTTCAAGCCGATGACTAACCCCGAAGTCAAGACCGTGAATGTGGACTTCAAGCGTCACTACGTCCACCCGATAAGCAACGAGCGCGTGCCTTCTGTCACGACGATTCTTTCATCGGTAGCCAAGCCAGCTTTGGGTTACTGGATGGCCAAGATTGTGGCCGAATATGCGGTGGAGAACCGAACGACTTGGCAGAATCTCGACGACCAAGCCGCCGTCGAGCTAATCAAGAACGCTCACCGTCGAGTCTCTGGTGAGGCCATGAAGCTTGGAAGCAGCGTCCACACGATCATCGAAGATCTACTTCGCAACAAGACCATCGACTTCATACCGCCGAACACCGAGATAATGGTTCGCAAGGCCGCTGAGTTGTTGCAGGAGTTTCGACCGAATCCAAGCCACATCGAAGTCACCGTCTGGAGCCATCGCTACCAATACGCTGGCAGCCTCGATGCCATCGTCTCAATCGATGACAAGACCTATCTGTTCGACTGGAAGACTTCATCGGGAGTCTTCCCTGATTACGCCTTACAGTGCGCCGCTTATGCGAACGCCGACGAAATAATCCGTCCAGACGGTTCGATCGAAGAGCTGCCGCAGATTGACGGATTCATCATCGCTCACTTACCGAAAGACCCGAAGGAACGCTGGTCATTGGTTCCGATGGACATAACACAAGAAGACTTCGATGGGTTCCTCGCTGCCAGAGGATTGTTCAAGTGGCAGTCGGAACGGTCGAAGGTGGTTGTCGGCCCTGCATTGGGGACAAAAGACAGCCTCCTCAACTACAACCTGCGAAGAGGAGGTGAAACATGAGCGATTTTGGCGGATGGACTACACCTGACGCTCAGGTGTCCTATTTCAAGCCTGCCGACAGAGAGAATCATCTGATAGGGATTCTCTCGGTCAAGGTCATCGAAGACATCTTCGACACGATGCGAGATGACACGGTCAAGCGGGCCATTTGCGAGATTGTCGATTTCGATGGCGATGGTGTCATCGAGACCAACGTCTCGATCCAGCATCCGGCCATAGTTCGCAAACTAAGCGTCGGCGGCCCTAAGGTCTTAGGTCGATTGAAGAAGACCAAGACCAAGTCGGGTTACATGGCATGGATTCTTGACACGCCCAACGACGACGACTTAGTCAAGGCGAGTAAGTGGTCTGTGGATGCTGGCCTAAGCGACAACTCAGAAGGGGTTGACGCTGCGGCTGATGCTCTGCGGAAACTAGGAGCATGAGAATCCTCGTTCCTGCTGCGGCCGATATTTGCCGCGTCAGCGAGCGAACCGTCTGGAGATGGATCAAAGCCGGTAAGGTGAATGCGACGATGATTGACAAACGCACTTACCTAGACCTCGACGAAGTCATGTCGATTGCCGATTCCCCAGACAGAAGGAAGCCTTATGGTGCTTCGTCTCAGTTAGGAATCTCCCCCTAACTTAAGAGACGTTCCGGAAAGGGCCTGCGTGGCAGGGGTGGTAGCACCACCGCCCCTGCCCCCTATTTGTGGGAGTTTGTTTGGATTTACTCGACGTCGCCCATCGTTGGCACGATGCCGGCCTTCAGGTCGTGCCTTGCCATTCCGACGGCACTAAGCGTCCGTTCGGTTCATGGGCAACGTTGCAGAACCGTCGTCTCGAATGGAACGAGACTCTCGAACTGTTGAACCAACACCTCGACACCAATGCGATCGGCGTGCTACTTGGCCGCCCATCGAATTGCGAGATGATCGAGTTGGAAGGCCGAGCCAATACTCCAGAGAACCTAGAACGCATGACCAAGGTGGCAGAGGCTTTAGGCATCTTCGACGTCTGGATTGACCTGAATGGTGGTTGCGTCGAGAGGACACCATCGGGAGGTTTGCATTTCTTCTGTTTCTGTGACGAAGAGATTGAGGGCAACCAACCGCTAGCCAAGGACGCCGAAGGCAAAGTCCTCTCCGAGACTAGAGGTCAGGGTGGGTTCTGCGTGGTCACCCCATCGACTGGACGCAAAGGTCACGCCGAAGGTTCGGTCTATGCCTTCGAGTCAGGTGGGCCGGAATCCATACCCAAGGTGACCAAAGACCAGCTAGAGAAGCTGCATATGGTCTTCTCTTCGATAGGTGTCGAAGTCGAACCCACACCGACCCCCACACCTTCCATCCAACCTACGAGCCTTAGGCCAGGCGATGACTTCGCCAACCGCACCTCATGGGCCGAGATTCTGACCCCACATGGTTGGACGTTCTCTCACAGGTCGGACGAGAACGATCATTGGGTAAGACCGGGTAAGGACAAGGCCGATGGCGCATCAGCCACCGCTAATGACAAGTATCTCTACGTCTTCTCGACTTCGGTCACTGGCTTCCAATCGAACAAGGCTTATGACAAGTTCTCGGTCTTTACCATCCTCAATCACGCCGGCAACTATCAAGAGGCCGCCCGAGCCTTGGTCGCCCAAGGGTTCGGCGAGTCCTTGGCCGTTGAGGTGGCAGATGAGTCAGAGGACAAGCGGCATTACTTCACCGACCTAGCTAGTTTCCAAGGTGGTGACGTCGAGGCCGAGCCTGTCGAGATTATGGGCTTGTTCTATCGAGGCCGACTAAACGGCGTCTATGGCGACCCAGAATGCGGCAAGACATGGTTGGCCCTGGCTGCCACAGCTCACGAACTACGCCTGGGTAATCGGGCTTGTTACTTCGATTTGGACGCCAACGGTGGGGCGGTCATAGCAAAGCGTCTGGTCTACCTAGGGGTCAGTCTAGACGTCATCAGGGATTCGGATTCGTTCCGCCACTACGCCCCAGAGGACGAAGACGAGTTTCGTTCTGCCCACGAGGAAGTCATGGCATTCTCGCCGGACTTCGTGACCATCGACTCATTCGGTGAGTTTCTACCTTTGTTGGGCAAGGACTCCAATTCCAACGATGACGTCTCAGATGCCATGCGCCAATACATCAGCCCGATGACCAAGGCCAAGGCCGCCGTCGTAGTTCTCGACCACATGCCGAAGAACTTCGAGGCCCGCGCCTCCGGGTTCGCCATTGGTGCATCGGCCAAGAAGCGTCGAATGGATGGGTCATATCTACACATGAACGTCCAACAAGCCTTCACACCAGGTCTAGTCGGTGTTGCTGAGTTGACCATCAAGAAGGACAGGCTCGGCGGCCTTCGAGCACTGCATCCGAACAGTCGGTCATCGGCTGGTTACTTCTGTTTGGATGCCACCGAGGTTCCGATGAGGTGGTCAATCAGTGAGACCAATCTGGGCCTAGAAACCGAGAACCAACGCCAACAAATCGAAGTGCTCAAGGCTTTGGCCACCAAGCCACACCACGAATGGACTCAGACCGAGTTGGTCAACGAGACTGGCCTGAATCACAAGAAGTTGGGGCCGATAATCGAGGACATGCTCGATGAAGAGCTAATTGTCAGAGTGGGTTCGACCCGAAGTTCCAAATGGCCGGTGAGGGTAAATCACTCCGGTTTGGCTAGGCTAAAATGACCTTGCAAACAAAGGACATTCCAACAATTCCAAAACTATTATGTAAAGTAGATTTGTCAGAGCAAATTGTCCTTTGGATTCAATATGTTTCCAAGACTTCCAAGACCAGGGTGAAAGTGTTGGACTGTTGGAATACCCTCTGTAAGAGGGTATTACAACATCCAATCACGGTCGTTACCAAGCCAGAATGAGACGAGCGAAGGTGGAACTTTGCCCACGTTGTCAGGGTCAGATAATCGTGGGCACTGACAATAATTGGGCAGCCCAGACAGTGCGCCTCGACCCGCGACAGGTGAAGGGCGGTCGGTGGCGGTTGTGGTGGGGGCCGACGATCCACCGACCCGCCGTGACACCGGCACGCGGTTATGAGCTGCACGACTGCAAGAATCCCTGTCCAGTGCTCGACCTATCCAAGAAGGAGCCGTCCTCTGAGCCAATGTTCTAAGGATGACTGCTCAAAGGATCCGAGTTACAAGCTGTGCCGGGTCTGCGAGAAGTCTCTTCGCTACAACTTGCGAGAGTTGGGTTCGCTCTGGCTTCTACTGGCTACACATCCTGAGATGCACTTAGCCGTTGTCGGGGCCTTCGACTCGCATCATCGAGTGAGGTTCGGCCCACCAGCACCGGTAGACCTGACAGTCCTTGACTTAATCGATACTCGAGGCAGTGCCTACAAATCGGTCATGGAATGGGCTGCGTCGGTGGGTAAGGCAAACAAGACCGCTAGAAGACTTCGCAACCTCTCTGATGCTACGGAGTATCTGGCCGTCCAGTCTGGTTGGGTGGCACGATATGAGCCTCGAGCTGTGGAGTTATTAGAAGAGATAAGGGCTTACCTGACCCACCTTCGCCGCGTAGTCTATGGAGAACGAAGGCCGCCTGGGCCTGTCCCCTGTCCTGTGTATTTGCCAGAATCAGGGCCATGTTCGGGTCATCTGCGACTTCAGTCGAATGGAACGGTCAACTGTCCGAAATGCCAAACCATCTGGCATTACGAAGAGTGGGCGAGACTAGGAGCGATGATTGCAAGTTGATGAAGGATTCGTCCGTATCTTCTGTGAACGTTGCAGATCGACTAAGAGCGTTCGTGTGATGCATGGTTGGTCTTTGTTGTGCGGAAGATGTCGAGGTGAAGACATGAGCGAATGGGTTGACGATGACCCAGATTTTGTTACACTCAAACCAGTCTTAGCAGAGCCATGCCAAAAACAGGTAAGCCATGTCAACTAAACCAGAGCCGAAGTTTATGACCGCCATGCTTTCATCTACGGCCTATGGCATACAAATTACAGTGCAGGCTACCGGCACTCATTATTCCCCGGACGTTATGAATGATATTTCCGGCAGGCTGTCAGAATTATTCAAGGACATCACTGAGCACATCGACGAGCTGGAAGAAGCAACTTACGAAGAGCAGCCTGCGCCAAACATCAATGTCTCGGTGCAGGAGATAGTTAAACCAGAATAGATGCCAGTCAGTCGTCCATGCTTGGATTGTGGAGTCCTCGTTGCCAGTGGCTCACGCTGTCGCAACTGTGAATCCAAAAAACAACAAGTCAAAGAACGTCGACGATACGGTAAGCGAGACCGCAGCAAATACGTCGGAGATTATGCGAAACGAGCAAGACTCGTTCGAGAATCTGCCACAAGTTGTTGGATATGCGGAGATGGTTACAGACCCGACGATCCGTTTCAAGCTGACCACATCTACGACCGTCCAGACTCACCTCTGGCCGCAGCGCATCGCTCCTGCAACGCTTCAAGAGGCAAACCAAAAAATGATTTTGTGGTCGCACACCCCTACCGGCAGTTATCGGGGGGTGGGTAAATAATGCAAAAACCACGCGCGCCGTTTACCCCCCAGATAGAAATTACAACTCTCGCAGATATCCCTGGCCTTATCGTGACTGGGAAAC
>OGWG01000110.1_pt1 | contig 13490 bp, 19 predicted proteins | sample 1575911 | NCBI WGS metagenome assembly OGWG01 (sample SAMN07581534, study PRJEB24739) | freshwater metagenome
GGAAGTCTATTACGAATAATATGGTTCATTAATTCTTTATTAAATTGTTTTTCAGTTTTACGTTTCATGATCTGTCACAAACAAACCAAATAAGAACCGCAAGTAATATTAAAAATAATAAACTCATCTGATATTTTTAAATAATTCAAAATGTTTATATATAACTTCTTTTTTTCTATCTAAAATCATTTTAGGTAAAATAATATTATAAAAATTAATTAAACTATTTTTTTTACTTGCAGCTATTACATAACCATTTTTTCTTGTTGCAAATAAATTTGATTTGCTAGACAATCTAAAACGACCTGCTTTTTGTTTTAAAATAATCTTTCCAAAGTTAACTATTTTTTCCTGATCACATTTATCTTTAATATAACTTAATAAATGATTATTATTACTCATAACTCTAACCGTTGGATATTTTTTAGCTACCGATGTAAAACTACCATCGCCTTCAATAAAGGCAGTTAACCAAGATATGAATTCATCTCGTGTCATATTATTATAATTTTGTGATAAATTTATATTAAATTTAAATAAAATATTATTTAATTGATTATTTTTATTTATAATAAATGGATGTATTTTTTTACAAAACCAAACTGCTTTTTCTCCTGTAATATAAGCATTAAATTTTTCAGCAGGTTCTTTATTAACTGATTTTTCATAAGGAGTGGCTGTTTTATACATTTTAAGAGATACTTCAAATGTTCTTGCAAAGAGTTCAACGGGGGATTTATCAAATAATCCCATAGTACACATAAGTTTTTTATCTTTTGAATAACTAAAACTACCATCTGAATCAAACCACCCTCCCCATCTTGCCCAATCTAAATTAGTTAATTCTTTTTCCTTTCTTGCAAAAAATTCTCTATTAGATTCTTCATTTTGTTTTGGATATTCTATTATTATTGTCATTGTGGATAACCTCCCCATATTATTTTTCTGTTTATATCATATTCTACATTTAAATTTTTGTTTCTTACATTAACAAAAATCGCATCTAGACCCATTACAACACCATCTCCGATATTAATTTCATCAAAGGTTATAAGTTCAAATCCAATTTGATTTAAATAACCAATTACTTTACCAGCAGAAGGTGCGCCAATATTGTAATGATGTAATTGTAATTCTAACCATAAGTATTTTGTATTATGAATCATTCCTGGAGATCCCTGAATAATATCAAGTTCAGCGCCTTGAACATCCATTTTAATTAAATCAAATTTTTGTGTGGGTAATAATGTATCAAGTGTAATTGATTTTTTCTTTGTAACTTTAAATGGAACGTTAGTATTTTCTTTATACATTCCATTACCATGATTATTATTTTTGTCATCACAAACATAATAATCAACTTCTTTATTTTCTTTACCAAGCAATGCGGTAATATAAGGACCCACTCTTATTAAATCATTAATATGATCTTCATTAGCTTCAATCATTAAAACTTTTGAATCAGGATAATGTTTTTTAAATTCTGCAGTCCATTTACCTTTATGTGCGCCAATATCTAATACGTTATTAAATACAGCATTATAAAGTTTAAAAAATTCAAAAGCTTTAAATTTATGAATCATTTATAAATAATGATAGTCAGAATTAATAAAAGCCACGCAATAATAATTACAAGGGCCCAAATGTTAGGTTTGTGATTTTTTAGATTCATTTTTCCTTTTCTTTCCAAAGCAATCCCATTTTTTGTGATATGCTTTTAATAGTTTAGCTATCGCTTTTTTATATTGTGTACCAGTCATTAGTTTACACTTTTACATTCTTCAAGGTCTTTAATAACATCTTCTGTAATATCAACTTCACCTTGATTTTTACAATAGTCACAATCGATTGGTTGTTTTTTTCTGTCATCATGATTAAAGGCATATACATATCCATTACCATTACATTTTGGGCATATTATTTTTCCGCTCATATTATTTTTACATCTGCAAATTTACGTTTACCATTTTGAGTATAATTCCAGATAATTCCTTTCTTAATTAAATCGTATCGTTTTAGTTTTTCAAAAGTTCTTTGTGGATCAAATCCGGCAAATTCACATAATTCAATAAAGTCTTGATTATATATTCTGCCCCACCACTTAGACTCTCGCCACTCGTCTCTCGACATTGCAACTGTGCATATGCCAAAAGTGTCTTGTATTGCTTGCAAGAATACTGCACGCCAAAGTTTTTGCTCTGGTGTTGCAGGTTTTTCGTCAGATTCTAAACTATTTAAGTTTACCATTTAACGATCTTGCTTTCTCTTTAACTAATGTTTTTATTACTTGGCTTCTACTTAACTTAACATCTTCTTTAAGTTTAGTTTGAAGTTTAGTTACAATCGCATAAGTGTCATTGTCCACAGTTATGTTTTTGTATTTACTAAAGTCAGTCATTTTTACCTTTCTTGTTTGTTTTGTTTATATATAGGATATTAATATAGCTTTGTCAAGTTATTGTTTTCTACCTTGGCCTACGTAGGGCTTTCTATTATTGCGTTTATTAGGACGTTTAGAATGTCGTCCAGGACGTTTTCTATTAGTTTGTTGTATAAACTTACCGTTACCGAGTGCTATTTTTCGTGCCATGTTTCTTTATAAAATCTTTATCTGTATCATTTAATTTTAAATATTTTATGTGTCCATTGATATATTGTCTAGTATCTTCGCCACAATTTGTACATCGATAATAATCTTGTACAATTGCTACTAGAAATGCTTCTGTTTTACATTCTGGGCAAATTCCAAGAACATTATCAATAAACATAGTTTTATTAAAATTTAATTTTTGCATTACATTATTGTGTAAATAATCCTACCATTTAATTTTTGTGCATTCAAATACTGTTTTCTATTACCTGCATCATTATAACTGCAATGAATCCATCCGGAGTTAGGGTCGTTAGGTGTCCAAAATTCTAATATACATTGATCGTAATCAAGATTTTTTACAATCCAATCACTAACATCTTTGTTATGTATGCCAAACAGTTCAAAATCGGCTGCTTGTCCCTTGGTATGTTGACTCCCGCTGCTCGATCCTATGGCCTCGCATAAAGCTGCTGATCTGTAGCCGGAAGAAATAGATACTGGAATTTTAAAATGATTTCGAACAGGTTGTAAAATATTTTTACATAATAACATTAAATTAATAATGTGTTCATCATTTGGTTCATTAGGAATTCCAAGTCGTATTGCTTCTTGTGATTTTGTTAATTCATCTAATGTAAAATTTTCACTTAGTTTCATTTCTTAATTTCTGTATAACTTCAATAACATGTTTTTCATATTCTTTATTTGTTGAAAAGTTATCTAAAGTTTTTGCCATTAAAATAGGATCTTTATTTAATGTAATTTCCCTAACTTTTCTAAATTCTGCATACGCTCTTTTTGTATTTAGAATTTCTATGTAATATTTAACAGATTCGCATTTGTTTTTAAAGACCCTGACACGCCATTCTATAGTATCTGGCTGTTTATGTGGCAACATGCCTTCTTTTGACCATACCCGTATACCAAACAGGTTGTGGCCTTCTCGTGCAAACCGAGATGTTCCGTAGTTAGATTCTACAATTGCCTGCGCTATTATTAGTTCGGTGTTAACTCTTTGTCGTCTTGGGATATTGAAATTTAGATAATTGATACAGTTATTAAGTGAGGAGATGAATTCTTTGTTGTTTGAATATTCAAACCTTGGGACACCAAACCCAAGTTTTATGGCCCAGTTAACCGTTTCGGTCTGGACCTTCCTCTTGGCGGCGGGGTTTGGGAAAAATGTACCTAATACAAATGCTACTAGAGCTATAATCAAATACTTTATCAACATAATCTTTGTTTTCATAACATTTACAATATTGGGATAAGCAGCATCCAACTGCTAGGTTGTTGATACAATCAGTCTTTTTTGACTTCATTAACTTGGTAAAACATATTGTCCGTATCCTCTGTTAACCAGTTTTTGTTTTCCACATTCCATTTGCTAGTTTGTACTTTATAGTCAGGCCAATGTGATGCAGTAGTAAAACTAGGCACATTCCACAGAATGCGATTGTTAGGCATGATAGCATAATTACCGTTATCAAGAGCCAAAACATGCCCACACTTATGCTCTTGAGGGATTTCAGAATGTTCTGTATCCAAGATATTACTTTCTGGATGCGCCCAGTCAATAGTAAATAAATATTCACCATGATAAAATTTCTTTGATTTACTTAGATATTTGCATCTTTGACCTTTTAAAAAATCAAAAACAGTAACACTAGGATAATAACTAAATGAATTCCATAACTGAAGATCGTCGAGATCTTGATGTTCCATCGGTGTGCTATGCACATCACTGCTGATTCTTCTTTGAACAAAAGCAGAGATAGGAAGTCTCCAATATGCTGCACCGTTGCTGAGTAAACAATGAAACAACGTCGCACGCCCGCTAATACTCCCCAGAGCAAATACCACGCAGTCTTCAGTTTCTCCTTTATGTTTTCGTAAGTCATATAAATATTCCCTCCTTATTCTACAATAGATTGGTGGTATATTCGCATTTAAATATGCCATAATCAATCATAAATATCTCCCCATGTTTCGCCGCTTTCGTAATCTACTTTGTTGGGGATTGCCAAAGTTACGGCGTTTTCCATTATTTCAACAATCTTTTTTGCATGATTGTCATCTTTAACAGAAATATCTAGTTCATCATGTATTTGAATATGTGGAATAATTCCTTCATTATATAAATCTAACATTGCTTTCTTTGTCATGTCAGCTGCAGAACCTTGTATTAATTTATTTAATGCTTTGTAAGTCATTGCTCTTCTAATTCTTCCACGTCCATAAGTTCGTTCCGCTTCTTCAAATGACATTGCAGTATGCATACCAAATGTTGCTGGTTCCCATTTATTAAATCTACAACGACGACCTAACAATGTTCCTATTGATCCAGATGTTTGTGCAAATTGAGATGTCTTATTCATTAATTCTTTTACGAATGGAACATTATTATGATATTGATTAAATAATATTTCAGCTTCTTCTTTTGTATTTAATCCAAGTTCAGCTTGTAATTTTGCTTTACCCATTCCATAAAACAATCCAAGATTAATTGTTTTAGCTTGGTCTCTTGATATACCAGCCATGTCTGCAACAGTTTTGTGAAAGTCTACAGAATCTTTTTTAAATTTTTCAACAATCCTTGCAACTGAATCATCAAAACAAATTGGTTCTGTTGTTGCTGCATAGTGTACAACCAGTCTTGGTTCTTGTTGAGAATAGTCAAAACAGCCCCATTTATGGCCGATTTCTGGTAAAAATAGTGATCTTATCATTGGTCCTAGCTCCTTGTTTCTCGCTGGGATTTGCTGGAGATTAGGATTAGCATATGAAAATCTACCGGTAACAGTTCCACCTTGATCTGATCTTATTGGATTAATGTCAGCATGTATTCTTCCATTGTGTGTAAATTTTAAAATTGTATCTATAAAAGTTGTATGAGCTTTATTTATTTCTCTTGCTTTAGCAATCATTTGAACTATAGGATGTTTGTGTTCTTGTAAAAAATTTTTAGTAAAGGATGGTGCAGATGCTTTCTCGGTTCTTTCATAATGTAAACCAAGTTTATCAAAAACTGTTGCAATACTTCTGGCAGCCCAAATCTGGGGCTCTATCCCTGTTTCTGCTTTTACTTTCAATAACAATTCTTGCTCTTGTGATGTTAATTTTTGTTTCAGGAGTGTTGCTTTCTCTACATCAACTCGGACTCCTGTAAATTTCATATCAATAAGACATGGAAACAATTGTGTTTCAAGATCAAATATATTTTGTAAATTTTGTTTTTGTATTTCACGAGACAAAACTTTAAATAATTCCAATGTTAATTGTGCATCTTTTTCTGCGTAATTACCTACATACATTGCAGGAAGTTTATACATTTCAGATTTAGGATCTATTCCCCAAGATTGAGCAGCTTCTGTTAAAGCTTTTTCATCTTTAACATCACCTAAAAATTCATATGAAATACTATTTAATGTATAAGCTAATCTATTTTCATCAATTAATGATGCCATCACCATAGTATCTACGATATGTCCATTGATTTTGATTCCCGCTGCTCGAAGCCAGCACACGTCATACATTGCATTGTGAAATATTTTTACATTATCTGCAGCGCAAACAGATTTAATCCAATTTAAAACTTTATCTTTATCTAAATTACCACCACCTTCATGTGCAATCGGATAATATGCGGACCAACCATCTACAGCTACAGCGATACCAACAATGTTACCATGACCCATTATTGCACCAGATCCTCTTGCTTTAAGATCAGGATCTTTTGTTTCCAAATCTATTGCAACGTATTTATATCCTTTTAAATCTGGATAATTTTCTGGACAAATCCATTCTTTCTGAGCTTCAAACATTTACATTAATACCATAATTAAAAAACAATATACACATAACACTGTAAATAAACCTAAATCAAAAACTAACATTTTTCTACGTCTCACTATAATCCCTTTCTATAATCATTTGTATGTAATGAATTGCTTTTTCTAAATCTTGCTTTCGACCTTTATCTTGGTGTCTGCAGATATATTTAATTGCATTACCTTCTGCAAATAATATCTTATTTTCATTAATAAATCTAGAAGGTTGTATTTTATATTTTTTATAATGTGAACCTCCTACTTGTTTAAAAAAAACTTTATTGCTCATAGTATTGGATCTCCTGGTATGTAGTTATAATAATCATCTATATCGGGTTGCATGATATAAAGATTTTCTTTTGCACGTGTAACACCCACAAAAAATAATCGGTGCTCAGGATCAGCATTTTTTAATGCAGATTCATATATAGTCCTTTCCATTCCTGTATATAAAACTACATTTTCACATTCTTCACCTTTAACACCATGTATTGTGGATACTTTAATTCTTGTAGGTTTAAATAAATCATCACCATTTGCTAACAATGATTTAATGTATAATTTTGTATCTTCTTTAAAATTTAATTGTTCCCAACTTCCTGTAATTTTTAATCCATGATTTAACATCAAATCATCTATATCTACAAAATCCGCAGTATCTAATGATTTTCCACTAGAAAAACCATATTCAACATGATTCATACTATAATTTAAAACTTTATAAACTGATTTTGCTTCTTCTGATCCAACCGTTGCACCTTGATTTAATCTTATCCATACTTGATATGCTTCTAATAATTCATTTGATAAAATAGTATTTGTCTTACTATCAAATCTTAAATTTAATGAAGTTAAATGTGCTTTAATTGGATTTAACATTTGATTTGTTCTTGCAATAATCATCCATTCACCTTTACTAAAATCTAAATCTTCTATTCTTTGATCTTCAAAAATTTTTCCTTCTGCATCTCTTGGAAGCCATGATTTAATCATTCTATTTTCTACATGTTGCAATATATCTAAAGCTTTTCTATGTATTACACGTGGACATCTTCTTGATTCTATTCTTGGATCCACTTCTCCTTTTAAATTTATAAATACATTTGGATCAGCGCCTTGAAACGAATAGATGGTTTGATCGTCATCCCCTGCAATGTATGATCGTTCACATCGAGATTCAATGTAATTGAACATGTCCCATTGCAGAGGATTCAGATCCTGCGCTTCATCCAAAAAGACAATGCTGAGTGGAGGGCATTTATCTTTTTCAATGAACTGTTTAATCATATCGGAATATTCAATCATTCCGGTTTGTTTCTTATATGATTTTAAATCGGCATCAATTTGTTCTGTTAACCAAATATCTACTGTTTGATGTTTATCTAATTCTATTGCAGCATCCATGATAGATATTTTTTTACATCTTGAATATTCAATAATTTTCATGTGTTCATTTTTATAAGTAATAGTTTCTGTGTATGCATCAAAATAAGAATCAAATGATAAGTCTTTACATATTTGTGAAAAATTTTTAAACGCATTCCATTTTTCACCTTTTAATAATTGTACATTGGTATCTATATTTAATTGTTTTGTGCCTAAAGAATGCATAGTGCATATGTATGGAAAATCTTTTATTTGTGGAAATGTAGGTAATATTCTTTTTCTTGCTTCATCTGTTGCAGCATTACTAAATGTTAAGTATGCAATTTTATCTGCAGAAATTTTATTAATTTCAATTTCTTTTTTTAGATAATTATTTATCAAATGATATGTTTTACCGGTTCCTGGAGGACCTGGTATAATTATTCTTTTCATTTAAATGATGGTTCTTTCATTTTGTTTTCTGTGATGATCGGCTTATCTAAATTTATTGTTTCAATTTTCCATATTCTCATGGACTTCTTATCTAATTTTACAACTTCTTCTATTGCTTTAAATTCACTTTCTAACATTCTTTGTGTTTTTACTTTTGATAAATCCCAAGACTTACTTCTTTTTAAAAAACTATTAAAACTTTTATATTGAAAATAACTAAATCCATTTTCTGTATATGGAATACCTCTTTTAACATCTTCCATAGTTTTACCAGTTGCTCTATTTAAAAAATCTCCAAGTAATTCTTTTAATTGATAATTAAGTTTTGTTGTTTGAGGAGCTTCTAATATTTTAAATGTATCTTTATTAGATATGATTTTATGTAATAATTTTTTCCAAACGACTGAACCTATTGGCATCAACACTTGACTCAATTGATCCATTACTTCTACTGAAAATTTACTAAATTCATGTAAAGTATGTCCATCTACTTCAACTGGTTTACCATCAAAATAAACAATATAAATTGGTGGATGTGATGGATATTTTTCTATTCTTTCTATTTCTGGTCCTGGAACATTTTCACCAACACCAAATTTTCTTTTGACACAAATTTTTGATTCACAAAAACTTCTAATAGGTTCTTGTTTACATTTATATCTATAATCTTTATTTGATAATGATTTAATAACATTTTCTATTTCAGAATCTGTTAAAGGTTCTTTCATATATTTACCATTATAAGTACTTAATTTTGTTTTCCACGCTTCTGGAAATCTTTTTCTTAAGTAAACACCGACATTAAACATAGTGTCATTTCTTTTACCTTTAGGAACTTTGTCAGATAATAATGTAACTAAACAAGGAGGAGCTTCTAATAAATCTTCATTTTCTGTTGTTATAGTTTCTTTCCATTGTATTAAATCTTTTTCTGATAAAACTTTTTGATCATGTAATTTAAAAAATTCATCTAAAGATAATGGTTCTGCATTATTATCTAATGCGCATCTTACAGATTTATTTCCACCATGATACGGAAGATTTAACCAACTTCCATATGATTTTTTATCTGCAAGTATATAATCTTGTTTTGGAAATAATTCTTTCCCAGCATGGCCTAACATTGCTGCCATTACTTTTAATTTTTCTCTAATTAAGGATGCTGCTACAAATTCTTTTACAAACAAAAATATATGTGCACCACCTGATTTTGATTTAAAAACTATTAATGGTAAATTTTTATTTTTTATTTTTGTAACTAATTCTTTATGATCTAAATCATAAACATCAACATCTAAACATCCCCATTTACATTTGTTATCTTGTCTAATAGGTACAATTCCTAACGCAGGAAATTCACCGTTCAAATGTTTTTGCCATAACGCATCTGTTATTGGCTTATGTATCATTGTTGAATCTGCTTCGTTTTTTCCATCATCTCTAATTTCTCCGGTCATTTTTGTTTGACCATAAGATGTTTCTAAACCAGCAAATATTTGCTTAAATCTTTCTAACATATCCACTCTCAATGTATTGGGGTGATATTTCTATCACCCCATTTAGTATTATTTATTGTTTGCTAAACTTTGATAGAACTGTTTTGCTCTTTCATAGATAGCTGCGTCACTTACAGGACCAACTTTTACAATGTTGTATCCATACCATTGATTTCCTTTACCGGAATTCAATACAGTATTTATTTTATATACGTGACTAAATGATGGTGGTGTGTATAGACCATTTTTTCCATCCATAGTTATAGACATCATCATTGCATTCCACTTTCTACTAATTTTACCTTGAGATGAACTCATAGATATTAAAGCAGTTTCGGTAGAAGTACCATCTACTATTAAAACAAAATGTTGACCAACAGTAAGAATATAATTACCATTTGGTAATCTATCTTTACCCATTTGATCTTTTGTAGTTTTAGTTAATATATCAGATGTATCTGGGTATATTTGTTCTGGTCTACCAGAACCTGTACCAAAATCAGACCATTCTTGATATTCAAGTTTATAATGACATGGAATAACGTTTATTCCTTTTGCACCATCATAAACTCTTTTTGTTACTGTGTTTAGTAACATTCCTGGTTCAGCACCTTCAACATAAGCTTGATTTCGCTTTTGTGCTTCTGCTGATCCATTCTGTAATAGTTTTAAGATAGGTAAAGCAACACTAGTGTTCTTTACATTCTCAAAACCTGCGTGCGCATCGCTTTCAAACAATATTGATGAAGGCAACGGCGCAGCTTTTTTATTTGCTACTTGTTTCTCGTTTCTCGCTTCTTGCATCGATTATCTCCTTGTTATTTTTGTCTGGTTACCTGCAAACGTTTTAAATAGATCAGAGGGCATATCCTGTCCAGATTCGATACGCTCTCTGACCACAGCCTTGAGTGTCTGGGCATGAACACCTACCTTCTGGACTGGTTCATAACCCTGACCTCGCGCAAGGACAGCATATTGTGCCGCCTTGTTATCTTCGCCACGACCAAAGGTAACAGTGATATCGTTTTTAATGATATCACCTAAGCCGTTATTACGAAGCCATGTAAAAGCTTGTTCCTGTACTTCAGGAATAATAGATGCACTATAGAAAGGTTTTACTTCTACAGATTCACCATCTTTAAGCTTTAATTTTGTTATATGCATTTCCTGCATCATGGCAGGAATTTCTATTTGAGAAAGTATACGTGCTTGTTCTTTTAACTTATTTAAACTTTCTTCTGCATTTAAAATTTCATCTTCTAAATCTTTTAACTTTAAAACTTTATCTGATAAAGTTTTAGCCGCATCAATTTGCGTTACTGATTCTACTCGGTCTTGTTCAAAATTTATTGTATCCATGGATTTTTCAATTCTTCTAATTTTTCTATAAAAAATTTTTTCTGTTTTTTTAATTCAATTATGTTTTTAACAAGAGATGAGATATCTTTTTTAATAAGAAAAATATCTAACCATAAATCTAATCTGTATAATGGTGGTCTTTTTAAAAGAGAAGTAGTTAATACAATAACTTTTCTTATTACTCTTAATCTCTTATCAATACGAATTATTTTTTTTTCAAAAAATTCTATTGTTTCTTCTTTTATATTTTTCATTTTATTTTCTTTCTATTCTGTATATTATAATCCTTTAAATTACGTTTGTCAAGTGCTCGTTTCAGATTTTTGATACAAGTCAATTTCAATTGGATAATATCTCCTTTCTTGTTTATCCCATTTTAATAATTTATACTTGCCATTTGTTATATCAGAAACTATTGAGCATGCAACACCTATTATTGCAGGATCACCTGTAAGTAGTAAATAATCTTCTGATGTGTAATCTTTTAGCAACTGTCGTAACTTAAATACAACAGGTCCTGCACTTAATATAATTTGTGCATTTTCTGGAAGTAGAACTTTAAGCGAACCAAATTGCGAAGCACCAATGATATTTATCTTTGGTCTTCCTTCTCTTGTGCCTGGCACATCTTGAATAACGTAAACTTTATTTTTTTCCATTCTTGACTTCTTTTATATTAATGTGTTATACTAATCAATAGAAAGAACTAACTATTATATATGCATTATAAGTTTAAGACAAAGCCATTTGCACATCAATTAAAGGCATTAGAAATGTCTTGGGATAAAAAAGTATTTGCTTATTTTATGGAAATGGGGACCGGTAAGTCTAAAGTATTAATAGATAATATGTCAATGCTTTATGATAAAGGCCTTATAAATGGTGCTTTAATTATAGCTCCTAAAGGTGTTTATAAAAACTGGTTTGACTCTGAAATACCAAATCATATGGCAGACCATATAGAAAAGAAAATGGTATTATGGGAATCTACTGCAAGTAAATCAAAAGAAAAAGAATTAAATATTTTATTTAAATCAGATCATGATCTTCATATTTTAATTATGAATGTTGAAGCATTGTCTACTAAAAAAGGAAAACAATTTGCTGAAACATTTTTAAATTGTCACAAAGCTTTAATGGCAATAGATGAATCTACTACAATAAAAAATCCAGGAGCAAATAGAACTAAAAATATTATTGCAATAGGAAAAAATGTTGCATACAAAAGAATATTAACAGGATCACCTGTTACTAAATCCCCATTAGATTTATACACACAATGCTGGTTTCTAGATCCTTGGTTATTAGATCAACAATCTTATTATAGTTTTAGAACTCGATATGCATTAATGAGAAAAATAATGGTAAGCGGAAGACAAATAGAAATTGTAGTTGGATACAGAAATCTTGGAGAACTTTCAGAAAAAGTTAAACCATTTTCACATAGAGTTTTAAAAGATGATTGTTTAGATTTACCACCTAAAACTTATATGAAAAGAACTATTCAATTAACAGAAGAACAGAAAAAAGTTTATAAACAAATGAAAGAAGCTGCACTTGCAATGTTAAATGGAAAAATAACTACAACACATAATGTTATAACTCAATTAATGAGACTACATCAAATAACTTGTGGTCATTTTAAATCTGATGATGGTCAAACACAAAAGATTGCAAGTAATAGATTAGATGAACTAATGGATGTTTTATCTGAAATGGAAGGTAAGGCAGTTATATGGGCTCACTATAGATACGATATAGAAGTTATTGTTGAAGCTATTAAAAAAGAATATGGAGATAATTCTGTAGTAACTTACTATGGAGACACATCTACAGATGATAGACAAAAAGCAATTACAAAAATACAAGATTCAAATAGTCCAGTTAGATTTATTGTAGGAACTCCACAAACAGGTGGATATGGAATTACATTAACAGGTGCATCTACAATGATTTATTATTCTAATGGATATGATTTAGAAAAAAGACAACAGTCAGAGGCACGTATTGATCGTATAGGCCAAAAAAAACCAATGACCTATATTGATATCATTGCAGAAGGAACTGTAGATGAAAAAATTGTAAAAGCTTTACGAACTAAAGTTGATATTGCAACACAAGTTATGGGAGAAGAGTTGAAGGAGTGGATATAAATTTCCACTCCTCCTCGTTGTAAGGGAACATTATTTATAATTTTTATAGATTAAATATCCTACAACTATAAAAGAAATAACAAAAAATATTCCAATTGTAGTCATTATTTAATGTCTATTTTAACGCCTTCAATTTCTTTAGGTTCGTTAAAACCAAGTTTAATTTTAAGTAGACCATCTTTCATTTCAGCTTCATCAACTATTACATCTTTAGCTAATTCAAACTGTTTGAAAAATTTTC
>OGWG01000111.1_pt1 | contig 13489 bp, 4 predicted proteins | sample 1575911 | NCBI WGS metagenome assembly OGWG01 (sample SAMN07581534, study PRJEB24739) | freshwater metagenome
CACCATTTACAGACCACTATAAACCAAAGCTTGAAATAAATATTAAAACCCAAAATGGTGAAAATCGTTGGCACTGTTGGATTTCCGACGAGAAGGGAAAAACAATTCGTTCTCTTTTTAAGAAGCTGGGTGTATCAAAAGAAATTTGGGATGAACACAACTCTATTTTAAGTAAGGTTGATAGATTTGTAACTCAAAGAGAATATACTGATGTTATAGAAAGGGTGGAATTGCCAAAAGAGTTTCATCCATTATGGGAAAATAAAAAATCACCAATTTATAATCATGCTATTAATTACCTTTTGGGGCGGGGTATAAGACCGGGTGATATTGTTAAATACAACATAGGTTATTGTGAGGGGGGTGAATATTCCAATAGGATAATAATTCCATCTTATGACTCAGAGGGTATATTGAATTATTTTGTCAGCAGGGCTTTTTACGATACACCGCATAAACATAAAAACCCAAAAGTATCAAAGGATATTATTGGTTTTGATTTATTTATAAATTGGGATGAACCAATTGTAATTTGTGAGGGTGTATTTGATGCTATTTCTATTCGTAGGAATGCAATACCAATTTTTGGTAAAACCATTCCGCAAAAGTTGGAAAAAAAGATATTAGATAAAAAAGTATCCAAAGTTTATGTGTGTCTTGATAAGGATGCAATCCAAAATTCAATTCAACTATGTGAAAAACTTATGGGATTTGGTATTCAATCACATTTAGTTAAATTAGATGGTGAGGATGCATCTGAATTGGGGTATGATAAAATAAACACTAAAATATATAATACACCTCCACTTGATTTATTAAAGTTGGTAGAGCACAAAATGTTTGGGAGAAAATGAAGAAGTTAAATAAGATTTATCACATAGCGGATATTCATATACGAAATCTAAAACGACACAAAGAATACAATTTAGTATTTAATCGTTTATATGATTATCTAAAATCAGTAAGGGATGATAACTCAATTATCCTTATTGCGGGTGATATTGTTCATGCTAAAACTGATATGACACCGGAGGTGGTAGATATGACCCAAAACTTTTTAAGGAGTTTATCTAATATCATGCCTACAATTTTGATTCCTGGTAATCATGATGCAAACTTAAATAATCCTTCACGATTAGATGCTCTTTCACCAATTGTTCAGGCGTTAAATCATCCAAACTTACATTACTATAAAAACACAACAACATTTCGATTTGGTGGTGTTACTTTTGCACACAAATCCGTTTTTGATAGTTCGGATGGGTTTATACCGGGCTCTGAAATTGATGGTGAATTTAAGATAGGTTTATTTCATGGGCCGGTCGATGGAATACAAACCGAGCATGGTTTTAAGATTGATAATAAAAAAGTTACGGTAGACTCTTTTACTGGTTATGACTTGGTTCTTTTGGGAGACATTCATGTACCCAACAATTCAGTTGGGGGAATTAATACAATTAAATATCCAGGCTCCCTGATTTCACAGAACCACTCAGAATCAATTTATCCTGAACATGGTATGTTGGTATGGGATATAGAAACAAAGTCCTCTACATTCGTTCATATTGAGAATGAGTATGGGTATGGAACGGTAGACATTGATGGTGGTAAAATAACTACAAATGGTTACATCCCACCAAAACCCAGATTAAGGTTGCGGGTTAAAGATACTACAACATCTCAATTAAATAAAATTATAACACAACTAAAAAAGAAATACCAAATAGAAGAATTAAGCATTCAAAAAGTATTATCTACGAATGATGTTGGTAAAAGAGAACAAATAACATTACAAAATGTTAGAGATGTTGGGTTTCAAAATAAATTGTTAGAAGAATACTTAACGGCAAAAATTGGAATTGATTCCGAAACATTAGAAGTTGTAAAGGGTATTAACGCTGATATAAACTCAAAAATTGTAAATCCGCATTCAATAAGAAGTTCGGTTTGGATACCAAAGGTATTTCAGTTTTCAAATATGTTTTCGTATGGTGAGGATAATTACATAAACTTTCAAAATATGAAGGGTGCTTATGGTGTCTTTGCACCAAATGCATCGGGAAAATCATCATTATGGGATGCTTTATCGTTTTGTATTTTTGATAAGTGTTCGAGGACATCAAAAGCAGTTGATGTAATGAACTATTCTAAAAATAATTTTTATTGTAAGTTTATTTTTGAGTTGAATGGTAGGGATTATGTTATTGAAAGAAAAGCAAATAAATCTACAAAAAAAGGAACAGTAAAAGTTGATACTCAGTTTTACACTTACAATGATGTTGGTGATATTGAAAGTTTGAATGGTGATGAAAGAAGGGATACAAATTCAGTAATAAGGCAGTATGTCGGAACATACGATGATTTTATATTAACTGCTCTTTCAACACAATTTAATAATTCAGGTTTTATTGATAAATCGCAGAAAGAAAGAAAAGAACTACTTGCTCAATTTTTGGATATGGATGTGTTTGAGCAGTTATATTCTGTGGCAAGTGAAGAAATAAAAGAATTATCAACCTTATTGAAAGATTATAAGGGACAGGATTTTCCAACAAAACTTGCATCCGCTGAATTGAATGTTCAATCTATTACTGGTTCTATTTCTCAAATGCAAATAAACAAATATGAACTTCAATCAAAATTAGATGGATTAAATCATAGTATAGAAACTAAATCTGCAAAATTAATTGTAGTGGATACTTCGTTGGATTTAGGTTCACTTAATAACGAATTAAATGAATGTAAAAATGATAGTAAGGTAGTATCATACAACATTAGAGATGTGGAAGCAGAGTTAGTTCCGTTGCAAGAAAAACTTTTGAGGATTTCCGATTTTTATGCTCAATACAATTTTGAGGAATTAAAACAAAAAGATAATGAATGGGGGATTTTAGAAAGGGATATTTCTTTAATACGGGGAACTATATCAAAATATGAAATTGATTTATCGCATAGTAAAAGGCATTTAGAAGGTATTGGTTCTTTTACATATGATGATAATTGTGAACATTGTGTAAATAATAAAAATACTCCATTTGCACAACAAAGTTTAGAATTAGAAAAAAAGATAAATTTGTTAAATACAAAAATAGATGAGTTAAAAATCCAGTTGAGTGAAAAAATAGAAGTCCAGCGTGGGTATGATGTAAAATCCGATTTAGAAAAGGTAAACCAAATCAAAGGAAAAGAACAACAAACCAATAGCAAATATTACTCATTATTATCTCAATTAAACGATTATAAATCCGATTATACAAAGATTGAGACAAGATATGAAAAATTAGTTGATGATATTGAAAAAGCAAAAAAGCAAGAAAAATCCGTTGAGTTCAATAGGGTATTAAATGAAGAAATTAGTTTATTGAAACAAAAGAGAAAAGAAGTTCAATCCGATCTTACTGATACTACAAATAATTTGATTGATTTGCTGGGTGGTTTGAGGGTTCAACAAAATATAATTGAAATGGCAAATCAATCCATTGAAAAATTAAATTTGATGGAAATAAAATATGCTGGATATGAATATTATTTATCAGCCGTAAAACGGGATGGTATTCCGTATGGGTTAATATCGGAAATATTACCAAAGTTAGAAATAGAAATAAATAATATACTTCAGCCAATTGTAGATTTCCAAATTATATTGGATACTGATGGTAAAAACATTAATTCATATATTTGTTATGGTGATGATAAGTATTGGCCATTAGAATTGACAAGTGGTATGGAAAAGTTTGTAAGTTCTATTGCAATTAGAACTGCTCTAATTAATATATCCAATCTACCCCGTCCAAATTTTATCGCAATTGATGAAGGGTTTGGTTCTTTGGATACTGATAATTTTAATTCATTGTATTTGTTATTTGATTACTTAAAAACTCAATTTGATTTTATTATTACAATTTCCCATATAGATAAAACGAGGGATATGGTAGATGAAATAATTGATATAAGTAAAATAAACTCTTTTTCATATATAAAATACTTATAATATATGGGAGTATTTAATGGCATTAGAATATAAAAGAAAATCCAAATTAAATCTTTTACGGTTACCTGTATTAATAGAAGATACTTCATTAAATTCAACGGGTTATTTTAATATAACCGAATTTCCTTCTTATTTTGGAAGTGGTAAAAATTTAATTAGATTAAAGGGAAATACCGGAAATTTATTACAAAATTCTCCCATATATGTTGAAATATTAGATACTAATGGTGATACTCTTTATTATGAACTACCAAATTTTTCCGAGAAAGATTTAACAAGATATATATCTGCATGGGTATATAATGATGAATTAAATCGGTTTAATACCCCAAATGGTATTGGTAAAGTTATAATTTGCGGTACAGCACAAACAACGAGAGATGGTGTACCCGTACCAACCCAATGGAAAAATAATGTAAACGTTAGGTGGACACGGGATATAAACATAACTCGAGAAAAAAAATCACCATCAAAAATAGTATTTTTAGGAAATGATATTCCAAATGTAAGTTTTGAGGAAGTAACCAATTTTTATAAAAAAGTTGAGTTATTAAGTGAATCAATTTTAATAACAACCCAAAGTTATAAAGATACAGGTTCTTTTGATTTATCACCCATATTAGTTAGTTATGATTATAATGCTAATAGGGCTACAACTGGAAATGTAAGGTCAAATACATATTCACCATATCAAACAATTTTTCCAAAATTAACTTTTAGAAAGATTAAGAATTTAGCACCAACATTGGATGCACCTATTACTGCTTCTTTGGTATTTGCTGAAAATTTATTTGGTAAAATGACAGGTGGTACGATTGAAATAAACTTATCTCAATCAAGTACTGCTTATAATTCTATAAGACCCGATGTATCGGATGTTCCAAATGATATTACCATACCCACAAAATTTACCGCATCAATATTAACAATTGATGATTATTCTAATTTATCTATAACATCTCCAATGACAGCATCTTCATATGCTGGGGATACGGAACGAAATCGTATTTATTTTACGGAATTTAAAGATGCAGAATGGGTTATAAAGTTTGTATCAACAGGTAGTTATTCAGACTCACCATTTGAAAATCCAACTGTTTTTGTGAATGTTAAAAACATAAATCCAATAGGTGGTAATGTTAATAAGGTAGTGGTTTATTATAGACCTTCTTTTAATGTCAGCGATTATGAGTTTGGTGGTTCTACCGAAATATTCAATAATGAAGATGAAGTATCTTTTTATGTAAATGTAAAAAATTTTAGAAGAAATACATCATATGATTTTAAGGTTGAGTTTGAGAACATAGAAGAAAACGCATCGGATACAATTATTAACAAATATGATTTTCTTATTCAAGAGGCTATTATGGGGAGCCCTGCTCCTCCTGATAAATCTATACAATACAACAATTTGGATGCGTTTGAGGGTTCTTATGATCTGGCATACGATTACAATTATGAAAATGTGGGTATTGGAACATATAATCCAACTCATAAGCTTGATATTTTTAATGAACTTGGGTTTAATGTAGATGGTGAGATTTATACATTATTACGTTCCGGTAGTAATCACATATATGTTGGTGGTAGGTTTGAACGGTATTTGGGTGAGAAATATAATGGAATTATAAGATTAGATTTAACAGGTTCTATTGATAGAACATTTAATCCCGGTGGTGGATTTAAATCTGTTAGAAATTCAATACCATATGTAACTTCTATTAAATTTGCTTCGGGTAGTAGTGATATATACGTTGGTGGTAATTTTGTTGAATATTCAGGTTCAAAAGATGTAAATTATTTTGCCAGAATTGGCTCTGATGGAACATTAAAAAATAATTTTAGTGAGCATGGTAAATTAAATAATATTGTAAATACAATTTATGTATCAAATGAAACACCTCATACTGGTTCAGTTTACATTGGGGGAGCGTTTACTGAATATTCGGGTTCTGCTCTTAGAATATTAAAATTAGACCCGACGGGGAGTTTGATAAAATATTTTACCGGAAAATTTGATACTGGTAGTAACACTCAAATTTTTTCCATAGAAAGTTTCGATGCAAATTATGGTATATTTGTAGCAGGAAATTTTATAGCATATTCAGGTTCTAATGATTATCAGTATGGTAATAGTGGGATATTAAAAATAAATAAAAGTGGTAGTATAATTTCTCAATTCAATCAAAGCGGTTCTATAAATGGTGGGACATCAGGTTCTAATGTTTATACCATTCATAATCCAAATGCTGATGATTTATGGATTGGTGGTATGTTTGATAAATATTCCGGTTCTGCTGCTTATAAAATAGCAAAAATAGATAAAGATACGGGTGCTTTAGATGATACTTGGATAGGGACTGTTGGTGGATTATTTTTCGGTCTTACAAATAGTGTAAGAACAATAAACCGATTAGATGATGATTTTGTTTTGGTTGGTGGTTATTTCAATCCATTATCTGGTGGTGAGGATACTCGTATAAAAAGATTGGTATTATTATCGGAAACCGATGGGCAACCATATGATTCTAATGTTTCCGGTAGAAATCTAATAAACGATGGTGGTGTATTAACATCATTAAAATTAGATGATAGTAATGTTATGATTGGTGGTAATTTTAACCAATATAGAACCGGGTATAAGTTACAAACTTCAAATGGTGGAAGATTAATCAATTCGGATAAAATAATAATATTAGATATACCAACCCTACACCCAAGTACCGGTTCATATTATGAATTTTTTAATCTTGATAGAAGAAATAGAGACCCATTTTTTATAAGTTCATCTATGGGTACATTTATTGGCTCTGAATCAGTTTTATGGCCACAAATAAGTAACAACCCATTCATTATTAAAAATTCCGGCGATGTTGGTATAGGAACGATTAATCCAAATGAAAGATTGCATGTTGAGGGGGGTGTGATTGCAAGATTACCAAAAATACAACAACCTTGGACCATTTTATACGATTCCCAAAGTGGATTATTTACATACGGAACTTCCTCCGGAGCAACAGGACCAACAGGCCCACCCGGCCCATCCACAATCATATTAAACTGCCAAACAATAACTGCAACTGGATTTAATCCATGTAGATTACCAAACGAATCCGATGAATATAATTTAACTTTTGGATTTACGGTACAATCACCAATATCAAACGACATTACTGTAATTTCCGCTTCACTTTTTTCGGGAAGTTCGCAGATATGGGGGGTTGATAACGAGTCACGTTCATCATTACCAATAACATGGACAATACCAACATCATCTATTGGTAATGTTAATTATACATTTGTAGTTACTGCAAGTTATACATCCGAATATGGAAACCCAAATGCATGGGCCCGGTTAAAGTGTAATCCCACATCTTTTAACATAACGCAACCATATCCATTTATAGTTACATGTCAACCCATTACAACAACCCCATTATTGGGTACTACTGGTAATGATAAAAGGCATAATAGGGAAACCGCTTCATATGCCATTAACGTTGGTTTTACTCATAATAACCCGTATGGTGTATGTTCACCTGCACCACAATTAAATGTTACTTTAATTTCCGCATCGTTACATTCGGGGAGTTTGGAATTATGGAAAACTGGAAGTATAAATTATGTACCATCTTCTCCAAATACATCAATAACATTTGGAATACCATCATCATCTTTTGGACAAGTATCTTACACATTTAGAGTAACGGCATCGATATCAGAGTCCAGATTTGATTCCACAACATGGGCAATGTGTAGTTCGACAGCAACATTTTCCCCATCACCAAGAGATTGCCCTAATACATATATACCAAGTCAAAAACCCCAACCCAATTCCACATCAGGTCTTGCCTTTGGATTTAAAAGTGCAAATCAATTAAATACTATAATAACTGAAATGGGTGATAGTGGTAGTATAACCATAGAAACTGTTAATATAAATACATCACAACCGGCTTGGGAGTTTATTGGTGGGAAACCAACACTATACAGATATCTTAGGGATAATAACCAAAACATATATCAGGATTTAAGTTGGACAAGTACAACTACTCAAAATAATATTCAAACGGCAAATTTAACTTTTCAATTAACAGGATCATTAAGTGGTTCTTTGGGAAATGATAATTTTGTGGTTAGTTCTAATGAAACACAAAGAAATATTGGCATACCTACAACTAGCCCATTGAATAACCCCTGGGATGAGTTGGGTGTTAATTTTCAACAGAGAAGTTATTTAAGAATATGGGCATCATCATCTTTTAGTTCTTCAAGAAATCCTAGCGGAGTTCCACACTTTAATTTAAATGACCCACCAATATTTTGTAATAATCAACTTGAGGTATTTACATTGTTTAAAACGATAAGTATCCGTTCAGGTTCTTTTTTTGAAGACGATTTTAATCAGGTTATGACTACCGAATCAATTTATGATTTGAGGAGATGGGATACAAGAACTACTAATAATAGTTTAATAACAGGTTCAGTTGGATTTGATTTAACATACAATAATGGAATAACACCAAATGGAAGTAGCACACCACAAAGCAACCCACTATTCACAATTGGTTATTTGGGAAGTTCCAAAAAAAGAGAGTATTTTATTGTAAATAGAAATATAGAAATTGCCGGTATATGGGATTCGACCATTCCAGGTACCAATCTTATTAATCCAACTAATACTATAGGGTTCGCAGAATATTTGATTGGTCATTATGCGGCTTATGTTAGAAAAATACCCACAACCCATCAGCTTGGTGGTCAGCCGAAAACATATTACGTTTATTGTAAAAGAAGATAATCATTAAATAGGATATATTATTTATGCCCACACCATCACCTACGCCACTATCTTTTCCTCTTTATTTTGATGGAATTCTTCCATCATGGGCATTGGACTTTCGAATGTTAGCGGAAGATGAATCGGAAAGATTGGCTATCGACCCAACAATATGTTATCATGGGTTATTATGCTATCAGCAGGATAATGAAACTATGTATATATACATAAACACGGGGAATTTTAACACAAGAACAAACACCGCAAATGATTGGAAAGAATTTCTTGGGGATGTACAATTAAATGTAAGCCCAAACACCGCAGTTCAATTCGCAAGTGGTAGTCCGGGAGTATTAAGTGGTTCATTAGATTTTGTTTATGATTATAATAATCAAAGGGTTGGATTGGGCCTTTCTAATCCAACAGCAAAATTAGATGTTCGGGGTACTTTTCAGCAAGGAACAAATGTACAAGCAAAAGGTGAGTATTCCCACGCTGAAGGAGGTAACACAACAGCATCAGGTTCATATTCCCACGCTGAAGGTGTGATATCACGGGCTTTTGGTACTGCTTCCCATGCTGAAGGGGGATTAACAGAGGCATACGGTAATCATTCCCATACTGAAGGTTATGGTACAGATGCATACGGTAATTATTCCCATGCCGAAGGTTACTATACAGATGCATACGGTGATGCCTCTCATGCTGAAGGTCACTCAACAATAGCATCAGGTTCTTATTCCCATGCTGAAGGGGGTTATACAACAGCATCAGGTATATATTCTCATGCCGAAGGTTATTTAACGCATACATATGGTTTAGCTTCCCACGCCGAAGGGCTGGGTACAATAGCAAATGGTAATTACCAATTAACTATAGGGCGATATAATATACCATCATCTATACCATCTTCTTTTATAATAGGTAATGGAGCCGATAATTCAAATAGAAAAAATTTAGTAGAAACATCTGGTTCTCATTTTAAAATAACAGGCTCACTTTATTTAACCGAATCAAGAAATATCTCCCAACAACACCTATTAATGTATGATACTGTGAGTGGTGAAGTTACATATTTTACATCATCTTTAACAATCGGCGGTGGAGGTACTATCAATGTAGAACCGAACAAAGCAATACAATTCGCAAGTGGAAGTGCGGGTAATGAAGTACTTAGTGGCTCATTAGATTTTGTTTATGATTATAATGCAACCACAAATGCAGGAGAAAATGGAGCAGTTGGCATAGGAACATCAACCCCATCCGCAAAATTAGATATAGAGGGGACTTTTCAGCAAGGAATATTTACACAAGCAATTGGTATTTATTCTCATGCTCAAGGTTATAACACAACAGCAAGCGGTTCTTATTCTCATGCTGAGGGAAATAATACAATTGCATCGGGTTCATATTCACGATCCGAAGGAATTGATACAATAGCATATGGTGAAAATTCACACGCTGAAGGCAATTTTACAAAAACGTATGGTAATAGTTCCCATGCTGAAGGATATAACACAATAGCATATGGTGATTTTTCTCATGCTGAAGGTTATTTAACAACAGCATCCGGTTCTTATTCCCATGCTGAGGGTGTGGGTTCAATATCATCAGGTTCATTTTCCCATGCTGAAGGCGGTGGTTGTATATCTATTGGTGATGGTTCTAATTCAAGAGGGTGGAACACTATTGCTATCGGTCAGGGTTCTAATTCGTCGGGACAAGAAACAATTTCTTATGCAGACTTTGAAACTACTATTGGCAGGTTCAATAAAGATTTTGGTGATGGTGGTCGATTATTTACGGTTGGTAATGGAATAACAACCAATCGAAATGATATATTAACTATATCACAAATTCCACTTAATCAAAATAGTGGCTGGGCAACGGGTGGTATTAGAATGATTGATACAAATGTAATAATTAGTGGTTCTCGTGGAGTGATAGTAACCGGAACTCATGCTACAGCACCAAGTATGTATAATAAACCCGAAAGTGGTAGTGTTGCAGTATTATCAGTTTTTAATACCCCAAATTCTACAATTCAGGTTGGTAGTAATTCTCCAACAACTGCATGGGGATGGATAAATCAGGACCCAACTCAGGATGCTACAACAGGTATATTGACAGGTTATCAAACCGGAAATGCTAACACAGTAATTAATGATGTTTCTATATTCGCAGAAGGTAAAATTCTTTCAAGAGAATTGCTTGTTTTTTCTGGTGGAATAAAACATTTATCCGATATTAGATTTAAGAAAAATATAAATGAAATTAAGATAGAAGATGCTACTAAATTAATCAAAGAAGTAAAACCCGTAACATATAATTGGGATATAAAAGATGATAAAAGTTTTTCAAGCGGATTTATTGCACAAGATTTTGTAAAAGCTGGATTTGAACATATAGTTTCTACCACACCTAATGATGAAATAAAAGAATATATAGACGGTGATATTAAATTTTATGAAGGACAACAATTAAGTGTTGATTATCTAAAAGTAATACCATACCAATCAAAAGTAATAGAGTATTTATTAGATAAAGTAGAAAAACTTGAAGAAGAAATAAACAACTTAAAAAAAAGAAATAATTAAATATGAGTAATATTGTTTATAAAGTTCCAATAAAATATAGTTATATTAATCAAACCGTTAATATTCAAACTTCTTCAAATTATCAAATTACGGGTATAACATCTGGTAGTTTAACATTAAGTGGTGAATATACCGGTGATATAGAATCAATAAATGGTATAAGTTGGGTTGGAGATTTAGTTAATTCTCCAATAATATATATAATATCAGCATCGTTCCCATCCGCATCTATAATAGAACCCAATGTACAATCTATTGGAGCACCATTTATATCATCGACATTTACCATATCATATGGGGGTGGTAATACAACAATTTCAACGGCATCTAATTCTGCATACTATTTTAAAAATAATAGTTCTTTAAATGGTTATTTAAATATTTTATATTACACGCAATCATCTACGCAAACACCCCATACTGCATCAGAGTATTTTCAATTTTCAACGGGCTCTTTAGGTGAATTGCAAGTTTATGTAACAGGCAGTACTATAAATAAAAGAACCGACCGAAATGATGTTCTTATTGATGTAAGTAGTAGCCTGATAAGTACCAACACCAAATTAAGTTCGGTAAGTAGTAGCCTGATAAGTACCGACACCAAATTAAGTTCGGTAAGTAGTAGCTTGGTAGCAACCTCAATATCGGCTTCTAACGCATATTCATTGGCATCAGATCTTAATAGTATAATTCCAGATGCAAATGGTGGTGCTTTGACATTAAATTTGACAGCAACTGCTTGGAATGATACAACACCACCATCGGGTTCAACGATAACAGAAGAGCAAAAGAACGATTGGAGTAGTGGTAATATTCCAATAATAAGAAATTCTGATAGAGATGGTCAACCTGTGTTTGGTGTATTGGGTGATCCGGATGGATTTTTACAAATAAAATTACAAAGTGATTTAGGAGGAGCGTCTGGATTTTCTAATGTTATATTATTTTTACCATACTATACATCATCATACACACCATAATTGATTAATCAATAATCTTATATTTATATTCATATGGGAAATTTAATAAAAGAATGGGTTAAATCTGTATTAACTGAAGAAGTAAATAAGACCGTTGTAGTTTACGCAGGTAGATTTCAACCATTTCATAAAGGGCATTACGCAACATATAAAAATTTAGTATCAAAATTCGGTAAAGAAAATGTATTCATTGGAACATCCAACAAAAGTGGTGGACCGAAAGACCCTTTTAATTTTTTGGAGAAGAAAAAAATAATGATGGTAATGTTTGGTATTTCATCAGACAAAATCGTTCAAGTAAAAAACCCATACGCACCAACTGAAATACTAAAAGGGTTTCCAGATGATACAACTGCATTTGTAACTGTTGTTGGTGAGAAAGATGCTGCAAGACTTGGTGGAAAGTATTTTAAGAAATTTCATTCAGGAGATGGTTTCAAACCCGCATTTGGTTATAAAGATCATGGTTATGTGTATGTATCTCCTGCTCAAAAAAATGCAATAAGTGGAACGGATGTTCGTAATTGGTTATCGAGGGGAGATGAATCGCAAAAGAAAGCAGGGTTTAAGAAAGCATATCCCAAATGGAATCGGGAAATATTTGATATGATTTCCAAAAAGTTGGGTGGTGTAAACGAAATAATTACTAATTTCTTACAAAATTATAGTATAATCCCCCTAATTGAATCTACATTGAGTGGTGGGTATGGTGCGGATGCAGGAGAACCTGATGCAATTTTTGTTCCAGATAATAAAAAAAGAATATTAGGACTTGGAAAAGATGCGCAAAAAAATGATTATTGGTTTGTAAATGGTGGATATACCCAAATGCATTTTCCAAAAGCAGATGTAATGGTTAGAAAAAGTGCAAAAGGTACTGGTGATTTTTATCAATATGTAAGTAGGAGAAAGGTATTCACTATGGATGATTTGCTGGATATTCCTGAAACGGAAAATTATTTAACTGCTGACCTGGCAACATCTCCATTAGATACTACCCAAAATGCGCCGGAGGTTGAAATAACTGGATTAGAAGATACTGATTTAAAAGAAGTATATAGAGGAATGGGTTATGAGGTTGTTGAGTGGGTGCTTGGTAAAAAATTAGAAATATTAGATAAAAAACAATATAAATTATTGG
>OGWG01000112.1_pt1 | contig 13471 bp, 27 predicted proteins | sample 1575911 | NCBI WGS metagenome assembly OGWG01 (sample SAMN07581534, study PRJEB24739) | freshwater metagenome
TGTTTTCTTCATCTGTCCACCTTTGGAGTTCCCAAAGAATTTCCTCTTTCATCCAATCACATGCAGCGTCCCATATTGCACTTGGGGTCATGCGGTTCTCGGGTTGCGCCTTTAACAACCACCACTCGTTAAACGCCTTCGTTCGGTTCTCGTTCATTTTCCAAACCCTCCAAGGCTTTCATAAGCAAAGAGTTGAACCCTAACTCCAGAAGATACTGTTTGCCTTCCTCATCAACATCTAGCTCAACAGTACCTGTAGCTTCATCAAAATTAATAATTTCAAGCTTCATATCCCACCTGTTGCTTCAGCTCCGCCGCTGCTTCCTCACCCGCCCAGTGCTGATATACAAGAAACAAAGCAGGGAGAAGCTTTAGGTTATGTTCGGCATCATCTGGATGAACCCAAGAGCTGTGACTTTTTGCAGCTTCAACCATTTGTGCCGTGCCTTCGATGCTATCTTTGAGTTCCTTCACAACCATCGCATCAACTTGCTCCCACTCAAGTTGCACCCAGACTTTTGTTCCAGATTCGTCTTGTTCAATGTTATTCATTCTTCAACTCCAAAATGTTTGAGTAAATCAGCCCTTGCGGCCTCATCTACAAGGCCAACATTTTCGTTAATCCAATCAATGCATTCTTGCACGACAAGACGGCGCTCAGCCTTAATACAATCTTGCACCAACTTGAGTACCCAAGGTGGCACGTCTCTGTGTCCTGCCATGCGGATGATGTCATCATAGATAATCACAAGACGCTCCCTTTTGTCATATTAGATGAACACGTAATGTCATCACGGTTCCTTCCTTTTCTTTTTTTCTACCCATTCCTTTTGAAATCTCATACGCAATCTCGCCTTCCTTAATTTCTATACCTTTGGCAACGCCTTCTAAATACTCTTCTTGCAACCGATTCCACAATTCCTCAATAATATCAGCGGCATGGGCGGCAGTTTCGTCAGCAACAATTTCACAAACGCTAGCGCCGCCTTCATTTCGCACCGGACTTAGAGTCTCTTGCTCGCGCAAAAAAGCGCAGAAGTCCTTAAGATACTCGCCTTCTTCTTCAGGTGCCAACTCGCGCCCAGCTTCCCACTTGTTCATGTCAGTCATCTTAGTTCTCCTTTATGAACACACCACCCTGCAACATCCTGCCCTTGCGGTCCTTGATTTCGTCATAAGCAATTTGAAGGCATTGCCGTAGACTCCAGTTCTTCATGCCGCAATAGATAATTAAACATACGAGCACGTCACCTACACCATCCTTGGCATCCTCGGCAAGGTTCTTTACTTCCGCATCGCACAACTCACCCATCTCGCTTACTGCTTTCAACAACTGTGCTTGCGGGTTCGATGCGTTGTAGATGCCCCTGCTCTCGGCCCAGTCATCCACCAGCGTTACTAGTTCGTTCCAGCTATTCATCGCACCATCCTAGATTTTTCGTTCATCCAAAAACGCGGCCAAAGAAACACTTCTTTCTTGATAGCCCCCAATATCTCCAGTTCAATTTCAAGTTTTTCTATGTTGCCCGGCCCTACGAACCTGCCTTTTTGGGTGTAGTGCGGGACATACGGAACACCTCGGTAATAGTACATGTATGACTTGTCGGTTAATGCAAGGGGGTCAGTGTCCAACTTTAGCTTGCCTTTTTTGTTAGTTTCAGTCATCGAATTCTCCAACCCACAATTTTTCTGTTTGCAGAGCTAAGGCACGAACCATCTTCACGATACAGAGTTCCAGTTACTACGTCTGCGTATACGTGCTCACACCCAGCATCCGTAAGGATAAGTACCTTAAATACTTTGATTTGAGAGTAGCCTATTTTGTATGCATATACTTTTACGTTTTTCGGTCGTACTTTAAGTTTGGTTTTTTCTTTGTTCCAAAACTTATAAACCTCAATTTCAAGAAGGCAGGGAGCCTCTGGGTTTAATTCCCAAACTCGCTCCCCGTTTATAAATTTAATTTTTGCGGCGGTTTTTGTAGGGTTCATGGAGGCTATCGTGAAGTGTCTGACCAGTTCCTTACGCCGCAACGTCAATATGATGGTTTGCCCATGCCTTAACCATACGGGCATTTACAATCAACTCATTAATCATATCGTTTACATATTCGTATTGCCTAGTGTTGCAAGCATCGTGAATCTCGCGTTCTAGTTTTTCAATCTTTAGCAGGGGCATCGCATAGTCGAAGATGTTGTCGTGTTGGTTTTGGAGTTGGTTGTTTTGATTCATTAGTGTTTCCTTCCTGTTTGGTTAAGTAACAAAGTAGTGACTCCAGTTCTTGTAAGTTAGTCTCTCTTATGACGAGAGAATAGCCTCCTGCCTCCTGTATTTTTCGGAGTTCTCGTCGTTGTAGTTCTGTTGTTTTGTTATCTCCTGCCTTACACTCAATCCCGATAAAACGGCCGTTGCAGCAAGCAACAACATCGGGAACACCCGCCCTACCAAACTCACCCATAACCGGGTAAAAGTAGTAGACCGAGTATGTGTTAAGCATAGTGACAACCTGTTTTTTTACTTTAGATTCTGGGGTTGCCAAGACTGCCTCGTTGTTATCACTCAGAGACCATCTTACACCGGGACTGCTGGGCCGTGTATTGTTTTTTCTTATGGCTGGGACATTCTGACTGCGTGTCAGGTTGTCCAATAAAAAAGCCACCCGAAGGTGGCTTAACAATAAAAAAGGGGAACCACGTTCAATGGTTCCCCCTACTGCGGTGTAAGGATAAGCAGATTCCACGCCTTACTCGTGGTATTTGGGAGGGCTGGTGGTGTTCATCCAAAACCACCAGCGCGGGTTGTAGGTCACATCTGCTAGGCTAACTACCCGCCGCACAACAAATTAAAATAAAGCCTCAGCAAACTCTGTCATGTCTTTCTTCTCGCGCTTGCGCTTCTCGACTTCCAGCCGTAGTTCGTCTTTCCCTCGCATAAAGTATTCGGCTTCAGTCTTGGTTGGAAACCGGCGCAGCACCCCGTCCTCGTCGCAGACCTTATAGCGTAGTGTTTGCATCTGGGTATTCCTCCAGACTCGATTCGTCAAGAATAAAGAACTGATGTGGCTCGGTTTCATTACCCGCGGTGCGGATACCCACGTTGAATACTGCTTCGTTTACTTGAGCAACCTTGAGGATAGCGACCCTATTCTGCAAGTACTCGGGCATATGGTTGAACGAGGGCCACCGTGTCATGTATGTTGACACATCAGCCTTCCAAACAGCCTGTGGAGATAAAGACTTAAATACGGACAAATCTACCACGCGAATGCTCTCGTCCCGTAGGTATTGAACAGCAAACCCCTTGGGTACATGTCCGCGCGGTAGGTCATCACGAATTGCGTTTAAGAGTTGGCGACCCGCCATGTATGTGTCGTATTGTGCCTTTTTATTTTCATAGTATCGGAAAGATGGGGGTAACGACAGGGCTTTGCTAAATATTTTATGTTCTAAAAAAATAACCATAATTTCGTCATAGTCAACCGAACAAACTTCGCGTAACGCATAGCGCCACTCGTAAGAACGCGCATTGATAGAACTTATCACAGAGTTAGCGATATCAATCGCAATCTCTGTCTGAGAAGGCTTGCCAAACGACTTCAACGCATGACGAACCGCAGCGGCAGGGTCTGCCGTGATGATAGTATCTCGGCTTCCGCGCCTCTTCTTAACATATCTAGAAACAATGCCAAAGGCTTCCGGCTTCTCGCCGTTTTTGTTCTCTTTGCCTTCGTGCCGTCCATACGACACGGAACCGATGGAATCTACGTCATCGTAAACATTCACCGCGTTGATCCAAGCTTCTTTAGTGCCATCCGGCTTGCGGATGGTGGTCATGTCGTCGAACTCAGCCTCAAACTTATAGTGCGGGTGCTTCTTCGCAATCTTGTCAATCACGTATTGCAGCGGCTCCAATACACCGGCTGCACGACCAAGGGCAATCTTAGGCATCTCTCTTTCCTCCAGTTTAGAAATTGAACTTCGACAGAATGTCGTCAACCTCAGACTTCACCTTGCCACGTACTTCTTCCGAACCCTTCAAGTCCTCGGTGTCGTAGGTGTTAACAACTTCGCTAAAGCGACGACGGGCTTCTTCCAACTTTTCATCGTTGGTCAGGTTCAAATGTCTGAGGATATCGCACAAGTCACGGGCGTTGGTAATCATCGAGTCGTGAATGCGCTTCTTTTTCTCCTTACCGTTCTCATCGACTTCCTTGACTTCTTCCAACTTAGTACTCATGTGGATAAGGCTATCGCGTAGCCGGCCATACACATCTTCCACGCCAGTACGGATTCGGTTTTCCACTGCCTCATCAAACTGCTTCTGCAACTCGGCCATTGCTTCGTTACCCACATCCACACGGAAGTCACCCGCAGTGGGGACGGGTAGGAAGTTATAGCGGAAACTAAATTGGTGGATGACTTCATGCTTGGGTGGGTAATCAGATGGCACAAACATATCGGCAAGGACGTTCTCTGCCTCGGCTACCAGATGGTCGTACTGCTTCAAGAACTCTTCCACCATATCGCTTCTGGATGCTTCGTAGTAAGACAGCATCTGCTTGTAGTCAAAGAATTGAGACGCCGGTAGAAGGCGTGCGCCACGGTCAGCCCAAGGTAGTGTTCTGCTCTGGTGCCACATACGAGTCCGCGCATCGAACTTGTTGATATCCGAGAGCAGGCTTGTACCTGCGAACAAATTCTTTGTGACTTTAGCCGCCCGCGCTTTGGCGTTCTTGTTCTCGTTAACTTCGTCCGAGATACTGCGGTCAGTAATCGTGGCCGTCCAAGACTTGATGTTGAGGTCAACGAGCATGGCGCTCGATGCGATGGTGATATTAGTATTTTCCATTTGGCTTATCTCTCTTAATTAGACGGGACATTCTGACTGCGTGTCAGTTTGTCCCTTGGGTTCACTTGGTTTCTTGGTTGTAGCGATGAGCTAGTGTCGTGACAATCTGGGCGTATGACATTTTCACACCCGTCTCGACCTGCAACTGCCCACCAATCTTGTTCAACAACAGTACAACTTCTTCCGGCAGGGACACAGTAAGCCTGCCGTTTCTTGCTACACGGTTACCGCTGTGCGTAGTCACTTTTCTTACTCCTTGATATAAATAGTTTTGCCGTGGGAGACGGTGAATGAGGGGTTGCCTACTACGCACCAGATGACCGGACACGGGATTTCGGCCCAGTTACCCTCATTGTAAAAGTACCCATCAGTAAGGATGATAACCACGTCGATTTCTTGACCCTTACCTTGGATGATTTCACGCTTGATGTACTTAGGCAGACATGACGGGTCCGTACCGCCACCACCACGCGGTTTCGTAACCTTGTCAATCTGGTCGTACTCTGATGGAGCGTAGGTTTCATGGCCCGCAACGTGGGTGTCCCAATACAGATGGTGCAGACCTTCGGGCATGACCTCGTTGCAGATGGACTTAATCTCCGTCATGAACTTGGTGAGAATCGCCCCGCCGATGGAACCGGACGTATCGGTGCAGTCAACCACCCAGCCTACGCGATGGTCCACGTTCTGCGGCAGGTAGATATCCGAACCCAAGTGACGGCGGCTGAACCTACGCCACGACGAGTCACCACTACCCTTGCATACGTTCTTGACGCAATCGCGTAGTACGTCCCGCCAATCGACTTCCGGCTCGACAAGTTCAAGCAACCCGCGGGCCATGTCGCCACCCATCTTACCTACCAACTGCTTACCCTGATGCAAGGCTCGAATTATGCGACCTTCGAGGTCTTGCTTCTCTTTCTCTGTCAGTTCGTCCGAACCATCCCAGTCGTGCTCGTCGAATTGACCATCCTCTAGTTCTTTCTTCTTACTTTTATGCTTGCCCGTACCGCCCCCGCCGCTAGGTTGACCATCCTCGCAGGGTTCCCCGTAGCCGTCCTCGTCCTCTTCTTCCATCTCTTTCATGAGGTCATCGAACACTTGCTTGGAGTCCCACCCGCGATACTTCTCGTCGAGCAGGCCCATACGTTGACCGTCTGCCGTGGTGGGAAACTGAATCTCCTTCTCCTCGGGGTCTTGGTCTAGCAACTGCAAGTTAATCACATAGTCACAGGCGGCGTTCGCCAGCAGCGGGTGTTTCTTGTACAAGTGCTTCCACACGGTAGTGTGCCGCCACGCGATGTGCGACAGTTCATGCAGCACCACGAACAACAACTGCTTGTCATTCAGCGATTCGACAAACTCTCGACCATACCAAACATCACGACCATTGGTACGCGCAGTCGGGGTGTCATCATCCACGCCCACCTTGCCAATCATGGTGAGGCCGGAGAAGAACCGGAACCGCTTGGACTGAAGTATCGAGACGTGTGCGCGCTCGACTTTCTGCTCTGCTGTCATCTTCATTGTTATCTCCTTAGTGGACACTCTGACTTGGTGTCAGGATGTCCTCATCATGTCGTTGTTTTGCTGCAAGAAACGCAAGGGTCATACCCAACTGAAACTTATCAAGCGGCACGCCTTGGGAAACAACTACTGACGCGACAATCTTCGTCAAGATAGTCATTACTCCTGCTATCCCTACTTCCTCCTCCATCTTGATAAGTGTGTCCATCTCGATAGCCATCCACTTCTGCAGAGCACTAATTTTTACATCGGTGGGCGGTGGCAAAGAATCGAGTGCTTCCAAGAGTTCTTGGGTTTCTTCGTCAAGTTCGTCTTTGATAGTCACGGTCTATCTCCTCAGAAAAGGTATTGGTTCTCACGCGCCCAGTCGATAAACGCTTGGCTGGAGTAGAGAATCTTCTTCTTGTCATCGTTCTTAGCCGCAGTCAGACAGAAGATGGACTGCAACTCTTTCGGCGCACGCTTCATGTAAGTGAACCACTTGCCGATGGTGCTACGGTCAACCCATTGCACCGCACCGAACGCGAGGATGCACAATGCTGCGGGGTCACTCGGGACTTTCGCGCTTTCAGGCGTGGCGATAATTTCACTTCGCAGGGGCAACGAGTCAGCCAGAGCGATGTAAGCCGCGAGGTCATTCGCAGCGGGGCCACCGATTGTGCCTTGCAATGCCGCCATGAGCGCAGTTTCGCTGAAGCCAGCGCGTGCGTTGATGATATTACTAGCCAGCTCCAAGGAACGCGGCGACACAAACGACTTCTGGTTGAGGCGTGGGTTGTAGATGTACTGGTTGTTCTCTTGCGAGGCATCCAGATACGTAGCCAGACATTGCGGGGTCTCCTTCACCCAAGCCAATAGCGTAGGTGTAATCTTGTCCATGCCCCACTCTATCCACTCCTCGGCACTCGGCTTGCGGATGTTGAGTACAGACAGGCGGTTGCGGGAATGTGCTGCCATAACGTCACCCACCCCGTCACTCGTCAAGTTACCGGCAGTCATCACCACAGAGTCAGGGTGCAGGCACAGCCCACCGATTCGACGCGGTTGTGTCAGCAACGGATGCAGCATGTTCTTCACAGCAGCCGCGCCTTTAGTGAACTCGTCGAGCATGATGCACAGCGGCTCATCGAGGTGAAAGCCCCAGTGCTCACTCGGGTAGAGGGAAGTTGTGCCCTTCTCACGGTCAGGCATGGGGATACCCAAGTCACCCAACTCGGTGTTGGGTACGTCGATGTAGATAGCCTTCATGTTCAGTCGCTCGGCGATGACCTTGTGCATACTGGTCTTACCAACGCCGGGTTCGCCGACAAAATGGAATGTGTTCTTGTTCTTACATGCAACGACGAGGTTAGCGGCTTCGCGCAGGGACACGGCTTGTTCAAGGTGAATCTGGTTCATGGTTATCTCCGATTAAGTATTGTTTTTACAGGACATTCTGACGGCGTGTCAGGTTGTCCTTAATTACTTCAAACGCGGCTATATACTTCTTGCTGTTGTCGTTCGCTAGTTTCCCTCCCTTGAGCAACTGCTTTTTATAACACAGGTCGGCATATACTGTCTTGAATATGTCCTCAAAGTTATCAATCAAAGTTTGTGCTTCTACGTTCCATATACGTACACCCATCGCCCCGTGTAAGCTATACCCTCGGTAGTCAATCTTGTCCTTATACTTTGACGACTGGTTCATGTAGCGCGCCCCCACATCTGCGTTAGCCGCAAGCATGAACATAAGTTTCTGGAACTGTTCCCCGTCCCCACTCGACGCCATCTCAAGGCAGTTCACCATGTTCTCGGTTACCTCTCGCCTACTCCCCTTGTACGGGTTTCCCCACCACGCGTCCTTGTGTATCAACGGTGCTTTGTCGCTGAAGTGCTTACCGGTTGCAGCAAACACCGCCCGCGATATCTGCGGATAACGGGAATAACTCCCTTGGTGTTGCTCGTTCCACTTCTTACACTCGGCAACGTCCTCGTCCCAAAGTTTCCGGACGGTCTCAAGTACCTCGGGGAATATTTCAATCAAGTCGTCCGATGTGTACCTGTTGTTCATAGAACCACATACTTTGAGGTAGTTGATGAACGGGCGGTAGTGCTCTCTCAACACTTTTATCATCTTCCTGTTCGCCACGTACTCGTACCTATCCTGATTGTCCGCCAAGGTCAGTTTGGTCCAGTTGTTAGAGTTGAATGTCAGTCCGTCAGGCCCACGTGGTACCTCGTACTTATCACAATCTGGTGTCGTGAGCACAATTCGCCTCTTGTTCAGAGTCACCATGCCGAAGTGCGGAGGCAGCACAGCATCCATGAAACTAGCAGTCTGGTAAGTCACCCACTTGTCGAGGCGTAGCGTCACCGTCCCATCGCGCTTGTACTCCACGCACGGAGTGCCATACAGGATGGCCTGCACCGTGTTCGTGTCAGGCATGTCGATAGCGCACCACTTGTATCTGCGTTTACTACCTATCGGACGAATCTCAGGGTCGCTGCCCCGTATCGGCTTGACACTCTTGAAGTGTGCCTCTGCCGTGTCGAAAGTCTTGAAGTCATGACAACTGACTCCACAGGAATGGTACGAGTACGTCATCACTTCACCCCCATCATTTTGTTAAACAGCCGCTCCCACAACTTAGCCAAGGCACCCTTCTCCTCGTGTACATACAGCACAGGCTCGTAGCCGTATGCCTCTCGCATACTCCGCGCCATCCGGTAGTCTTTCGCTCGGTACTCGCTGAAGAACTTCTCTCTCATTTCTTCTCTCCCTTCTTCGCCTCGGTGTATGCACGATGCGGGACTTCATCTGCTGTCGAGGGGGATGAGACAATGTGACCTTGTGTCAGGTTGTCCACCACGGTTTCGGCTTTCTTGACCGTCTTCATCCACTCCTTCTTGGTTGGTTTCGTTTTCAACAGCAACAGCCTGTGTGCCAGATGCTTGCTTATCCTCGTGATCCTCTCGTTCATCACACGTCTCCTATCATGTATGCATCGGCTGCCATAGCGAGTACTGCCCCAACTTCACTAACGAGGTGCTTGGCTTTCCTTATGCGGTTGTTATACATCTTGATTGCTGTCGCTCTGTCTGGCGTAGGTGCTTCCTCCTTGTCTTGTAGGTGGGTGACTTTATCTCTTGCTTCGTCCAGCAGGTTAATCAGAGCGAACTCGACCATCGCCATGTCTGCGTATGTCAGTTCAAGTGTGACCCTGAGTGTTTCTGGTGACTTCTTGACGCCTATCGTCTCGTTCATTTTTTACCTTCCAAATGGTGCTTGATGGCTTTTACTATGAGGTCTTGGTTCCGGGGCTTCGGGTTCTCGATGTGGTTGAGGCAATGCTTGAGTAACTCGCGCTGTTCCTTCTGAATCTGCTTGTGCAGTTCGATAATGTCGTGCAGCGAGTTGATGACCGTCTTGGTCTTGTGGATGTAGTCGATAGCCCGCACGAGCATTTGCTTCTGGATTTCCAGCGTTTGCTTCTGGGCTTCCTGACTCTGTGTCAGATTGTCCCGCTGTTTTTCAAGCATATCGTTCAGCAGTTGCCCAAGGTCGGGTGCTGGCGGTGCTTCGGGCGTGTATTCAGTAGTCATGGTTATCTCCGTGTCAGGTTGTTGATGAATGTGTGGTACATCTTGCGGTTGTCTTCAATAAACTTCCGCCTTTTCCTGCCGTCTTCCTGCAATGCGCGGAAGGCGCTGGGGTTGGTATGCTCTGCCTCGTCGTACGCAAGGATGTGCGTAGTGCCGGTGATGTTGTTCTCACCGTCGTAGGTGTGGATAAGTATGTTTTTCTTGGGCTTCATCTCGTTCTCCCTTACATGCTCGCTTCGATGCGAGCGTTGCACTGCTGGTCGTGGTAGATGGACGCGAGGTCTTTCACAGTCCTCCACATCTTCTCGGTGTCGTACCCACAGTCAGTAGCAAGCCGGTACCACTCGTTGTCGTCCCAACACTCGACCATCGTGTCAGCGCCTTTGTCGTAGTTCTCCAGACACCACTGCTTCATGTCCTCAATATCGAACAGCACATCTTTCATCTTGCCCATCTCGTTCTCCTTGGTTGTTGGGACAAACTGACAACGTGTCAGAGTGTCCCTTGAGTTCACTCTGTGTCAGTTGGCTTGGGGGATTTGCGGACGCGGAAGCCTAGGGCTGCGTGCATGGCAACATGGTCTGGGTCGCGCTCTCCACCCAACGCTACGAGCACGTCTCCGCGCAAACTCGCAAGTAAATCCAACGCCGCATTGAGCACGGCGTGGTCAGTAACGAACCCGTCCAGTTTGAGTTGCATCGCGTTGGCGAGAGCACTCAGGTTTTTGCAGGTCTCGTTGCTGATGACGCGCGAGGCGAAAAGGTCATCGAGGTTTGTGTTCTGTTGCATTTCTATCTCCTTGGTTGGCTGGACATTCTGACGGAGTGTCAGGTTGTCCTCTTGGGGTTGAGTTGACGTAGTTGTGTCAGGTCGGTGATGAGCAGGTAGTTGCTCTTGTTGAGGGGCGCAGTCACGTGGTACTTGCTTTCGGCTTTCGCCTGCTGCTCACCGCAGTACAGGCACGTGTGATAGCCCAACGCCCAACGGTCAGGCACGACAACATCGCCACACATAATGCAATGGGTTTCACTCATTGTTTAGCTCCGTAACAAAAGCGCCGAGGGTATCGAGCACGTAGTCGATACGTTCTTCCACCACAGGGGTGCGACCGTTGCGAAGTGCAGCCTGCGCGTTTTCGAGAGTTACGATGGAGTTGAAAAGAAGGCGGGTAGTTTTCCCCCGCAGTTTGTCCAGTTGATGCCGAGCCAGAATCAATTCGTTACTCATCACACTACCCTCCTTGTTGGGACAATCTGACATTTGGTCAGGACGTCCAGTGTTGAAAATCGTGGGCGAAGAACCACAATCTATTATCTCACAAGGTGACACAACATACCACTTGGTGTCCCATAGCCTAGGAAGGTGTCCGCGAAATGGGTGTGGTGTCCACGGGGACTGTCCTTGTGTCAGTTGGGGACAGTCAGATAAAACTAGATAGAAACTTGGTGTCAGTTGGGTGGAAGGCAGGGGTGCTGCTTAAAAGTTGAACAATGTTCTGTAATGTTCCGTATTGTTCCGAAGGCAAAGGAACAAAAGAATCCAGTATCCATGCGGGTTTCCGTGTAATGTTCTTTTGTTCCTATACTTTTTATTTTTATACCAATTCTTTTTTGCTCTTGGTGCTTATGCCGCGTGCGTTTCCGGACTGACATAAAAATTTTCCCAGAAGCCCTAAAATGGACGGAACATTAGGAACAAAAGAACATTACTTAATAATCATGCACTTACAGCAACACCCCCTCGGAACAATATAGGAACAATAGGAACAATAGGGGGGCTGCTGCTGCCTGACACTTGACAAAACCCACATCAATGATTTACGCTTGGCTCAAGCGTAAATTGAACAACACAACATATAGTGTTTGGGGGACAAACTGACACCGAGTCATTTTGTCCCTTTTTTATTGCCCGCTTGACAAAAACCACTTCGATGATTTACGCTTGGCTCAAGCGTAAATTGAACAACACAAGATGTAGTGGTCGAGGGGCGCAAAGCCCTTTTTTCGTGTCAGTCGGATGCTACCGCGTAGGTTTTAGGGAACTGGTCAGGCTGCGCCTGACAGCCGGACGCCGCCGCGCCGGACAGGATGGGCCGCGAGAGAGAACCGAAACCATGACGCCACGCCACCCGCTCGCTGCGCTCGCCTGCCGGCGCGCGACGGACAAAAAAAAAAACCCCGCCCGAAGGCGAGGCCGATGCTGCTGGATTACAAAAAATGCTTGAATGGGGCGAACTCATAACTGACATAATGTTCGTTCGCGTTGACACTGCGCATATGTTCTACTGCCAGCGCGGTCACGGTATCCCGATTCTGAGAGCTGCCCGCCCACTGTTCAGCAAACGCCATGCTGACAGCCGGAAATTTGACGAGCGGCCACGACCAACGCCGAACCCGCTTGTTGCAAACAACCACGACCCGAACAGTTAGACTGCCCCTAGTGTCAGCCGATGACATGATGAAACCCTCCGAAAAAAGGGGGGCCGGAGCCCCCCGAAAGATTAGCGAGACTGCAGCAACTCGATAACAGAGTCGAGCGTGCGCAAGTCAGTCACGAACAGCGGGTTATCCTTGCCGTCCACCTTGCGCTTGCCATACGACCGGATGGTCTCCCACCGTGTCGCAATGGCCTTTTCCGACTCTTCCGACTGAGCCTTGCCGCGCAACTCCAGAACGCGCTTGATACGCTCGGCCTCGCGCTCGGCTTCAGCATCACCCTCGCCGGCTTTGACAAATGCAGCTTTGCGCTCGAGTCGCAACGCATCGTCCGACATGGACTCAAACGCCGCCATCAGCTCGCGCTGCGCCGCCTCGACCTTAGCCTTAGCTTCGGCACGCTGCTGGGCCTTTCGCACTGCCTCCGCATTGTCAGACTTGGGCGGAGCGAACCCGCCATCCAGACCGTCCGACAACAGGCTGACACCACGCGACCATGCCTTGTCGTAGGCGTTAGGCGTGAGGCCCGGCCGCTTGATGCGGTACTGCTCGAGTACCATGCCGCGCACCGACTGGAACCACGGATAAGTCACAGCGCGCACGCGCTCGGCCAACGGGATAGGTACACCATCATCGGTTGCATCCGACTGTGCCGCCAGTAGCGCGGCCAGACCGTCAAAGGCCCGCCCATCCGCACGCTCCGCATCCGCACGCGCCGTGTCGCCATCGACCAAATCAACCGCGACATTCAGCGCGCGTTCGCGCATATCCGCGTTCCACAACAACGCGAACGTGTCAGCACCCGCTGCAACAACCTCGACACCCGCAGCGCCGAGAACCGAATCGGGTGCAGCCGCACCCTTCACTTGCTTGGACATGATATGCCCCTCCAATCAATTGGCCGGTAGACGCGCCGACCATCGCGACCGACTGCATTTGCAACCGGCAGATGAATAGTACCAAACCATGACAGGACGTGGGATTTTTTGGGCGCGCCGCCGCGCCGCCGGGGACAGACTGACACGCCGGTCACAATGTCCGACCCGCCGCCCCATCGAACCGCAGACCGCGGCCCCCAC
>OGWG01000113.1_pt1 | contig 13470 bp, 20 predicted proteins | sample 1575911 | NCBI WGS metagenome assembly OGWG01 (sample SAMN07581534, study PRJEB24739) | freshwater metagenome
TGTATCCAGTGTATGATCCTCAAGCTATCCGTAACCCTCGTGTCGATTCAAATTCCTACCGCCAAGCAGGATTGAACGCCGATGGCGACATCACGCTTGGCAGTCGCATCTTCCAGTGGGGCTGGAATCCTGTAGGGGGGTCTCAATCGTTTGACGCTGCGCTAACTCCCAACGATCTTGTAGCGCAAGGTCTGGTCAATTCTGTATCTGCTTCTTAAGGGGCTAGTATGAAAAACGACATCAAGCAAGACAAAAAAACTGCTGCGGCGGCAGTTCATAAGCACGAATCGCGGTTGCATCCTGGCAAGAAACCCACCAAGTTTGCCAAGGGTGGGAAGACTAATGCAGACATGCTTAGCATGGGTCGCAATCTGGCGAAGGTGAAGAATCAATTTGGGAGGTCGTCATGAAAGCTCCGAAGCAGCCCAAGCCCGCCCCCGCTCCTGCTCCTACTGACACCAAGCCAAAGGCTACGGGAATCAAAATCCGTGGGACGGGTGCGGCAACTAAGGGAACGATGGCTAGGGGTCCGATGGCGTGAACTACACGGAGTTGAAAAAAGCGATCCGGGGCTACGTTGAAAACGAGTTCCCGGATACGACGTTCAACAGCGTAACTTTTACGTCTGATGAGCAGCTTGCTGTGTTTGTCAAGCAAGCTGAGCAGCGCATTTTTAATGCGGTGCAACTTCCCATCTTCCGTAAGAACATGACCGGAGTGTTTTCTACAGGCAACTCCTACCTTTCTTGTCCTTCTGACTTTCTCGCCCCCTTCAGCCTGACACTTATCGTCCCCGCCACAGGCAGGCGGCATATGCTGCTTAACAAGGATGTAGAGTTCATCCGCGAGGCTTATCCGATCCCTACGGATACTGCTCGGCCCAGGCACTATGCGATCTTCGGTCCCACAGTGGTCGGCGGGGTAATTACCAACGATCTTTCTTTTCTTGTTGGCCCCACTCCTGATGCCAACTACTCCGCAGAGATACACTACTTCTACTATCCTGAGTCCATCACGACAGCAGGGACATCCTGGCTTGGTAATAATTTTGACTCTGTCTTGCTATATGGTTCGTTGATTGAAGCGTACGTTTTCATCAAAGCTGGGCCTGAGTCAATGGCAAAAATTGACGCGCAGTACAAAGAAGCCTTGGCGCTTCTTAAGCAGCTTGCTGACGGGAAGGATCGGACAGACACGTATCGCGTAGTACAGACTAGATACCCGGTGATTTGATGGCTATCTACCAGACCTTATGCACAAGTTTCAAGGCAGAAGTAGCGCAAGGGTTGCATAACTTCACAACGGGAACTGGTAATGTTTTTAAGCTCGCTCTCTACGTCTCTTCTGCCGACCTCGGTGCAAGCACTACCACCTACACATCGTCGGGTGAATCCAGTGGAACCAACTACTCCGCTGGGGGGCTTGCACTCACAAACATCACACCAACAACGGCGGGAACCACAGGCTACTGGTCGTTCCAGCCGCTCACTTTTTCTAACGTCACTCTTACATGCGCAGGGGCGTTGATCTACAACACCACTGGAAACCGCGCTGTATGCGTGCTGAACTTTGGTTCGACGATCACAAAGGTTGCGTCTGATCTTGTCATTACCTTCCCCACCAACGGGGAAACCACATCTGTACTGAGGATTACATGATTATCGAAACAACAAAAGGCCCGATGAACGAAGAAGATCTTGAGAAAGCCGAAGGCTGGATTGACAACGACAATGAATTTACCACTTGGGTAGAATATTGGCACGAAGGAGAGTTGGTGCATCGTTCTGCGCATGTGACGTTAAAGCGCGGGATGTTGTTGGTTGGTGAAGCAGCGACGTTTTAAGGAAAAGCTATGGCTAACACACAGGCGATGTGCACTTCGTTTATGAACGAGCTTCTGACGGGGCAGCACAATTTTGGTACGGGTGTGATTCGTGCAAGCACAGCAGCAGACACGTTTAAGGCAGCGTTGTATCTTGCGTCGGCTACTTATAATGCATCGACGACGGCATACAGCGCGTCGGGGGAAGTATCGGGCACTGGGTACACTGCGGGCGGAGTTTCTGGCCGATGATTTTATGATGAGCAAACGACTGCGCGAGAAGGGCACAAAAACGCTGGTCTGCGCCACGCCGGATTTCAACCGGTCCAACGGCCTCAAAATCCGGCCGGAGGGGATGGGCGAGGACGCCCTGCAAAACAACAAACAAACCGGCGGGAACCTGGCGGCGTATGCACTGTTGAAACAGGCATGATACAACTCCCGTCAGTCACGTTTGTGATTGTTGAAAACAGATGGCCGGAAAAAGTTGAAAAGTTTTGTCAGTACGTACAAGCAAACGTCAAAAACGCCGAAATCTATGTAAAAGACGATCTGCCAAAACAAAACAATAAAGATGCGTATGACGAATTTTGCTCAACACGACTTCACGAATGCTTCAAAACATCCCACGCCTTAGTCTGTCAGCTGGACGGTTTCCCGGTGCGTTGGGACAAATGGGATGAAGATTTTTTAAATTATGACTACATCGGGGCACCATGGCCGGATGGCTTTTTACGTGCTGGCGGAATTAACAGCGATGCGCGGGTGGGTAATGGTGGTTGCAGCTTAAGAAGCATGCGTCTTTGCCGAGCATTAACCAATGCCAAATGGGTGCCGATGGCTGACGATGTTTTTATTTCAGCGCTACAAAAACAGCGCTTGGAATCAGTTGGCGTGCGTTTTGCAGATCCAATGACGGCAGCAAGGTTTGCAATCGAGTTCCCAAATCCGGAACACAATCAAATAGGTCAGCCGTTTGCTTTTCATGACGTTAAACTTCATCCACAATACAAAATATTTTGACACATTGGAAACGCATTCCTGGGTCATGATGCCAGCCGGATGCGAATCATTAAATCATGTGTATGGCAAAAGCGTAACCTGCATGGCTTTGATGCCAATCGGCATATCCGGAACTGAGCTTCTTAAAAAGTGCAAGGCAACACGCCAGGAATTGATTGAGTGTGAAAAGCGCGGTGCCGGCCTTGACATAAAAGGCTGAATTTGTGACTGATTTAGAATCGCTTGTGAGTAATGGAGTTTTAGAAATGATTGATGCCGCAGGATCAAGTGTTGCCACCTTTGCCAACAGCGTCACCGTTGCAGGCGTTTATGCTCCCGGCGAGAAAACCGCAGAGCTTGGTATGGGCGGCCTGGTGAATCCATCGCCGGCGGAATTTGTTTATTTGGCAACGTCCGCCACCGCCCAGCGCTTCTGACGACTATCACAGTGTCTGGCGAGCGCAAGCGCGTTCTTGGTGTTACCCAAGATGTTGGAATGATTTCCTTGTCTTTGGGCGACCCGGAGGATGTGCGCCGATGAGCCTTAGATTAAAAACGGAAGATGCTCTGGCTTCAAGGCTGGCGTCTGCGGCCGGGAAGCCCGCCGAGTACATTGTGCAGGCTGGGCACAGGATTGCGGATTTGCAGCTACCGGCCGTCATTGTGCACAGCGAAACATCTGAACCCGTGGTAGAGGGAAGCGCTCAAGCAGAGCGTAAAGTCATTAGTCAATGCAGCATCCTTACTCCGCTGGAAACAGCCACGGCAGTCACCACGCACCGCGCTGCGTTTGAGTGGTTAAATTCATCCCTTTCAGCCATCACTGCACTTTCCAGCGTCACATTTATGGGCGGATACCTCGGCAGCGAAACCACCGGATCCAACGATAAGGTGCAGCAGGATTCAGTTCAATATACTGCATTTGTTTCTCCGTAGCGGTTGACAAGCAAAATAAGGCAATATGGCACTTTCTTATGGAGTTTCCGGCGGGGTCAGCATTACCCGCAACACAACCAATGAATTTGTAATGCCGCAGGGAACTAGCGGATCTGTGGTTACCTGCATTAAAAAATATAGCCGAACAGAAACGACCACAGAAACATTGCCAGATAGCATTACGCTGCCATCCCTGTCCTCAGTTCCCACATGGACACGATTTGAATTGCGCCTATCAAACACTGATTTTGCCCGTCAAACAATCACCGCAGTTACCTACGGTACAATCTCATAAAATATTAATTATATGCCAATCAAAGGATTCGGAAGCACGCCATCAATTTCTGGTATTGAAGAGCTTTTGACCATCAACATTACTGGTGAAGTTGATCAAATTCAGGTTGAACCGGGCGCGGCAAACACGGCCGTGACGGTGGTTACTTATTACAACCCGCGCTATACGGCCAGCATTAGCGGTCTTTCGGACGGCACCACAACGGCCCCTGGAACGATTACTCTTTATTCGACATCTTTTAAGGTAACGGCTTTTAATATTTCAGAATCGGTTGGAGATGTAAAAAAAGTCAACCTTTCCGCAGTTCATTATCCAAGCGTTACCACCTAAATACTGCTTGCCTGTTACATGAACAGGCCATTTGCCGAGAGTTTCCTGAATAGGGCGGATCACCGCGTCCTGCGTCGCATTCTATTGCCTCTGTCCTTGTGGCATTTGCTAAATCTGGAAATAGCCAAAAGCCCGTATTTTTTTGGCAACACATTTCCCCTGGTTAAGGATTTAAGGATTGCCGTTACGATTTGCACCACATTATTCCCGCAGTTACCGGATTTTAGTCAAAAACGACTGATGGGAGACTGGCTGCGAAGTTGGCGGTGCAATTTTTTGACGGAAACTGCCAAGTTCCGGTGCTATCTGGAAGATTTTAATGCCTTGCCACAGCTTTGGAAAAAGCCGGAAATCAGGCCGTCCGGAGAGCGCGAATCCGTGGGACTTCCATGGGCTTTGGCCATTGTGACCAGCGTATGCGGATCCACAGGGTGGAGCGCAGAAACCGTTTGGAACATGCCCGTTGGGCAGGCGTATTGGTATCACGTGGCCTTTGCCATGCAGAAAGGATGCAGTGTGGATTTGCTAAGCGAAGGCGAGATGGAGGCGATTGAAAGGGTGCGAGCAAAAAAAGCCAAACAATAATATGGCGGGTGTCGTATTTTTTAAGGTTGAAGATCGCGAGTTTCGCAATTCTTTGCGGCGTTACGCGCTGGCAAAGAAAATGGAATTTGCAGAAGCGATTAAAAGACAAGCTAGATTGGTTGCTGTTAATCTTGCTTTTCAAACTCAGCCCTTTGGGGACGAAGGAGGGAAAAAAGCAGGTGAGGGCGCCATTATGGCTGACCTGATCCCAGCCCGCGGGTCTAATCGTGGAATTTTCAAGCCTTTAAATAAATATTGGATGAGTGAGGCCGTCCGCATGCAACAATATGCGCCAGATAATTTTGTAAGACGCTTTACCACCAAAAATGGTCGAGTTTGGTTAAGTGAAGAGGATCAAATATTAACCACTAAGGGCGCAATTAAAAGTTTTCATCAAGGCATGCGCACTACGTCAAGGAAAAGACCAACAAGGGCAGGAATGGAAACGCGTGACATTGGAAGGCATAAAGCTGGAAACCGTGGTGTGGCAGAATCGAGCCAGCTCATGTCATACGTTGCGTCAGTGCAAAAAAAGGTTGGCATAGCCAAATCAGGATGGGCCAGTTGCGCTAAACAAATTGGCGGCACTCGCGGGATTCCGCAATGGGTAACTCGTCATTCCAACCGCAGGCAAACTGGCAGCATTATCGACAACTCCAAGGCATCTGGTGACGAACAGTATGTTTTAATGCAAAACAACGTGCCTTGGATTGATAAATGTTTGACGGAAAATCAAATGCAACGCGCTCTTGACATACAGCGCGAGAAAATGAACGTTGCCATTGAAAAAACTCTGCAACGCGAAGCCAGGTTGTAATCTATGCCAATTAATGTAAAAGTCGGTGCAGATACGTCTGCATTTAAAACAGGATTGGCGGAGATGGAAAATCAGGTGACAGGCTTTGCCAATCGCCTGGGCGGAACGCTGGTTGGGGCTTTTGGATTTGAAGCCATTCGCCAGGGAATAATGAGCGCTATTGACGCCGGAGATGCGTTACAAGACATTTCAGAAAAATTTGGAGTTTCTGCAAGCAAGCTGCAAATGCTTGGCAATGCGGCTTCGGTTTATGGTTCAAGCCTAGACAATATATCAGCCGGGTTAAATAAGCTGTCTTTGGCTCAGCAAAAAGCCATATCTGGCGATGAGGGGCTACAAAAGACATTTTCTGAGGTTGGCGTCAGTTTGGCAGACCTATCCAATATGACCGTGGAGGATATTTTCTTAAAAATATCAGACAGCTTTGCAAGTGGAGCAAACGAAGGGCGGCAATTTGTAATAGTGAACGAGTTGCTTGGAAAAGCTCAAACCGATCTAATCAAGGTTATGAATCAGGGATCAGGGGCTATTATGGCTCAGGGATCGTCTATGGGGGTTTGGAGCGATGAAACCATTGCAGCACTTTCGGCTGCATCAGATGCACTTAAGACTTTGCAAAACAGCTTTACCGTTTTCTTTGGCAATTTGGCCATAGGAATCAATAAGGCCGTTGAAAGATACCAAGACTTGATTGAGGCAGTGTATTTGCATATGAGGGCAAACAGAGATGAGCAGCTGGATGCTGCCGGCCGCGCAAGCCTGTACGAACAGTCAGCCGCAAAGGTTGGCGACGTTGTTTTTGGACGCAGTAAAATACAGCAACCCACAGAGCCTGAGCCTATGCGACGCCGGGGATTCAGTGATGATGAGTCGATAGCGCGCGCGCAGGCAAGCTCAGCGAAAGACCTGGAGCGCGCCCAGGAACGCCTAGCACAAGCTATCCGTGATCGTGAAACGCTGGAAATGGATGGAGTGCAAAAAATTGCCCGCGCACAGGCCGAGCTTGTCTCACTACAGGCTGAGATCAACGCCTTGCAAGCCAACAGCATAGATCAAATCAACAAAAAGGCAGATGCCGAAAAGAAGGCTGCCGAAGTTATGCAGTTGCAGGCTGATTATGCCAGAGACGCGGCACGGTATTCTGAAGAACAGGCCAGGGCGCAGGATCAGGTGTCGAAACTTGGGGAAGATTTGGCCAGCCTTACCGCACAGCGTCAGGGGCCAAAGGCTGAAATGGCGCTACAGGAAAAAAGGGTGATAACAGCCGACAAGCAGGCACAGGAAAGCGGAACTTTGGAAGATGCAATTACCAGGCAAAAAGAGGCGTTGCGATTGCAGCAAATGAAAGAAGCACGCTTCAGCCAGCTTGGTTACGACGAAAACACGGCCAGGCAGATGGCCAATCGACAGGTATCTGGCATGATGGGGCCTGACCCAAAATTTAGCATGTTATCTGACATCGGGCGCTCCACCGTGCAGACGCAAAAGGTTGTTTTGGACAAAGTGCCCGGATTGGATGAGGTGGTTGAAAAATTACAAACTCTAATCCGCACCGCTGGGGAGTTTAAATAATATGGCTCGTGGATCCGGCGCAACCACAGGCAGCGCATCGGGCCCCGTTGGGCCCGTGGTGGAAATGCTTGGTGAATCTGGGCAACTGACCAAAGAGGGGAAAGTGCGGGTCAGGAAAAAATATTTTGTCACCAACGAAAAAGATTTGTCGCAAGCACCGGATATTTCTGGATACAAACCGGTTGGAATTACATACAACAAAGTGGCCGGCGGTGCTTATGAACAGGAAGTAGAGTACGTTGCACAACTTGAAGCTGCCAATTCCCCCATTGTTGAAACGCTAGATGGTTTGACCGGATCTTTTGAAACATTTGCTTCTTATGAGCGCATACCTATTGCGCAACATCCATTAATTGCTGACTTGCTAATTAACTATGGCGGCTATCAAACAGATGATGGTGAGCCATTGTGGCCTCCTTATTACTCAAACGATGAAGGAAAACAGGTTCGCAATCCAATGTATGGAGTAAAAACATACAAAAGCCCAACCATGAGATTTCGTCACACTTATGTTGTTAAAGGAATGCCACCAAGATCAATATATGACAAAGCTGGGAATGTTGTCACTAGCCTACCGGCAGGATTCCCAACCCCGATTGGCCCATCTGATAGCGATGGAAATGAAATTAAACTGCGTTGGCTTATGTTGGTACCATCTCTTTTGCGTGAAGGCGATAGCACCAGAATTGTGCAGGAATACGAGTTGATTGACCCGGCTCCAGGAATGTCTGATATTTATGAAATAACAGACCCACCAGGACAAGCAGCGAACCAGCTGTGAACTCAATAAATTTGTTGGCCTATCCGGGCGACAACATCTTGGGAAAATATCGCGAGCTGACCAAATGGATTGAAGCACAAAAAATACAATCTTCCGACTCGCTTATTCAAATTACTCAAAAAGTACAGGGGCAAGACGCTTATTACATAGGCCAAACACCGCATGTCGTAACTCCGTTGCTTGTCAGCCAATCTGGGCCAAACGGGTTTTCGGTGGGAGAGGGATACGTTAACGGACGGCTGCCATTGATTCAGCCCATCATCGGCGATGAGCAGCCTTTGGTTAATGCCGATGGCGTCCGCCATTCATCTGCAAAACTACCCGAAACACGGCCAATTTTGGTGGTCGCGGAAGTAAAATTTGATGCAAATCTTGCCATGCAATCGGTCAAGATTGTCACCAAAAAACCTGCCGAGCTGTTAAAAACAGGCACGGCAAATTACGCAAGCACAGGTACCGGCAGCATCACCGGCCATATCCCTTTGGCCTTTAATCGTGGTAGCCGCTTTATTCAGTTTGTGCGTCACAACATTCAGGTCAAGGCATACGTTGATTCTGGTGTACGACGCATTATCTACTGGCCAGCCTAATGCTTTATCTTCATCGAAAAATTCACAACGATTTGGTTGAGAAGGCTAAAAGTCTTTTGCCGATTTCATTTGGTCATGAACCGGACGGAAAACTTGGCCACGCTTGGGCAACTCGCGTAAGCTATAAAAAGCAAAAAGACAAAGAAGGGTATCACTCGGCTTTTCTGACCGCTGGATTGGTTAATGGAATACCGGCTGCCATTCGCATGGTATTAAAAGAAGCCCCGCTAGATACGCAGGAACGAATAAAAAAAGAGCGCTATGAACAAAAAAAGCCAAAATTGGCCGACACGGCCATGGTGGATTCCTTTTTGGACGAAAATGCCAGCGTGCGACTGCACTGGCGCCGGATCGGCACGGGAGCAAACCCAACCTCTATCACGGCCACGGGCAACAATGGCATTTCCTACACGTTTGAAAAAGTGCCGGAATTTTTTAAACGTTTGGGCGTTAAGGATGCGTCCAACAACCCATTGGGATACGAGTCGCTTGACCTGAACGTTCGCTATTTAACAGCGTGCGATCTAGTCCTTCATCAGCCTCGTCCGACAATCTTTACGTCATTAACAACCGAAAGCGTCGTTGGCGGAACACAGCTTACCGCCGCCCCTGGTTATCAAATTCCAAAGGATTTGCAACCGCGCGTGACAGCGCTGGAAAAGTTTGTGGCCGTGACCGAGGAGCCCATCAGCCCGAGGGATGTTTTATACCGGGAATTTACGGATCCGCCAGCGGATTTGGTGCATCTTTCCACCGTTTATGCGCTTTCCCCTACCAATCCAGAATCTGAAAACCCTGACGCTTCTTGGAAAATTTTTGTAAAATATAACATCCACTGGAATCTGGTTCACGCTTCTCGTGTGCAAACCTACAACCCACCCAATCGGCTAACGCTCTTTACCGCATTGGCGGCCGGAGTGGGCGATACGTTGTTTAATTTTATTCTGGCGCAGAACAACGATTGGGCGGCCGCTTTGGCCAACCTGGTTTCCAGCAATCGCGCTTACGGAAAGTTTTTTGCCGTATGAGCCTGGACAAAACAAAGGCCAGATTGGACAAATTGCGAGAGCAAAACCGTCAAAACCGCAAAAACGGGGTTTTATATCTCACAGAACCAGGGCCGTGGCACACCATTCCTCAGGCCTACCAGTTTGATCCTGCCTTTTTTCGTGGGCTTACTGTTGGCAACCCGCCAAACGATGCCACCGTCATAGGGGACACGGTGCCAAAACTGTGATTTGACATAAACTCTGGCAAAGACCCATGGCCACATTCCTTTACGGCAACATTTCCAAAAAGACTTTCAGCTATGCCATAGCTCCTTCAACCATAGACCTGCCCAAGGTCGTGCAAGGCGATACCTTTACGGTCGCCATTCGGCTGACAGAAAGTAACGGCAACCAAACCACCGTCACTCGACCGTCTATTTCGTACGCCCGGCTGGCGTATGGCCCCATTGATGTGGCACCATCGGCCGGTTTTTTTAAAGTTATTGTTAACAATGTAACAAGTTCAGTCATTACCTATGGATCCACGGCCGCCAGCGTGGCTGCGGTGCTGAATGGCATGGGAGCCGCCACGGGGTGGGATGTGCAGCTTGACCGTGATAGCTATATCGTCAGCCGCAACTCCGACTGGACGGCAACATCAGGCATTACCATCACGCAAAACTTTTTGCAGCCAGAATCTTTTGTTCGCGTCACCAGCTGGTCTGCCAATAATCTTTTCTATCAAGAGCTGCGCCCCATGCGAGCGCCGCTAGCCTACACCAGCGCATTTGGCCTCATTGTTCCGCCAGCGCCCACCATCACCCGCGTGGTCACCGGATATTCCGATTCAACCACAGGAGTATCCGTCAACGAAGTGCAGCGATTATATGTCCCGCCGCAGTTTGATGGTGTTTTTCAAATTTACCGCGGCGTGGCGCGCACGGCCCGGTTGGATAAAAACGACGGGGCGGCTGATATTCAAGCCGCGCTCAATGCTTCCGCCGTTACGCAAGGCAGCGGAGAGACGTTTGTCGTAAATAATCCATCTAATTATACGGCCGATATTGAGTTTTCAGGATCCATGGGCGGCAAAGATCAGCCGTTGTTGTCCGTCGTTGTTCCGGAAAGTTTGCAGGGCGACCTGACGTTTGATCTGGATTTAAACACCCAGGGCATGCTGGCGGCATTGCGCGACAATTTTGAGGTTACCTATCCGCTTACCTGCGAGATTGGAATTAATTACGGGTCGGTGGCAACACCAAACGTAAAGTACGCAACCATCCAGCAAAACATGACCGTGCAGGCAGACGGAGCCTGGACCGGGTTGGCGGCCGCGCAGCGCATTAACTGGCTAAATCCTCCTCAGCCGGTCAATTACATTCCATTTACAACCGATCAGGTCATCACCGGCATCCAGAGTTATACCGCTGTGGTGACGGGATCCGGCCCGTGGACGATTGCCCACTACCGACACCGAACCAACCCGGAACAATCTGACGCGATTGAGTCCAACCAAAAACCCATGGAATAGCGCGAAGTGAAGAGAGATCTGCGCTCGCGTCAGGGCGTCGCGAAGGACGTGAACCCAAAAACAAGTTGCCGAGTTGTTCAACTGGCGTTGATTGATAGAAATATGAGGGTAGATCTGGATGTTCAACTAGAGAGCGATAACGTGTAAAAGAGGCGTCGCTGATTGCAGTCATCGAAGCATTCCACAAAGCTAGATCTTCTGGACTCTGTCGAGCAGCGCGATTTAGAACGGTTGCTTCGAGGGCAGCGGCGAGAGTGAGTTCAACATTCTCGCGAGCGAGTGAGGGAAGTGCATATTTATCAGAGATAACTTCGCCTTGCTCCGTCATCTTGATCTGTCCATCAAGCGTTCCCCATGGAAGCGCGATGATTGCGTCATATGTAGGACCGCCACCGCGTCCAACAGAGCCGCCGCGACCATGGAAGAGTCGCAATTTGATGCCGTACTTTCGAGCAACATCGCGTAGTTTGCGTTGGGCTTGATGGATCTCCCATTGGCTTGTTGCAATACCGGCATCTTTATTTGAATCAGAATAGCCGAGCATCACTTCTTGGATATTGCCACGTAACTCCACGATCTTTCGATAAACAGGATTGGAGAGCAATTTCTCCAAGATACCTCCAGCCGCTCGAAGTTCTGCAACGGTTTCAAGGAGTGGAGCGATATCGACTCGGGCAATATTGTGGGCAAGGTCCAACAAACCTGCTTCTTTCGCGAGGTATGCGGCAGCCAGTACATCTTCCGGACCTTTAGTCATGGAGATGATGTACGTCTCGACCACGGTGGAATCAAAGTTATCTTGGGCTTCTTTGATGGCTATGAAAGTCCGAAGCGTCTTCGAATCCGTTTCATCCAGCGAACTCGAATCGCGATGTGGAGCAGTCAGCTCAGTAGTAAGGAGCGCGCATTTCTCCTCAGCCGAAAGCGCTTCATAACTCTTTTCTGGCATCAATGATTCAATGACTTTTTGGTGCGCTCCAGAGTGCTCACGAACATCCATCGTTGCGTGGGTAAGGCCAAATGCCGCAACTGTGCGGATTGTGCGTTCAAGAAGTCCATGTGCAATGAGTTCGCCTCGATTGGCAAGGAGAGAGTTGTACATCAACATCAAATCGCTGATGAGCTCGGCGGTATCTGCATAATCACGACCTGATACATGCGGAGTTCCTTGGGCGTGACGATCTCTCGTTAAAAGTAATTTGTGGCGAATCGCAGTAGCTTTCAAGCGATAAGGCTCTTCCACATTGATTCGTTTAAAACGAGGTTCAATCTCGGGTAATAATTCGAGATCACGGGCAACTGATTGAACAAGTGCTTCAGAAGTTCCAGCCAACTTGGTGGAGACTGATAGCGCTTGACGCAATTCATCGAGCGCTTCCAGCGTTACACGAATTGCATGGCCCATCTGAAGTGCGATTGCTTGCTTCGTGATTTCAGGAGTGATGTTGGGATTGCCATCACGATCACCGCCAATCCAAGAACCGAATGTTAAAGGCGTCGCAGTTGGCGGGAGATTGATGCCTAGTCGAGCAAGCTCGCGCGCAAAGTCATCGAGTACTTCGGGCACTGTAAAGCGGAAGAGATCATCAAGGTAATAAAGCGCATTGATTGCCTCATCAAGTGGCTCGGGTCGCCCAAGTCGAAGTTCATCGGTCTGCCATAGTAAATCGACTGCTTCGGCGAGACGACGTTCGCGAACATCGCTTTCCGGTTGATCCAGTAATTCCGAGATTGTAGATAACTTACTCAAGATTGATCGGCGCGCAGCTTCAGTCGGATGTGCAGTGAAAACTGGACGTACTTCGAAATTTTCCAGCCATTTACGTAAATCTGCATCGGAGAAATCATGTCCTGACTTGCGAGCATCGATGATGTTCTGAACTGCGCGCGAAAGCCATGAGCCGCCGGAGTTTCGCTCGTTGGCGAGAATACGAGAGCGGTGCACTTGTTCGGCAACGTTTGCAAGATTGAAATACACGTTGAAAGCTCGAACTAGTTTTACTGAATCTGCAGTTGAGATGGACTTGAGTAGGTCTTCGCCATTTCCTTCGCGTACTGACTTGCGTACTAATTCGACAAGATTGAGCAAAGCTTCGCCATCTTGACGCGCAAGTGAATGTCCAAGCAAGTCGCCGAGACGGCGCACATCGCTACGAAGCGCTGAATTATCGTGGGATTGATTGAGCTCGGACACGGGCTAATAATGACACGCTAGTATTG
>OGWG01000116.1_pt1 | contig 13254 bp, 11 predicted proteins | sample 1575911 | NCBI WGS metagenome assembly OGWG01 (sample SAMN07581534, study PRJEB24739) | freshwater metagenome
TGTGGCAGATATATCAATAGAATCTATAAGGGTATGAAATTCTGATCTGTCTGCTCCCAGGCTAGTGGCAGTAATTCCCCAATACTGTCCAGATGCATTTGCAGGAGGTTGTTCTCCACGATAGCACCTATATAATGCCCAATTTTTATCGGAAGCTGTATATGTTCCTGCCTCACCATATCCACGATACCACCTCCCACTTTGTATCCAATCTTCGTCAATTTTCCAATCATTAACGATTTCAACTGGCAGTCTATCAATAGTGGGTTCAATTTTTTTTATATTGGGATCATTTTTTAATAATTCTACTTCATGATCGGTTAATTCATATCTTTTAACTCTACTGTATGGCATAAGACATAGAGGCTGCACAGATTCTGCCATCATGCTATTTTGAAAATTTAAAAAACTTTCACGACTGTGAAAAATAACATTATAACTTAATTTTTCGGCCATATTATTCCTCCGTCTGCAACACAGTTAATATTAGTGATAAATTTACAGTTTGGTTGGTTAGATTTTTTACTCTAATATAAGCATTAGAATTAACTGTTGAATCATTATTGTAACACATCAAAGCTGGACTGAAACTTAAAATTTCATTCGAAGAAGATGTGATAACTTCTGTAAGAACCCCTGCAGACGGCAGCGGATCAGTTGATTGAGCTCTGGATTGATCAGCTGTTCTTGCTGCTGAAGAACTATACATTCTTACCCATGCAGGATGACTTGCCTGAATCTTATATAAAGCATAACCTTTAAATACGTTCAGATCTATATTTGCCTCAGAATTTGGTGCCAGTGAATTCACAACACCTGTTTTTGTCATCCTACTAGGATAAGATCCAGTGCCACCCCCAGTCTGATTTGCATTTACCCAGTTCGTTCCATTATATTGTAAAATTTGCCCAGTACCTAAATTAGTAATTACCACATCTGTTAGACTGTTTAAAGTTGATGGTAATGGATTTCCATTAAAAGTAATATTTCCACTGGCAGTGAAATTAAGATCATTGTCACTATCAATGGCCACAGGCCCGGTACCGGAAAACACCAGACTGTCTGTGGTAACAGACTTAAAAGCCACATCGTTTGTAGTATTTAAATTTTGATTGAAGGGATTGCCACCGCTCGAGCCATTGGCCCAAGCCAATCTTCCATTACTGGCCTTGACTAAAAATTGTCCTGTTGATCCATCTGATACTGCTATTTTAGTTACTGCTCCTAGATTAAGTGTGCTAGTTGGATTAGGGGTAAAAGTAATATTTCCACTGGCAGTGAAATTAAGATCATTGTCACTATCAATGGCCACAGGCCCGGTACCGGAAAACACCAGACTGTCTGTGGTAACAGACTTAAAAGCCACATCGTTTGTAGTATTTAAATTTTGATTGAAGGGATTGCCACCGCTCGAGCCATTGGCCCAAGCCAATCTTCCATTACTGGCCTTGACTAAAAATTGTCCTGTTGATCCATCTGATACTGCTATTTTAGTTACTGCTCCTAGATTAAGTGTGCTAGTTGGATTAAGGGTAAGTGTGCCACCGGAAAAATCTCTAATAACATTGACCTGTAATTCACCATTCTTGTTTAATCTAGCTCGATCTGCTATGCCAGTGCCATTATCAGTACCAAACACAATATCAGTTGGCATGGAACTATTAGTGATTGTAGTACCATTTATTGTAGCACCGATATATGCTCCAGTTCTGTATGCTGTAGGTCCCCTGCCTACAAAAGTAAGTGATGGCAATTTATCAGCATTCTGTAAAGTCACGGGATTATCTATAGTTCCTCTAGACCTCACAAAGTATACAGGAGGTGCCGCTGTACTCGTGCCTGCATATGCTATACTAAGTAGTGCATCTGTAGCAGAAGTATATAACTTGCTCAATTTGACTCTATTAGCATTATTGTCCCAGACAAATTCTGGCCCTGCATCATCAATGTCCGTTCCGTCAACTGGATAGTATGCAATACTATTAGCTGTACCCTGATTAATTGTATTTGCCATAGATTAATTTCCTTAATTAATATCTAATACTTTAGTATTAGATACTTTAGTATTATAATATTTATTAATATTGAGTAAATCTTACTTAATACTGTAGGAAAAATATTATATTAGAATACAGAGCCGAGTTTGTGTCAATAAAAAGTATCGCCTGCTGAAATACTAGATAGCCATAATTCTGTATACCCATTTAACGAAGAAGTTAAAGGTCAGCGTGTCTTTTTTGGTTAATTGATAAATATAACGTAATTACATAGGAGAAGATTATGACACTAGTGGTTAAAAATAAGGATACTGGGGAAAAAGTAATGCCAGTAGAACAGTGGTTGGACACAGTGGGTAACCCTGATTGGGTTAAAGTTTGGAGCACAAGAGATGGCGAACCAACACCTGAGTTTGACACTGTCTGGCATGCTTACTTGCAAGCAGTAAATGGTAATGTGGTAGAAGATGGTAATGTGGTAGAAGAATAAGTCTTTAAATTAGATCGCAAATACTATATAATAACGTATGCGTCACTAGATGCATACGTTTTTTACACACAGAAAGAGAGATTATTATGAGTACAAATGGGTACGAAATTCGTCTTGAATTACTCAAGATGGCCAAAGAAATGCTAGAACAAGATTGGCATGCACAGCGTGACGCTGTTATGAGCAACTACGGTCATAAGGTAAGTTTTGCTCATGCAAAAGCTGAAAGCGCAGGTTTTCAAAATACCGAATTTCCTGCTGCACCAACCTTCAAACCTTTCCCTACAGAAGAGCAAATTATTGCCAAAGCCAGGGTCTTGAACGAGTTTATTAACCAACGTACATAATTGGTAAAATAAACCACGAAAACGGTAAAATGCACTATTGCTTTTACCGTTTTTTTATGTAATAATAAGCCTGCATTGCTAATGCAATGACGACTTAAAGGAAAATAAAACATGCGAGTTACTAAATCTAGTAAGCTACTAAGTGCTCTTCGCAGTGGTGAAGAGCTAACCGCTGCTCAAATCAGCCAGCGTTTTGGTATTAAGAACCCCCGCGCAACTGTTAGCGATCTGCGCTTCCAGGGTTTCGCTATCTATGCTAATCAGCGTACTGATACCAAGGGTCGTGAGACCACCAAGTACCGCCTGGGTACACCAAGCCGCGAAATTGTTGCCGCTGGCTATCGCGCCTTGGCACTTGGTCTAGTCTAAACTTTAAGTTTAGTCAAGCTAAGTAAAGGGTACGCAATGTACCCTTTCTTCATGAGTGAGCAATGGATATTAAAAACATTATTAGGACAGTAGATGACTTTCCTAAACCAGGTGTCAAATTTTTAGATGTGACCAGTATACTGGAAGATCCAGTAGCATTCAGAAAAACTATAAATTGGTTAACTAGACAATCTTCTGTACACAGTATAGATTCTATCGTTGGAATTGATGCACGTGGATTTATTTGGGCATCAGCTTTAGCAACAGAAATTCAGGTTCCGCTTTTTCTAGCTAGAAAACCGGGAAAACTTCCTGGTGCCGTGTACACTAAAGAATATACAACAGAATATAGTACCGAGTCATTGAGTATGTTACAATCTAACAAAATAGAAGGCAAAGTCATGATCATCGATGACATACTTGCTACTGGTGGTACATTAAATGCTGTAGGAGAATTACTTACTGAACACTGGGGTATCAAACCCAAAGATCAAACACATGCGGTAATTGCTAACCTAAATTTTCTACCAGGTGCTAAACTATTAAAATCTAAGAAATATGTAGTAGAATCTATGGTAGAATACTACTAGACACCTGTACGTATTCTTTTTCTATCTAGTTTAGATCTGCACCATAACATCGGGCAAGCAAAGGCAGCGTCAGGTGCTTGCCAGTTATCTTCAAATACATTGCCTAGATCTCTGCCTCCACATTCGCTAGCACTTATATAACCTCTACCACTGATAAAGATATAATCAACACCTGCGTAACATGGTTGACCCGTATAGCTAGGAGATCCATCATCTGGTGCAACAGCAAGATCTATATATGGTGGATTGGGGGAATAACTGGGAGGCGGCGGCTCCCAATCTTCAGGCAAACCCATGATGATATTCATTTCACGTCTACTGTAGCCGGCCCATAGATTACCATTCTCATCTTTCAGTGGTTGTTCTTTAACAGATAAATTTTTAGACTGTAATACTGCTACAAGTTCTTTATCTTCTTTAACACGACCCGGAGTAAGTGGTATTACTATATGAAGTGACTTGTTGCTTTCTGCACATTGATCAATAATAAATTCTAATACACTAATATTTTGCCAGTGATGATGTGTTAGTTTTACCGAATCCACAATATCTTTAACTTCAACGAAGTTGAACCAAGTATCACCGCCACTTGTATCCAGTCTAAGATTACAAGGTCTGGATTTTATTTCTTTAAGTAATCTGGATAAACCGCCAAATGCCAGTGGTTCCCCACCACCAATCTTCCAGGTGATTGAGTCAGCGTGTTTGTACCTGCTGTTCTGCAACTTATTAACAACTTCTATATATTTTTCTATAGGTTGATTATTTTTATTTGCTCGATATTTCGGCGGACAATAGTCACAGTTATAATGACAGACGTCAGTGATATGCCAGTGTATTTCAGCTGACTGTATCATCATACACCCATGCGAACAGTTTCGCCTGTACCATTTCCAGTGTAAGGTACATATAGATATCTATTAGAACTGCCCTGCAGGCTTCTACTATTATTGTATGTAGATGGGCTGGGATCAGCTATCCTGCCATCTACCGACATTGTTTCTAATGCAATCAATGCCTGCGCAGGAGTTAACCAGGGTTTTGATTGCATCAGCAATGCCAATGCACCACATATCTGGGGGCTGGCCATACTAGTGCCAGTTAACTTTGCTTTAAAATGGCTGTTGCTTCTAGAATCAGAAACCCCACCTGTATATGAGCTCATGATCCTAGATCCCGGCGCCCATATGTCTACTCGTGGACCACATTCAGAGCTAGAATTTTTTTGTTCAGGGGATATGTAGTCTATATTACCTACGCAGATAACACCTTCTGTGCCACCAGGAGTAGCACCTCGATGATAGTATTCACTGCCCCAATAATCAGAGTAATAGTTGTCATAGTCGGCGCCTCCGGGCACATCTATTTTATGTGCATAATTACCAGCCGCTGCCACAACGATAACACCCGCCGCTATACAATCTACAATTTCTGCATCTATACTGGGTACTCTGACACCAAGTAGGTTGCCCCCATACCACAAACTATAATTAACTAATCCATAGTTTGATCGTTCTGCCGATGTAAGATTACCAGGAATCCACGTTCCACGATAATTAATTCCCGATATAGTTCCTGCAACATTTATAAATGCCCAGCTATTGTTTACAATTGTAGGATTCTTTTTTCCTGTTACAGGATTTATTGGTTTATTTTCATGCCATATACGTATTAGATCAAACACATGATAGATATTAATGCCAGGTTCGTCGCCAGTAATTGCCTTGATAGAATATATATTTGCTTTCCTGGCCCAGCCACAGGTATTACCGGCTGCAATACCGGCAACATGGGTGCCATGTCCATCTTCATCTACGTATGGGTTTATAGGCATGCTACCTGGTAACCCGGTCTCTGCGTACCAGTCTATCTGTTTAACTCTACTACCACCTGTACCATCTGCATTAACAGCGAATTCTGGATGATTGGGCGTTATTCCACTGTCTACTATTACAATGTCCACATGCTCCCCGTCTAGACAATAGGGATAAACGCTATTTAATTGACTTGATGCACCAAAGGGATCCGCGGCCGCAGTAGAACTTTTTAATCCCCAGTTCAAATGTTGGTTACTTGTACTAGGACCTTTGTCGAATAAACCAGTTTGTACAGCACATTTTTCTACCCTTACATTTTCTCTGTGTTTGATATGTAGATCTACAGACATGACTCTATGATCATTCTTTAATTTTTCAGCTTCATCATCAGTTAAACTGTAATGTGCAGTTCTCAAGCTACCGGGTCTATAATCAAGTAACTCCACTGGTCTGTCAGGAACGTTAGCTACGCTAGGGAAGGCAGGATGCCCGGCTCTACGGTCCGTTATAAGTTCATGATGCAGGCCGTCGAAATCAACTGGGTTTTTTACTGTGACTAGATATTCTTTTTTCATTTAGTTTTATTTCCTTAGAGGTTGGCTATTCTTGCTTTGAAGTCATTGAAATCGGTGCTATCTGCAACTATGGACTTCAATGTGGCAACACTGATAAAATTTACTAATATCGAGGTATTGTCTGTCAGTTGTGCCAGATCTTGTGGAATAAGCGGAGTATTGATCAAATTCTCATAGTCACCTGTTATAGCTACTGTGGCAAATGTTGGTTTATTTGTGACTTCAGTCCAGTCAACAGATGTTATATATCCGCTATCATTGGCAAGTTCACTGACTGCTGCTGGGATAGTTGGTAGATTACTTAGATCATTGTAATTTCCGCTGGTGGCCACTGGATGTAACATGGTTGTACTTGACACTGGTCCAGTTAAATCGGCACCAAATACAATTTCCTCACCAACAATGTTGACATCAACCACAGTGGATGATACGTCTCCAAAATAAAAATTACCGCTGCCATCGGTGGTAAGAACCTGTCCAAAGTCACCGTCTAAGATTCCTAAGTCTGTCAATGAATCGGGAATCATTGGTTTGTTGGTTAAATCGTTATAATCGGTAGTCCCTGCATCTCCTTGTGGTCCCTGTGCACCTGCTGGTCCCTGTGCACCTGTTTCTCCTTGTGGTCCTGTTGGGCCAATTGGTCCTTGCGGCCCAGTAGCACCTGCTGGTCCTGTTTCTCCTTGTGGTCCTGTTGGGCCAATAGGTCCTTGTGGTCCCTGTGCACCTGCTGGTCCTGCAGGGCCCTGATCACCTTTATCTCCCTTGGGTCCACCTGGATCGCCTGGATCTCCCTTGTCGCCCTTGGGTCCCTGCTCGCCACCACCTGAACTAATTGCTGCATATCCAGTCACAGCAGAAGTAAAAGTCAATTGACATGTATTTGCATCTAAAAATTCCACAGTTGGATGGTCGTATTTTCCTGCCCAACTGGTACCATCACTTCTAACTGGTTCAACATTGACATATTTCACACCCAGATTATGAGTTATTAGCCATGATATAGCAGGAGATGTTTGTTCATGGATATATGAACCTACTATTACTGATTCACCTGGATCTCCCTTGGGTCCCTGCTCGCCACCAGCAGATACTGCCGCCCAACCAGTTGTTGGAACAGGATATGTTATTGTCAAAGTATTGGCATCAACAAAAGTAATTGTTGGATAGTCATAACGACCAATGTAACTTGTGCCATCTGGTTTCACAGGTTCAACGTTTACATATTGACAATTTAAATTATGCTGAACTGTCCAGACATCACTGGCAATACTTTGTTCATGCACATAGGAAGCACCGGGGTCGCCTTTATCTCCCTTGTCGCCCTTGGGTCCCTGATCACCTGTATCACCTTTATCTCCCTTGGGTCCCTGCTCGCCACCACCTGAACTAATTGCTGCATATCCAGTCACAGCAGAAGTAAAAGTCAATTGACATGTATTTGCATCTAAAAATTCCACAGTTGGATGGTCGTATTTTCCTGCCCAACTGGTGCCATCACTTCTAATTGGTTCAACATTGACATAAGTAACACCTAAATTATGGGCTATTAGCCACGATATAGCAGGAGATGTTTGTTCATGGATATATGAACCCACTATTACTGATTCACCTGGGTCGCCCTTGGGTCCCTGCTCACCACCAGCAGATACTGCCGCCCAACCAGTTGTTGGGGTAGGATATGTTATTGTCAAAGTGTTAGCATCAACAAAAGTAACTGTGGGATAGTCGTAACGACCAATATAACTTGTGCCATCTGGTTTTATGGGTTCAACATTTACATATTGACAATTTAAATTATGCTGAACTGTCCAGACATCACTGGCAATACTTTGTTCATGCACATACGCACCACCAGGACCGCCTGCAGGTCCCTGTGGTCCCTGTGGTCCTTGTTCACCCTGTGGTCCCGTAGCACCAGCAGGTCCCTGTGGTCCCTGTGGTCCTTGTTCACCACCAGCAGATACTGCCGCCCAACCAGTTGTTGACTCAGGATAAGTTATTGTCAAAGTATTGGCATCAACAAAAGTAATTGTTGGATAGTCATAACGACCAATATAACTTGTGCCATCTGGTTTTATGGGTTCAACGTTTACATATTGACAATTTAAATTATGCTGAACTGTCCAGATATTGCTAGCAATACTTTGTTCATGCACATAGGAAGCACCGGGGTCGCCTTTATCCCCCTGTGGTCCCTGTGGTCCTCGTTCACCCTGTGGTCCCTGTGGTCCCTGTGGTCCTTGTTCACCACCAGCAGATACTGCCGCCCAACCAGTTGTTGACTCAGGATATGTTATTGTCAAAGTATTGGCATCAACAAAAGTAACTGTGGGATAGTCGTAACGACCAATATAACTTGTGCCATCTGGTTTTATGGGTTCAACATTTACATATTGACAATTTAAATTATGCTGAACCGTCCAGATATTGCTAGCAACGCTTTGTTCATGCACATACGCACCACCAGGACCGCCTGCAGGTCCCTGTGGTCCCTCGGGTCCCTGATCACCTGTATCACCTTTATCTCCCTTGGGTCCTTGTGGTCCCGTAGCACCAGCAGGTCCCTGTGCACCTGTATCACCTTTATCTCCCTTGGGTCCCTGATCACCTGTATCACCTTTATCTCCCTTGGGTCCCTGCTCGCCACCAGCAGATACTGCCGCCCAACCACCGGTGGTATAAATCTTCAGTGTATTAATTGTGCTATCAAATACCACTGTTCCGGGTTGTACAACCAGCGTGTTAAGGTTAGCTGTAGTATAACTTGGAAGTGTTAGCGGGCTTTCCAGTATCACTTCCATACCAGCATTTAAAATAATATTTGTTGCACTATCAATAGTATAATCACCGGTGGCACTTATAATTAAGGCGTTGGTTGTCACGGTATTAAATTCTACATTACTAGTTGTACTAACAGCCTGTCCAATGGATATTGTACCAGTCGCACTATTATATGACACTCCTGTTCCTGCTGATAAACTAGATCTAGCAGCAGTTGTCGCCCTCGCATTGGTATAATAAAGGTTTATAGTACCCTCAGGTAAGTCATCAGTACTATTGACTTTAATGCCTGCTGTGGCGGCATCAACATATTGTTTAGTGGCAGCCTCTAGAGCATTCGATGGATTGGCGTGTAGGGTCAGTGGACCTGTTAATATTCCACCTGACAAATTAAGTTTACTGGCCAGTTGTGTTACTACATTGTTGCTAAAGTTGGGATCATTATTAATGGCAGCAGCTATTTCATTGAGTGTATCTAGGAATGTTGGCGACCCACTGATCAGTGAAGAAATAGAACTGTCTACATAAGATCTTGATGCAACGTCATCGATAATTCCATACCCAGCCAGGGTATTTGGTTTATTTTCTAGGTCAATGAAATTACCTGTTTTGGCCACTGTGGGTAGCGCATCGATGGCATCATCAACATACTGCTCTGTGGCAAATCCCTCGGTGAGAGCATTCTTCCAACCTTCTGTAGTTTTAAATTCCACACTCCCAATGGTATCATTATATCTAATACTACCCACAGGTGTGTCAGCATTAGAGCCAGATGCTATGGGCAACTTAAATGTACCATCCTGCCTTATTCTGGCATTGGAATCTTTGGCTTCTATAGTGACATCAGTAAATTCACTATCGGTTATTTTTGAACGTATGTAAGCGGTCATTTTTTTGTCCTGTTTATTATATTTACCAAAATATTTGATGTTATCATCATAATCATGTATAATTAAACATGAGGTTAACTGTTTAACTTTACAGTTAACCCTTCGTAGGTATAGCCAAAGATCTGCTACTCTATAAATAAATTAATGTCGATATTATTATTCTTGACGGCTGTTGTTCTCAGTGGAATTGCGGCCTACTATAGTGTTATTGGCTTGATAGCCATCTTCAGTGCAGCCGCAATTCCCGTTGCCATCATGGGAGGCAGTTTAGAATTAGCCAAATTAGTTGTAGCCAGCTGGCTATACCGTTATTGGCAAGTTATACCTCTGTTGATGAAAACATATTTTACGTCTGCACTAGTGGTACTGATGCTGATAACTAGCATGGGTATTTTTGGTTTTTTATCAAAAGCTCACAGTGATCAAAGTCTTGTCAGTGGCGATGTACTATCTAAAATAGCTGTCTACGATGAAAAAATTAGAACAGCAAAGGACAACATAGATGCTAATCGCAAAGCACTTAAACAAATGGATGAGGCAGTTGACCAGGTTATGGGTCGCAGTACAACAGAAGCAGGTGTCGACAAGGCAGTGGCAATACGTAGGCAGCAGGCTAGAGAACGAGATAGGCTCATTAAAGATATCGCTGCCGAGCAGAAGACAATTACTAAACTCAATGAAGAAGCGGCGCCCATACGTGCCGAGGTACGTAAAGTTGAAGCGGAAGTGGGCCCACTAAAATATATTGCAGCCTTAATATACGGTGATAACCCTGATGAAAATACATTGGAAAGAGCTGTACGCTGGTTAATTATTCTATTAATCTGCGTATTTGATCCTTTGGCAGTTCTAATGTTGATAGCTGCTAATCTAACACAGATGAGACAGGCAGAATGGCGTAAAGAAAAAGAAGAAAAGGAAAAACTAATAGCAGATCCACCCAAGGAGGAAAAAATTGATGATATCAAGAATGAAATTATACCTAACCAAACTGAGTTGCCAGTGGCTTCTGAAACACCAGAACAATCAGAACCACAAAAAGATAATGAGCAAACAGTTGTTGCCGCTGTTAGCAACACAACCCAAGTGGAAACAGTGGGAGTAATTGCCGAACAGCCAGCTGCACCAGAAATAATTACAGGGGAACCAGGGACTAAAAAAAAGACTAGAGAGTATAAGCCTGTTGAAGAAGTTATTGTTCCCCCTAGTGATAATACAAACAATAGTGAGCAACCTATAGAACAGACAGAGCAGGCTAAATCAATAAGTGTAGAAGCAAAACCTAGTCTAGAAACACAAATTCAAACTATGATCACCAATGATGACGCAGAGGGTTTAGAAGAGGTGTATAAAAAAATAGTAAAAGAATTGGCAAAGAAAAATAGAACTAAATCTACACATTGGGGACCACTAAGATAAGTTATGGAGGAAGATATTCAGAATTATTATATTACTCCACCTACCATATTTTTACCGGAAGATGGTTTAAAAATAGCGTTTATTGGCACAGATAATGAATGGGTAGAAGAATTAACAGATGATTTAGAGACAACATTTACCAGTATACCAATGACTTTCTATCATTTAGAACCTAAAAATAGCGATAATTGGCAGTGGCTATACGTAATGGCAGAGCAAGCAGACTTAATCATGATAAATGCCGGCAAGGCAACCAATTTGGAATTAATGATATCTACAATATATCTGGGCAACAAAACATGGTTTTATATTGATCCTGAAGTAGTTGACAAAAACCTTAGAATATTGTTAAATACTATAAATGCAAATATGTTCAATGATTCTGAGCAGTTACATAACATGCTAAAAACATTCCTTGGAAATGGCTGGTAAAAAACCGATTTTGGAATGCAGCTTCTGTGAAAAAACACAGAATGAAGTTAAAAAACTTGTGGCAGGTAGTAAAGGCTACATTTGTGATGAGTGCATCAAACTTTGTAATGAAGTTATTAAAGATGATGCGTCATCGAACTTTCAAAATGAAAAATTGCCTACTCCCAGAGAAATATACGAGCACCTTGATCAGTATGTTATTGGTCAGGAGTTGCCCAAGTTAACACTCAGCGTAGCAGTATACAATCACTATAAGCGTCTACATAATACCACAGACGTTGATATTGAAAAGAGTAACGTTTTGCTTATAGGACCCACGGGATCTGGTAAGACGCTACTGGCTAAGACTATTGCTAAATTTTTAAATGTCCCCTTTGTTATTGCTGACGCAACCAGCCTGACAGAAGCAGGATATGTTGGTGAGGACGTGGAGAATGTCATTCACAAACTATATCAGGCAGCGGGCCAAAATATAGAACAAACAGAACGTGGCATCATTTATATAGACGAGATCGACAAAAAAGGCCGCAAAAGTGAAAGTACCAGTATTACCAGGGATGTAAGTGGTGAGGGTGTACAGCAAGCATTGTTAAAAATCATTGAAGGCACTGAATGTCGTGTGCCACAGGCAGGTGGACGTAAACATCCAGGTAATGAGATGTTGACTATTAATACCAAGAACATATTGTTTATACTTGGGGGTGCATTTGTTGGACTTGAAGATCATATTTCACGCAGAATCAATGTAACCAGTAGTATGGGTTTCAGTGGAGATCCCTCTAAGAAAAAGGCCAATTTAACGAATGTTTCACAGGAAGATTTAATCAAGTGGGGCATGATACCTGAACTGGTGGGACGCCTACCTAAAATTACCGTATTAGAAGAACTATCAATTGATCAGTTGATCAGAGCCGTAACAGAACCTAAAAACAGTATCATAAGTCAATACAAGGCTCTATTCAAAATGGATAACGTGGATCTTGAACTTGACCCCGCAGCCTGCAGGGCTCTTGCACAAAAATGCTACGACATGAAAGTTGGTGCACGTGGGCTTAGAGCAGAGCTAGAAAACGTATTGCTTCAAACGCAATTTATTTTGCCTGACTTGGCCGCAGAGAATGTGGTGAAAATTACCATCAAAGAGGATACAGTCACAGAAGGCAAAAAACCGCTACTATTATATGGCAACAAACGAAAGAAGACACGAGAACAGAGTTCTGTCTAATAGAGAAATCCGTAGCCGAGAAGTTCGTCTGGTAGATGCAGATGGACAAAATCTTGGTATTATGAACTTTTTTAAAGCCCTGGGTATAGCAGAGGAACAGGGCCTAGATCTCATACTAATAAATTCACAGCCCAACCCACCAGTGTGTAAAATAGGTGACGTTGGTAAGTACAAGTACGATCAACAAAAACGTCAGAAAGAACTAGATAAACGTAACAGGGAAAATCGTATAGAGATTAAAGAAGTTCAACTACGACCTGGCATAGATACACATGATCTTGATGTTAAAATTAAACATATCAAAGAATGGATCAATGATGGA
>OGWG01000117.1_pt1 | contig 13230 bp, 15 predicted proteins | sample 1575911 | NCBI WGS metagenome assembly OGWG01 (sample SAMN07581534, study PRJEB24739) | freshwater metagenome
TTTTTCAAGCAGAAGACGGCATACGAGATGCGCATTAGTGACTGGAGTTCAGACGTGTGCTCTTCCGATCTGTTTCCCAGTCACGATACGTAAGTCTATATAGTGAACCCATGATCTCAAAGAACCCTTCATATACATTCTTGACACTGTCATACCTTCAGGAAGCACACAACGAGCAACCTCTTTTGCTATATTTTTATCAATAGCCCAACCATATGCCTTTTCTGTTGCAGCTACAATTTGCATCTGTAATGCTTTCCATTCCGCATTCAATACAGGGTCATCGACATCAATAGAGTTTTGACGGTTCTTGTTGTCTTGTAAACGAGCATCACGAAACTCATAACCCATGTTTGCCACAGCATATCTTTGTGAAAACTCTTGAAATACAAATGAACGATGACGCAAAATCTGTCTAGCAATGTCTCGTGTGGTCTCGATTTCTAGTGTCATATCGACCATTTCTAATGGTGACCAGTGCTTATTTTTGATCAAATACTTGATAAGCTTTTCTGATGTATCAGTATTCAACTGATTACTAGGATTCGATACTCTTGCGCAATATGCAATAAGATCTACTGGTGTAGATACGCCTTGATCTTCTAATCGTTTTACGGGTTTAGTGTAAGAGACTAATTCTATCTTCATTATATTATACCTTTTTCCAGGAGTTCAACATAAACTTAGCCTTTATGCCACGAAATGTATTGTTATCAATCAATGAAACTATATCTTGTCCAGCATATCCAGCAAGAGCTAAGTCATTTATATCTTTGAATGAAACAGATATAGTAGGCCATATGCAAATACTTAGATTCATATCAATCACTTTATTCATTTGTTTAATGATGTCTTTGTTTCTAGGTTCGTTATCATATACCATAACAGATACATCATTGTTTATATATTTACATGTTTCTGTTAGGTTTGCACCAGCCACAGCAATAGCATTAGGTAAAAACATTGAATCGAAAGGGCCTTCGACGACATATGTTGTTTTTGTTGGATTCATACGATCTAATCCATAGATTTTTACTGATTCTTGATCAGCCTTGATTGTTATATATCTCACTTTATTATCCGCTTGCAACGCACGCCCTTGTACTGCGGTTAGTTTTTTATTAGCATCATAGAAAGGTATAACAATGCGCGAATCCATTTTTAGTTCTTTACCATGATCAGGGAAAGATTCATCGATGAATGCTCTGAAGTTTTCTGCATAATATAGCTGCGAATGATAGCTTTCTGGTATTTTTCGATTTAGTATATATTGTTTGGCATAATGCGCTTCGGGTAAAGATTCGATTGTTGGTAGATTTATTTTGGTTTTGAACACAGGTTTCTTTTGCACAATACGAGGTTGTGCTGGTGTATTGATCAACATTTGTTTATCTTTGAGTATTTCTAGTTTGTATTCTTTATACAAAGAAGGTTCAATATGTTGAATGAATTGACCAATGTTCATCGAAGCGCCACAATTGTGGCATTTATACGACATCCCACCTTTAATGATGAATGCATAGCCACGAGCCTTGGCTTTATTTTTCTGAGAATCGCCACATATGGGGCATCTCATATTTGCCAAAGTGTCACTCTTCCACGCAAAGCGGTCAAGCCGATGCGAGATGAGGTTCAGGTATTTTTTATCGATCCAAAGAGTCATTCAGCTATTATAGCTGAGTCTTCAAAAATGTCAAGTTTTATTTGAAGAGTTTGCCAACGGCGGTGAAATTGATGTTGGAGACTAGCCACACTAATGCGGCTAGCCCACCAACGATGCCCCATTTCCACTGTTGTATTTTTTCTATTGTTGAATCAGATTTATTTTGATTTGCTGTAATACACTCGCGTAATGATTTGATTTCTTGTGTTATCTTATTTTCTGTATGTTCTATTTGTGCTGTTAGTTCTCTATTTACAGTAGTTATTCTTGAATGTAGCTCTTTTATGTCTGTCAAGAGTTCTGTTCTTCTGAGTTCTATTAGTTTGTCTAGTTCAGCATCTTTCTTTTCTTGATATTCGAGTCTTTGTTCGTGTAGGGACAGCATCTTGGTTATGGAAGCAGTTAGCTCTTGGAGTTTATCTATTGTTATGTCTAGTTTTTTGCATACGTCGTTTACTGATGTTATATCTTTTTTTATTAGACCTAGTTCTAGTTTTAGATGTCCATAGTCTTCTGTATTTTTTGCAACTGCTTCCAACATCACCCATTACTCTTTTTTAGGCAATACTTTTGCTACTAGATTCTTTACCCATGTTGGTTGTGGAAGAACATTCCATCCAACAAGAAGACCAATCACAAGCCAAATAGCTTCTTTAGACCATAATAGTGATAAAAGTGTACCGATAATTTCCATGTTCATTCTCCCTTATCTTCTTCTGTTCAAGTTATCTGCATCATCCATGTCTGTATCAGGAAGAGTAGATCTTGATGTTGGTCTATTAGTATTTATACTCTGAGAGTTTTGCAATACAGTCATCTTTTCTTGCCCTCTGGACCAAGCAGCAACACCCAATACAGCACCCATGGCTAAATGATACAATCCTGCACCTTGTAAAGTGATAGGATTCCATTGACTGGTTACTTGACCGCCTTGAAATGTTTGTAAAATTGACCACAATACTGGGAATAATACAAAATCAGTTACACATGTTGCCATGTAAGACCAACCCATCATTGGACGCCATTTTTTACTCATCCAGTCTTCAGCAGGTTTACCACAATTTTGTTTTATTTCTGTTTCTGCATTTATTGACATATGATATTCCTAAAATAGTTTGAAGAATGATTTTTTTTCCTCTGTTTTCGTCTCTTCATTCTTCTTACCATAATATGTCTTATATGCGACTATAACAGATTGTTGTTGTATTATGAAACGTCTAAGTTCGGCTATGTTTAAACTAAGGTTTTGATACCCACTTGGTGAAACAGCAAATACTGCAAATATTTTGCCTTTATCATCAAAGTCTTTTATAATAGCGTTTACATTATCTTTTGTTATTACAATCCATTCAACATCATATTGTTCAACTGGTTGTATGTCTGAAATAATAAGTTCAGTTTTGTCAACCAATATAGGTTTTTCAACTACCTTTGGTGCAACTGTACTACAAGAAACTAACAATAATGTAGAAAGACAAGCTATAGCCCGATTCATTTATTTTCTTTCTTGTTTTTGATCAATTCTTGACATATGTTATTATTATCGTCTTCAGGTTTCAATGGTGCACCAGTTGCTAGTTCATTACATCTTAAAGCAAACTTGGTTCCACGATTGATTCTATCTTGTAATGCTTTAGGTTGCTCTTTGGCTATTTTCTCAAGATCTCTTTGACGCCCTTGTGCATCACGAAACTTTTTTTCTAGTTCAGTTACATCTTTTTGTGCACTGATAAATCTAGAGTTTAGTTCTACATTGATTTTACGAATATTATCAACATCATCTCTCATTTTTGTAATGATCATTTCTTTTGCTTGTAAAGCGTCTTCAAGTTTTTGCTGCACTTCTACTGCAGCCTGTAACTGATGCCTCAAGCTTTGAACATAAAAATATCCACCACTGCCTATTGCAGCAATGATGACAACAAGCATTGCTTTTGATGCAATCAAACCAAACATTAAGCGCCTAGGATATGTAAAATATGCTCATAATGTTTGATGCGATCTTCAAGACCAATAAAACCACCATTGATTAGTTTGGTCATTTTTCTGATGTCACCAACATCAGCTTCTGCATTCAATTTTCTACTAGACCAAAACCAACCTGCAGAACGAGAAGCACCCTCTGGTGTCTCAAAATAACCTGGATCACCTATATTCAGCTCTTTCATGCATTTCATATAGTTGTCTTTACCGGTCAACTGAATCAAACCACGACCACGATATCTCCAACCATCACCAGAAGATTCAGACCCATTACCCATACGATTGGCATAGACGCGATTTGCGATTGCTTCTGGATTACGTTGGTATTGTGTTGCCACATCATCTGTTGGAAAATACTTCGGAAAGGTTTTACGCAACCCTTGTGCACTATAGTTTAGGTTTTCTTTTACAAATCTTAGATTACCACTTTCATGTCCAATTTGTGCTAGAAATGCAGCTAATCTTTGTGGTGTATTGATTTCAAACTCATCACATGCAGCTGCAAGTGGCTCTGCAAATGCTTCACATGCTTGAGGTGTTGCTTGTGGGTAACACTCTTTCAGTAGATCTGATGTAATCATATGTGATCCTTTCTAATATTTGCTGCCATAACGCAGATAAGTCATTGCACCAGTTTTTTCATCCTGTACAATGATTGGTTTTCTTTTGTTCTTTCTGCCATATTGACGGATTGTTTCACCTATTTCATCATTACCCACATATTTTTCATATCGATGATATCGACTTTTGCCCATTTTACAGTTGTGATAATATTCTGAAGGGACAACAAATACTTGATTTCCAGCAAATGATGCTTCTGTTATCGGTTCAGATTCGGTTTCTTTTCCGGCTTGTCTTGCTTTGCGCCCTGCACAGTGCGCCTTTTGACTGAAGCCTTTAGGATTCGAGCAATCAATGCTTTTCTTGTAGTCTTTAGACCACGTTTCTTCTTGTTCTAGTTTTTTGCGGCGAATGAGTTTGGTGAGGATGCTTTGGGGTCCTGGTGGTTCGCCTTGGGGACCAACGCCCAGCCCAGCTACATTCCCTGATCCTGCTGCATTGGCTGGTGCATCTTCTTCGATTTTGCTCATTGTTTTCTCAATATATCTGCCAGGTTTAGATCAACAGGAATGTCTGACGATCTTATATTTTTGCCTCTTATACCCATAACATACTTAGGCATTTGATTCAAGAATATTAGAAAAGTTTTCAAAATGTGATGATACTTACCATCGATCTTATAAAACAATATTCTTGTTGCCGGATTAGCACCAAATACATTATATATTATAATCAAATGATTTATAATCAATCGTTCTTTTATGTCTTTACTGTTATAATATTTAATAAACAATCTTTTCACATATTTGATTCTTTTCAGATCTTCATAAAACTCACTCATAACACAATTAGGTTTGTTATAAGCTTTGATTGCAAATATCATAAACGTGTCATCGTTTAGATCATCATTCATTCATGTTATTGAGTTTGTGTATCTCTCCAAGTAGAAAATTCTTTAGGCTCAATTACTTCTATTCCTTGTTCGCTTACTTTTTTTTTATTTCTTTATGTGCAGTAATACGATCCTTTAGTTCTTCACGAACACCAGATTCACCATCAAGATGAGTTGATGCTTCTCTTGTACGAAGATATTTTAGTGCGTGAACAGTTAGACCTTGTTTTTGAAAATGCTTTTCCGCCTTTTCCAAAGCAGCATTTTTATCGTCTTTATGAACACCTGTAACAACTACAGGTTTTTGATACATTTTTTCTTTACTTTAGACAAACGAACTAAAGTATGATGATTAGCCTCATCAATTTGCTCTTCTTCTTCTATTTCTTGAGTTTCTTCAACTTCATCAACGTCTTCGTCGTTAGTGTCTAGAATTTTATCCAGTTCATCTTGATCAGCTAATACTGCAAAGCAATCATAATACCCATCATCATTCATAGAATATGAGAAATATACAAAATATTCTGTATCGTTATTGGCTGGAGAACCATCAAGGTTTACTCCAGCCATTTTACCGAATTGTGTTGCGTCGAATACAACTTCACCTTCTTTTCTGTCCAAAAAAACGTACTGTGGAAGAATAATATTTGCATAAGCCAAAACACGAGCAATAGCACCCAGTGCAATATAAGGAGTAATAAATGGATGCCCTGTTGTTTTCGCTAGTTGCGCATTCAACATTTCTTTAGTTACGTTGTTATCTAGAGATTTAGAGTTCACACCAGTTTGCACAATGGCTTTAGTATCTTCTTCCTCTAGAAATTGTTTGAACGAAAAAACTTTCATGTTATTATTCCTATTATGCTACGTTATTCAATGCAACCAATGTTTCAAACTGAACTCTACCTACGCGACCACCCATTGTTACTGTGAAGGTTGCTGCAGCCAGATTAGCACCCAATGCAGATGCAACTGGTGTTAATGTATAGTTAGAACCCGGTGAGTTTATTGTTACTGATACGATTGTATTTTGATATGCATTAGAAGAGAATGTTTGTTGTGAATTCAATGAGTTAGCAATAGTGTAGCTTATGTTTGCTGCAGTATTGTTTTGACCACCACCAGTTAGTGTGATGAAACCATTTGCATTATATCCCTGTCCACCACTTGTGATGGCAATGCTAGAAATATATCCAGTGCCTTCTTTTCTCAAATTCCATCCAGTATGTGCTGCTTTACCAACACCTTTACCATTTGATGAATTGAGACCTGTATTTGCAATTTCTACAGTATTGACACCTTCAATACCTAGCTGCAATCCTGTTACGAATGCGCTGGTCATTACATTCTGATATGCTGTAAAACCATTAGCAGATGAACCAAGACCACTTAGTACAGTCCATTTTGGTGCATTTGCTGAGTTATCTTGTGCTCCCCATAGGGCCATTGTTGTTCTCCTTATATTGCCTATTTACTATTATTTATAATCAAGTAGTTGTTGACTTGATACCACCAGAACCACGATTAATCATTTCTGGTTTTACATTGACTCCATCTTTTTTCTCACCAGTCATAGTTTTACTTTTTGGAGCAGCATCATCTTCTTCCTTCATAGCCTGCTTTGTAGCTGTCGCATACATAACATCCTTAGCTCTTTCACCATAACGATCCTTGAATCCTGACATCTTTTTCTTTAGTGCCATAACAATCTTTTCACGCTTTGCTTTTTCAGCAGGAGTCATTTCTCTTTCTTGAATAGACTTATCTGTATTTGGATCCATTTCTTTTCTGTGCTTTGGTTGGACAGTCTTATTTGTATTTGGATCTATTACTTCTTTATGCTTTACTTGATCTTCTTCTTGATTTACCATTTTGACTTGTTTCATAGTCTCAACAGGTACTTCATCAAGTTTCTTTGGTTGTTTTTCAACCAATGTTTTCTTATTACCTTTTAGTGTCGGATCATACATTGATTCATGCAAACGATCATGATAGTTGGTCAAATGTTTGTGAGATTTGCTGATCTCAGATTGCATAGTTTCCTTTTGATGAGCCTTAGACAATGAGTTGTAATGATTGACCAGTGCTTTAGCTACATGTCTTTGAACCATACCTGTTTTACCGTCAGAGTATTTTACAGGATGTTCTTTTTTCATAGTCATTGAAGCTTTTCTTAGCTGATTCATGATGTGTTCTGATGGGCGGGAACCACCTTCTGGATCTTCATCAGAATCATCGTAATCAGCAAGCTTCATCTTTCTAGCTTCTGTCATTTTGTGAGCAACATCTTTTTGCATAGTGGTTTTGAACTTTTTGCCACCAAACTCAAAATGGGGCTTACCTTGTTTTGCTGCTGCGGCTGCTGCCATATGAAATGCTGTACGCTCTTTCATTGACATACCACTTGGCATCACTTCTTCTGTAGCCTTTACTTTAGGCTCAGTTGTTCCATACTTCTTGTCACCATATTTTTTCTGAAGTGCAAGACCAATGCCTTTTTCTCTCTTTTCTGGGTCCGTAGCCTTAGCTTTGCTGATGTAACGAGAAGCCAAACCACGAGAAATCTCGTCTATTGGTTCTTCATTACGAAGTTTCTTTGAAGCCATTTCAATGCCCTTTTCACGAGAAGGCTTTACTTGCCCAGCTGGTGTAGCTGCAACCTTCTTTACATATGACTTCATTGTGTCTGGGCTTAATTCATCTAAAGCCTTTTCAGACAATTCTAAATGATTGATGTTTGGCTCTTCGTTTGATGCCTCAACAATCTTTTTCGACTCAGTAGTCATAATCTTCTTAGTTGCTTCAATCAAGCTTTCAGGCAAATTATTAAAGTTTTTAGTGAACATCTCCTAATCCTTTTTATTGTATCTTAGATAATCGTAAACTGTTTGTATGTAATCTTCTGCTAATGTGATCTTTGATTCCACCCAAGCTTCTAATTGTGTGTCATCTTGCACATCTTTAGCTAATTCTCCAGCTTTTTCAGCAATAGACATCAATTGTGTTCGCGCCATTTGTCCGCGAAACTCATCGTAGTTGTCTGCATCATTACCAGATGCTTCTTTTAGAAAAGTTGTAAATGTCTTCATTTTTACCATGCCCTGCACGACCAATAGCGTGCCTTCCATCTTGGTCCCGGATTTGTATCACAATGATGTCTTGCTCTAAATGACTTTCTACGAGCAGGAATATTCTTCTTGATTGTCATGTTCTTGTCGCCAAAGTTTACCTTTACGACACGACCAGAAGGTCCCTTGACATACACTTTAGACTTCTTTACATCGCCAGGCATTGGCTTACCCAACGGCACTTTTTTACCTTGATACTCCGCTTCTTCAATAGGCAATGTTTCTTCATCCCATTGAAGTGCTTCAATCAATTCATCTTCTTCGCAGTGAAACGTGTATTCATCTTCATTGACTTTATCCATTTTTGGCTTCTTTTTACTCTCACCATCGGTATATCCTTCCGAAACACCTTTCTTTAGTTCACTTGCCGTGTGATGTGTGACACGATCAGGATAATATGGGTTTGTGCCTTTTACATGGATTTTTTCACCGTCCACAAATACGACCTTTGCAGACTTATTACCTTCTTTAGTGATCACATGATCACCTACTCTAAAGTTGTGTTTGGGATCTTGTCGTTGTGGTTGTGGTTCTCTCCAAGATGCTTCACCAAATGCTTGCTTTGCATACCCAGTTTCAGGTGTAGTCAATTCCGGGTTTGACCCTGATCCCATAGAAAATGCTTGTGGTGCATAATCTTCTTTGTCTAAACGATTACGCATTGACATAAATGATGTTTTAGCACGAACCATACGATTTGCTGCTTCGATCAGTTTTTCAGCAGCATTATTTCCGTATCTTTGAATGAATATTTTCTGTGTTGATTCATTCATTGCCCATGAACGAATTTTTTCGTTATCAGGTAATGATTCTTCTTGAATACCTATGCTGTAAGAACCACCATATCCTCCTGATGCGCGAGCCGCGCCTGAGAGTCTGGAGTCGTAATCTGCCCCTGCATAGTCTTCCTTATTAGAGATTTTTTTACCATTAGTTTTCGCTTTCTGGGTCTCTTCGCCTTCTCTTGAGTGCGTAAACGCAGAAGCTTCTTTACCCATTCCCACATAGCCTGGCTCACCTGGTGTTGTTTGTTGAGCAGCTATTCTAGCTGCATTAGTTCCGAATAAATGTGATTCAACATTTGTATCTAAAGCATGAACATTTTCGCTCATATATGATTCAAATGCTTCGTCAACACTCTCATTATGTACACCAACCTTATCATAAGAACCATAATACGGAACATTCATTCCTGTACCTACATAATCTGTAGATACATTTTCGTTCTTTTCTTTCTTCTTTCCCTTACCACTAAGGTCTGCATCAGCACCATAATATGTGCCTTTGCCTTTCGTTATATATGAATTGACTCTTGCCATTCCCCATTGCTGTGGAGTTGTACCAGGTCTATGACCACCTCTCCATGCAGCCATACCTCTATTGTAAACCTTTCTTAAAGTTTCTATAGAAATGCCCGATTTCTTGGCTTTCGCAGCTAGACCCTTTTCAGCTTCTTCATTCATGACAGGATTTGAAACCCCTCTAAGTTTGATTCTTTCAGATTCAATAGATTTTTCAATACGCTCTTTCTCATTATTTGTTGCTGCATTCTTTTTCATGTCTATTAGCTTATTTATTCTTCTACGAATAGCTTCATGTTCACCATAATGTTGCTGAGTTGATGTTTTTTCACCATCAACATCTTTCAAACTATGTCTACCAACATGATTGTGCTGTTCTTCGCCGTACATTTTTATATATTTTAATGTATGCTTAGATGGTTTCGTTTTAGCTTCTTTATCGCCTGGTGCTGGTTCATATGCAGAAGGATCGCGATCACCTTTCTCGCTTTGTTTTTTGAAATGTGCATATCTTTTTTCTTTAGTGCCTTTATCCAAACCAGCATAATACTTACTGGGTGTGGTTTTCTCTTTATGTGCCATTTCTTTGTCTTGTGCTACTCTTTTTGAATGTCCAGCCTCTTCTTGTTTGTCTTTAGGTGCATCAGCAACACCACCAAAGAAATAATCTGGTGCATTAGTAGCAATATGTCCAATGGCTTCAACTAACTCAAAATTGCCATATTCAGCAGATTTCATCATTCCAGTCTTTAATACATTATACACAACCTTATCTTCCCTCAATGAAAGAACTTTGCCAATCTCGCCCAAATCATTCTCGATCAATGTGCCAATCTTTACATTTGATTCGACAAACTTCTTCAGTTTTGAATAGTAATCTGGTTTTTCACCAATGTGATCCAATGCTATCTCTCTAGCAGCTTTTTCGTTTGATGTATGTTCTTTCTCGACATTGATGCCCATTTCAAGCTGTCTGAGTATAACCTCAAGACCAACATTATGTTTTTTCGCGATTTGTTCAGGAGTCATGGTTTTTGCATTCAATGGTTCCTCTTTTACACAATTTGGAACCATTCGTTTACCTTTCTTCTTTAATCCTACTTGTTTATATCCAGTCCAGCAAGCTTCATCAATGTCTTCGTGTAGACTCATACCTTTACGAACATCATGGAACAGTTCTTTGGCGTGCTGGTTTGATACGTGATCAGGAACACCCTTACGAAACTCATCAAAGTTGTTGTTTTTTGCATGTTCGCGCATTTTTGATGCTGACATACCTTCAACGCCTTCTGCATCGGGATCCCTTTCGCCAGCAGAAACAACATCTATTTTCTTGAAATGAAAGTCTTTGCCATTGTATTTGTGCAGAGTATCATGAAACTCTTTTACGCGATCTTGACCAGCCACCATGATTAAGTGATCATGACCTGCTTGACTCAATCTTTGGGCATGTGCAATAAAGTTCGGATGCTCTTTACTTGAACCTGTTATATTGGTGTTGGGAAAGTATCTTTTTGCATGTTTAACCTTTTGTTCTTGAGACAAAGGATTTTTTTTCTTATCTTGTGAATGCGACAAGATTACTTCGTGATGCGCATTATATTTTTTGGCTAACTCATGCACTTTATTGACAAGAACAGCATGACCAGTTGTGGGAGGGTTCATACGCCCAAATGCCATCACTACTGATTTAGAAGTAGATTTAGCTTCTTGCAAAAAATGAGATAATGTTTTCATCAAGACACCGTTAGTTTTGATTGCTTATTATTTATGACTCCGTGAACTTACATTGAGTAATACTTTGATCAAAACTAATAGCATAAATATTCAATATCTGCAATCCGATTGAAACATTTAAGACATATGCTTTCTTTAAAAGAAAAAAAGATACTATTAAAGCTTAACAAAGCTCTTAATCTTCCTATTGACGAAAACTTGATTGAAGAAATCGCAGCTGCGGAAGCCGAAGAGGCTTTGAAGCTGGAAAAGCAAGCAGAAATAGAGAAAAAAGAACAAGAGAAAAAAGAAAAGTTCAAAATCAAATATAATGTCAATGCTGGCAATTTTAGCTCAGAACTCGTCAAGTTATATAATGAGGAAAAAGAAAGACAGAAAAAAGAAGAAGAATTGATCGGCAAATTGGATATTCTTTTATCTGAAATCAGCAATAAACCTGTCGAAGAAATAATAGAAAAAGGAATTGTTGAAAACGTAACCAATATCGTTGAAGTTGTTGAAACTCAATCAGAGAATATAGAAGTAGAAGAAACGAAAACTGAAGAAATTGTAGAGCAACAAAATACAATAGAAATACAATCTGTTGCAACAGCAAAAACAAAAACGAACGAAGAAAGTTCCATAGTTAATGATGTTGTGAAACAATTATATGAAATCTCACCCACAAAAAATATTGAAAGCAAATCTGAGCCTTCTTCCAATAATCGAGAATTGAAAGATATTGAAAAAAAGATCAAATATCTTGAAGATTGGTTGTATAAAGTATCGATGTCTAATGCAGGTTCAGGTGAAGTTCGACTTGAATTCTTAGACGATGTTGATCGCAACTCTGCAAAGATTTCTGGAAGATATTTAAAATATGACAGTACATTAAAGAAATGGGTTGGTGCCACTGCAGGAGGTGGGGGTGGTGCATCAGTAACGGTAAGTGCAACTGCGCCCCTAGGAGCAAGCGAAGGCGATTTATGGTGGTCAACCACTGACGATCAGCTGTACCTGTACTACAATTCTATTTGGTATCCTACAACAAATACGAGCAATATATTTGCTGCAGCTAATACAGCTTTAACAATAGCTAATCTTGCTTTCGATAAAGCTAATTCTGCAAGCAATATTGCATCTTCTGCTTTCGATCAAGCTAACACCGCAAGAAATCATGCTAATAGTGGGTTTACTCAAGCCAATGTTGCTGTCACAACTGCTAATACCGCATACAATCAAGCTAATACAGCATATACACATGCTAATGGTGCATTTATTACTGCTAACGCTGCGTTTGATGCGCAAAATGTAACCTCTAATGTTGCTAATGCTGCATACAATCAAGCCAATACAGCATATAATCAAGCTAATACAGCATATACACATGCTAATGGTGCATTTATTACTGCTAACGCTGCGTTTGATGCGCAAAATGTAACCTCTAATGTTGCTAATGCAGCATATAATCAAGCTAATACAGCATATACACATGCTAATGATGCCTTTATTACCGCTAATGCTGCATTACCAAATTCTGGAAATCAAACATTTTACGGAAACTTAGTTGTTACTGGAACATTAACTGTCGGTGTGAACACAGTAATAATGTATGGTAATGCAGGTCTCATTGTTGCTGATACATTGCAGATTTCTAACTTAAATGTTTTATCAGTATTAAGTTCCTCGTACGATCAAGCCAACGCAGCATTCAATAAAGCAAACACAGGCGCAACCGGATCTAATTCTGTTGTTTACATATCTGATACAGCACCAGATTCATCAGTTGCCAATGGTTTTCTTTGGTGGAATTCTGGTGATGGATCTTTATATATCAACTATGGTGATGGTAATTCTAAACAATGGGTTGTAGCTAATCCTTTTGTATCAACCTTGTCGAATACTAATTCGGGCGCAACCGGATCTAATTCTGTTGTTTACATATCTGATACAGCACCAGATGCATCAGTTCCCAATGGCTTTCTT
>OGWG01000118.1_pt1 | contig 13203 bp, 20 predicted proteins | sample 1575911 | NCBI WGS metagenome assembly OGWG01 (sample SAMN07581534, study PRJEB24739) | freshwater metagenome
GTTTCCCAGTCACGATACACTCCACTTAATTTGTTGTTCTGCATTCATGCTTTCGTCATAATAAATAAGACAAAAATCTTTTATTTTTTCTGACATATATCATCAAGGTAAATTTACTGTAAGTATATTGCAATTAAAATTTGATGTCAATATTGTTTTACAATTCTTCAACTTTTATCCATTTTATCTTTTTTCTATTCACACAGCATTCTTTTATATTAATATCAAGTTGCTTTATAAATTCTTCATCAAAAGATATAGCTTTAGTTTTTAGATACAATTCACATGCTGCTTCATTTTTACCTAATTTTTTAAATACATTAGCCATTGACAAAAATTGATATCTAAAAGATTTACTTTGCGTTAACACATCTAATAGTAACTCTAATTCTGGTTTTACTATTTTTTTAGTGTCAAGTGTAATTGCTTTTTTACAAAGGTCTATAGCCATTTTCTGGCTGTTAGAATCTAAAGCCGCTCTTAATTCTACTAGCTTATTGTATAATTTTTGCATTATTTATGAGCCAGCATATAGCTGGCATTACTACTAGTTTCTTATCTGAATAGGCATGGTCAAGTATAAAGCATTAAACCCTAGTGGTCTTAATATAACTGGAGCTAAGGGAGAGTTAGCTACTATCATTATATCATTGCCAGGCATTTGCTGCAGCCCTTCCATTAAATATTTAAGATTTAATGCAAATTCTATGGATGGCCCTAATACAGTTAGTAATGGCAAACATTCATAACCACTACTAACTTCTTTTGCCTCAACACTAACCTTTAGCTCAGCACTATCATCCACCTTTAATAAAATCAAAGATGTTTTGGGATCAGCCAATATGCCAACCCGTTTCAAGCAGCTAATAAAACTTTTTTTATCCAAAACAAGCTCAGTCTCAAATTGTTTAGGAATAATAGCACTGTATTGTGGATATTGCCCATCCAATAACCTACAACTAACTCTAGTAGCACCAGAAGTTAGCTCTATATGACTTTCTGATATTTTCATATCAAATGTATCACTAGTAAATTTAGCAATCTCTTTTACGATTAATCCAGGTGCAGTAAATTCAAAGTCAACACCTTCGTAATCGATTTTTACTAATGACAATCTGTGACCATCAGTAGAAACTAATTCAATGTAACCATTAGTTGTTTTTACGTGAAACCCAGTAAGTATAGCTTTCGTCTCATCATTACTAATGCTAGGAGTTATTCTTTTAACAGCATCTGCAAACTCTTTGGTTGAAATGCTAATAGCCTCTACATCCAACTTTTGAGGTAAAGCAATTGCCTCAGTTGAGTCTAGCCCAACAATTTTATAAGTAGATTTTTTATTTTCTACCTCAATTGTCATTACGCTATCCTTTACGTTAATCAGTAAATTCGCTTCATCCTGAGAATTTATCATCTGATGAAACAATTTAGCTGGCACAGATAAACTACCGGGTTTCTTTGGTTGGTAGTTTATGTCGCTTAACGTGTATTGTATAGCTACGTTAAGATCAAATGCTGAAATTACTAAACTATCCTCATTGGCTTCTACTAATATGTTAAGTAATGCTAGGTGCATTGGCCTAGAAGGAACTGCGCCAATTACCGCGTTTATTGCGTTTCTCAATCCAAACCTTGTTACTTCAAATTCCATATTTCATAATTGATTATGTTTACCTAAATAATATCACAGCTATTGCATTTATGGCAAATAAATAAGATAATTTAATAACAGTTAACATATGTAATTATGATTGAATTTGTAAACATACTAGGCGGCTCTTTTGTAATGGGATGCACTGATGAAAATGCGTCCACTACACATCCAACGGAACATCCTGCTAGACGGGTAGAGGTTAGTTCATTCAAGATTAGTAAATTTCTTATTACTCAGCAGCAATACAAAAGAGTAATTTACGAGAATCCTAGTTATTTCAAAAGGCGTAACATGTCTACTGATAGCTTACCCGTGGAAATGGTTAGTTGGCTAGATGCCATTAATTTTTGCAATGCCATGAAGATTAGTACTGGTAAAAACTATAGCTTACCATCAGAAGCGCAATGGGAATACGCCTGCAAAGCCAATACACAACTAAGCTTTATGACTGGAGACGTGTTAAAAAGAAAATTTGCCACTTATGATGCAAAATCTCCAACCAGAGTAGGAATATACACGTCTAATAAAAATGGGTTATATGATATGCACGGCAATGTATGGGAGTGGTGTTTAGATGACTGGCATGAATCCTATATAGACGCACCTCACGGAAGTAGACCATGGTTAGAAGAAAATTCTAAGCACAAGGTAGTGAGAGGTGGTAGCTGGGCATCTACAATGGAAGAGTGCAGATCTACTCATAGAACTTACTATATGCAAACCACCAAATCTCGTACCATAGGGTTTAGAGTTGTAATCAATGAATCATAAAATAGCTCTCAATAAGTTTACCGAATCCCCTTTATTGCTAAAAAGTCATGGTTTGTTTCTTTTATTGACGGAAACTAGTCAATGGTTTATTTTTACAGATTATTCCCAAGCTCGTGCGTCTTCTAATTTTTTTAACAATCCAGTAATTCTGGAAGTACCCAGAAATGAAGCCATCGAGTCTCTTAAATCTGAACTAGAAAGAATGTTACGCAGAAGACTGAACTGGGATTAACATTGCTTATACTCAGTTCCAAGTTTTAAACAGTGTTCTGCTTTTTGTAATTCTAGACCTAGATACAAAGAATGGTCTGGCAATATACCAGGGTTGTTTGTAATAATCTGATGCGCCAATTGTATGGCATTTTTGCCAATATATTGGCGCATTAACTCACCTAACGCTGTTACCTGCTCCACACAAAGATTGTCATCACCGCAAGATATAATAAAATTACCAACCGGATCTGTATATTGTTTTTTGTGATTAATATTTTTGTAATATTTAGCTATTATCTCATCCGCATTATTCCAACAGTCTTCATATAAATGCGCTGATTGACTAACAATAATTAACGAACCAATGTCTATATCTTTATACACTTCCTTTAAAGCATTGTAAATATATCGCTGTAATCCTCTTAGTCCCATGGCGTTAGATACCCAAGCGGAATATATATCATTACTTCGCAGTGTAGCAGTCAATAGTAATTTATTTTGACTAATTTTAAGCCATACATGATTAAGGCATGGTGGTGCTGCTATTTTGCAATCTCCTACATACCACAAACTTATTACAGCTCTATTAGAATTTTTATCTTGTTTTAGCGTGTGTATAACAGATTCTATTTGGTCTAATCCTAGATAACTACGCATTCTAGCTCCATAGCTATAAACATCATTTTCGTTGTTATAAATAATTTGATTAATGTATTTATTTATAAATTCTTTAGTTACTGGTAAATATTCTGTAAAATGCAATTCTTCTGGCTCGTCTGTTATAACAGCCATAACATTAATTATTTCTTGAGATGTAGAGTTATAGGAGTTTTTACAAGATTGACCACAACTTCTAACTCTATGCAATAGTTTTACCCATGTATCAGATATAGTAGCACCCTCTACCCTAGAGCCAATTAAATGCCCATGCAGTGGAATGGATGCTTGTTTAGGCATAGGAAAAGTTTGGTTTTCTCCCCATGGGATAGAGTCATGCTGTAATAATCTAACTTGCTCATTTAAGTCATAAACATCCTTAAACCAATAAACAGTTACAGCACCACGCAAAGTATTTAACGATTCCTCTGGTATATCTAAATCAATATAGCCAGCTACATCTGAATTAATTACCCAGCATTCTCTACCAGACTCAGTGAATCCTTTCTTAAACCCAAAGTAGAAAAAATCTACTAAACAATTTATAGAGCCAGCATTGTAATCATATTTAGATGCCAATAAACACACTACATAAATTATATGTTTATTAGCCAATAAACTTCTAATCAATAAATTAATACCACGCGCTGCATTATATAAGTTGCCAACCGTAGCATACATATTTCGATTAACTACGCGCTCTACTAATCTAACATCAGTCCATCCAGTTACTATAGCAATGTTTTTATTCATAAAATATTCCTAGTTGGCATTACACACTTTGCTTTATTATCATCTAATTTTAATGGTCTCCACCTCCAATTTTTTACCTCATAAGTATCTAATAAAAGTCTTTTGTCATTAACAATAGCAGAACATGGCACTGGTTTAGTTAATTTATCCCCCCTCCATAAATGCCAATCTTCATTAAATGGTTTTACTATCCATTCAACTATCCTAGTTCTATAAGCATCATTCTTTTTGCCAACATATAGCACCGTTTGCAATAAATCTTGTAGCCCTTTTACGTCTCCTACGCAAAACCAATTAATACGAGACGTGACGTATTCTATGTTGATAGTATTATATGTTTCGCTTAAATATTTTTCCTGGTCTTCTTTTTTTACTTTATAGCTAGGAGAACTAGCTTTAAAATACCATTCTTTTTTACCGCCACAATCTAGCTCCCCTATTTCCAATGGAATTTTACTCTTTACTAAACTTATGGCTTTAAAAATCTCTAGTTTACTTGGGTTAGTAATTAACAATTCTTCATTTTTAAGAATTTGCCAAGTTAATAAACCATCTAAAGTGGGACTCCATTTATCAATTGGAACTACAGGCTTAGACAAAACCGCTGTGATCATTAAATTTTCCATTGCTATTTGTGTTGATACTGTTTGTAAATATATCGTATAATATTACTATAGCGTTTAAATCTTATCCATGCAAAAATTGTATTTCACTAAATATTTATACCTTAAATTAAGCTCTAAAAAATTTATATTTTTATATATAAGATATTGACGCAACTTACTCTAAAATGCTAAAACAATACTAAAATAATCCATGAATTATGACAAAACAAATGTGCTGGATAGCCAAATCTTCTAACGATAGACAAAAAATTCTGTATTTACAGCCAAATACAGGTGACCCATGGCGACCATATACATGTTATCCGCATCTATGCTTACCTGACCATCGCATACCAGGCGGATCTAAAGGATGGGCAACATACCAAAAACTATTAAAATCCGACTGGACATTAATTCCTAGCCCACAAGATGACTAAAATTGTTGTCTTAATAAAAAATTTGTGCTATTGTTTGTATATAATCTCCTGTTAAGTTGTAATTCCTGCTAGGTAGTTACTACCTAGCAGGTTTTTATTTAAAACTTTTTTAAAAATGCAAAATCAAATTTTAGCTATGCAAGTGTGATGCACGATGTTCCTCTTTTCTGCTAATTATGCGTCCGCTTTGGTCTATAACCGTTGTATACGTCTTTTTCTCAAACACTAAAGTAACGGTTGATGTGCCGTCGTCATTTTCTACACAATAAACAAGTTTTGGTAAATCAGCGTTTATCATTTTGTGACTTTAAGAATATTTTTAGTATAATTTTAGTAAGAAACGAAAAAGTAGATACGGTAGATACATGATGTTGCATATATACGAAGTTAAGTGGAATGGTTCGGATAAAGCTATCTTTTACCAGAAGATTTTAGAGCGTGCGGGTTTAAGCGAAGTAAACCAGTATCAAGAAGTATTTTGCGTTGATATTCAGGTTTTTCAGTCTTACTCAGGCAATCTAAGGATTAACAGTGCAACTGGATTAGAGGTTGATGAGGCTACTTTTGTTACTTGGTTTTTATGGCATGGGATTGAAGCGGAACGCATACATCAAACCGAATATTTTTGGAGGATCAAGACGCTGGAAGACCAGGCAAAAATGTACTGGTATAAACTATGTTGGTGCAATCCTAATGGATTTAAAGCATTGAATCTGATATTAGAGGGAATTAGCTCAAGGTAAAGGTAGCCCACCGCTCTCAGTCTTGGCAAGTTGAGCGCGGTACTGAGCCTCCCGGTTAAGCCAAAATCTAGCGGTACTCCCTAGTATCTGCTCTAATTTAATTGCGGTCTCCCCATCAATTAGCATTTCACCGTTAACTAGTTGACTAACGTTTTTTATTGTGTACCCCATGCGCTCTGACAGTTGAGATTGTTTCCAATTGCGTTCTTCTAGTAAATCCAAAATAGTATCACCAGGAGGTGATATCCAATCAGGAGTAAATGGATGTGTGATTTCTGTCATAATAATCCAATCAGGAGTAAATGGATGTGTGATTTCTGTCATAATAGTCTTATAGCAAAACTATTAAGATGGTGGGAATATGGAAGTAACAGAGAAAGATTACAATAAAGTATAAAAACGTCTGTAGTTCAAACTACAGACGTTTAAAACATCTAAGACTTATTTACCTGCCATACATGTCTTTAATGTCGTCTCTATTAAGTTCCAGTCCATTTAAACGCTGCTCATCCGTCCACTCAGTGTAATGTATATTGACCTCACCGTATGCTAGTAAGTGTCGGATTTGCCTAGATACCCACAGGGCAAAACCAGGACTACACCATTGAGCAAATTGGATAGCTATATCTGGATGCGCAAAAGTACCACCGTATTTTTTAAAATCTTCATCCGAAGCCTCTTGTAAACCATACCTCAGATGTGAGGGAAGGTCTGCAAACCCTTTTACCGCATAGATTCCAGCCATCCCATTGTAGCTTGGATCTTTAATGAAGTATTCCAGAAGATCTTTGGTTGTTTGAAGTCTCATCCAGTTATCAACACGCTTGCTAAAGGGCTTTGCAATGTCATTGAGATTGACATAAGCATTTTTCCTAAGCATCTTTACAAAACCAGATTTGTGATTCGCTACCACAAATACTTCTTTTCCTGTTAAACTCATACTAACTCCCTACTAAGTTATTTCCCTGCCACAATCAGCAGGGATTTCTTGTAGTATAAATGTTGTTAGCTATATTTGCAATTGTATTGGAATGATGCAATTAAAGTGACAAGCCAGATTCTATAGACATTTTAGGATCTAGCTAACATTAATGAGCTTGAATGATAAAATAGTAGAAAATGTAGTAGTGGTGGGAATATGGAAATAACAGAGAAAGATTACAATCAAAGAACGAAAGAGACTTCTTATGTGTATACACACAAATATGCGCAAGGATACTGCACCTTTTATGTTACGGAGTATGGCGAATCAGGTAAGGTATTTGGCGAAGTTTTAGCTGAACAATTAGCACCACTTTTATATGATTTGCCAGAAAAAGACAAAGAGAAGTTCGCCAAAGAAGTTCAATCTGATTTAAGTAAGTTAGTTAATAAACATAATACTGCTAACAAACTAATCAAAAATGAGCTTATGGTTACTTACAATATTTATTCTACTACTCAATAAAATGTGTAATTAAAACTTCTTTAAGTAATTAACAGAAGTTTTGTAACCTAATTAAGGTAAACGCATCCTTTTGTTAATCTAATTCAATATTTGATGCTTTTTCTAAAAGTCTAATAAGTTCAGGAGTGCTGCTATCTATGTGTTGAATCCTTTTTTCTGCAATCTCAAAAAACTCAGGGTTTAACTCAATGCCAGTAAAATTCCTTTTTAATTCTTTACAGGCAACTCCAGTGCTGCCACTACCCATAAAAGGATCTAACACCAAATCTCCTTCATTAGTAATCCATTGAATGAAGGTAGACATCAGTTTTACTGGTTTCTGAGTTGGATGAATATTTCTTTCCGTATACTTCATACAAGGTTTATTAGGTGCTTCTATTACATTTGTTTGTCTTCTAATTCCTTCGTTAACCGATTTGTAACCATCTATTGTAAAAGAAGATGAAGAAATACGAGTTATTTGATCGTTTGTGTTTCTAGCTTTACCTTTGTACCTTTGTGTTTTACTATAAGGCTCCCCAGGTAGTATAACTTGATTAAACACTAAGTCTTTTATTTTGTGATTAGGATGAGCAAATACCGCATATAACTCACTTCTAGACATGGGTTTTTTAGCTGAATGGCTACGCATTACACCACTAGGTTTAATCCATACACCCGTCCATCTAACATTAAAAGTCTTGGCAAAATAAGCTAACAACTCTAAGCTACCAGTACACACCATTTGTCCATTTGGTTTTAACTTATCTATACACAATTCTATAAACCTGTCTATATTAAATCCATTTTTATCAAAATCAATATCGGTCGTCATATACGGTGGATCAGTAATAATAGCGTCCACACTATTGTCTTCCATATCTTGCATCACATTTAAGCAGTCACCACAATACAGATTGTACATAAAATATCCTCCTATAGATATAATACCCCCTATCAAATTTAATAGGGGTCGCTACTGTTATTAAAATCCTGTTGACATAATTTACCTATTATGTTAGAAGTTGTATAGATTGACAGGAGATAAGAAAATGAGTAGCTATCAAAGAGCATTAAGACAAAAGGCATCTATGTTGTGGGGGATGCCTGTAACAAAAATCAAAAAAGTCATAGAGCATGATAGAGGTGCTCACTTTGAAGACATTTACGGAAACAAGCATTATCACATCCCACACGAGGTTTGGGTGTTAGGGTGGACAGAGGAAGAATATATTGAGTGGAAAAACAAAGGCTGCCCTTCTTATCAATAAGACCCCTATCAAAAATGAAACGGGTTATGTGAACACTCTGATTCACATAACCCGTCTTTTGTTTTGTCCACTTTAATGCTTGAAAGTATTCCAGTTGGTGCGTCCAGTTGGTGCGATCGCTAAAACCACCCCCTATCAAATCTGATATACCCCCTAAACCTATGTGACAATCTCTCAACTGTCACATAACCCCTATCATTTTTTGATGTTTTTTTTGCTAAACCCCTATCAAAACTGGAGGGAGACCCCTATCAGATCTGATACCCTAAATAATAAAATTAAATAATAAATAAGAAAGAATAAAGAGAGAAGAATCCCCCTACCCCCTTAAAAATCTTGCGTGTTTTTAAAAAACAAAGCCCGTTTAAAAGAATTTACAAAGAAAAAACTAATTATTTTCCTTCTTTGGTAAAAACCTCCTAGCATTTTGCATTAAAACAAAGTTCCGGCGGGCGCGTCTTGTCAAGCTGTGCTTATGCCCCAGAATTTACTACCTTAAACCAATTTTGTGTTACTAAATGTAGTATCTAGCGTAAATCTATTTTACCAGGGCTTAATGACTAAAATAAAGGCAAATGGGAGTACATAATCTTCTTACTGCTATCCAGCCACTTTCCATGGTGAAACTAGTCTAGTGCCGCTTAGTCAAGTCAAGTATGCTTTCAGGGTAAGTCAAGTGTGTGTGTGCCTCTAGCAACTCAAGTCAAGTTAAGTCAAGTCAAGTGTGTGTGCGTTGTAGAAAAATATTTTTCCAAACCACTTGACAGGGTATTTGAGTTGCTTTATAGTTGAGTTAGTTGAATTAATTGAGTTAGTTGAAATGAGATACGACTTGATGGAAAGGATCCTGTCCGAGGGGACAGCAGCGGAAGCGGAAACCGTAAAAGATGCTCTTCAGCTTTGGCAAGAAGCCGAAGAGCAGGAGACCGATATCCACGCAGACATGACGGATGAGGATTACTATCCGGATTGGGAGATCCGGAACGATGTAACTCCATTTAGATAGATAAAAGCCCTGGGAAAACCCCAGGGCTTTTAGTATAAAAATTTGTTTAAAAGTTCAGTGTAAAAGTGGTTGACTTTATTTCGTTGTCAGTATACAGTTAGAGTAGTAATTGGGATTATTGAGATGGAAAATACGACTGACAAAGATCGCGAATACTTCCTACGGGGAGTAGAGCAATACGAAAAGGGAAATAATGAATCTGCCATAAACTACATGACAGATATAGTTGAATGGAATCCAAACCAAGCGGAAGCTTGGTACTACATAGGCTTAATTTGCTCTGAGTGGGGGAAAATTTGTAATGGAAATCTCTTCGATCAAGAAGAGCTTTCCTATAGGCAAGAGGCTCTCAATGCTTTAGACCGAGCCGTTGCTGTTTGCCCTGATTATGCTGATGCCTATTGCCTTAGGGGAAGTATTTTTTACAGCTTGGAAAATTATAAAAATGCAATAGATGATTATAGTCAGGCTATTGCTGCTTCCTCTGATTATGCTGATGCTTACTACAACAGGGGAAATGTTTATTATGTTTTGGAAAATTACCAGAAAGCAATAGATGATTATGCCCAGGCTATTGCTGCTTCCTCTGATTATGCTGATGCTTACTACAACAGGGGAAACGTCTATTATAGACTGGAAAATTACCAGAAAGCAATAAATGATTACACCCAGGCTATTGATATTTATGCGGAAAAACAGCAATCCGCAGCTTTTGTTTACTTTAACAGAGCTAATGCCAATAGGGCATTAGATAATCAGCGAGAAGCTGTAGCTGATTATCTAAAGGCAAAAGCCTTACAGCCTTTGAAATATACAGAGGCTTACTATGAATATTTAGAGGAAATCGGGATAGATCCCGACGACGATTAGAAAATAGGTAACTTTTGCCACTAGCCACCCGGTTAGTGGTTTTTTGTTTATCAATTGCTTACACGAAACAAGTCAAGTCAAGTGCAGGTGCGCCCCTGGCAACTCAGGTTAAGTCAAGTCAAGTCTAGCCCGTGTTAAGTCAAGTCAAGTGCAGGTGCGCCTCTGGCAACTCGGGTCAAGCCTAACCACTGGTTGCCTGATCGGTTACTCATCTTGTCATGGCTAGGCGGTGTTCCGGCTGATCGGTTTTTAGCGATCGCTCTCCCAGGGGTCTTCATTACCTAGAAAACTTTATACCAAAAAATATTGTAAATTTTCAGTGCAGAAGTAGTTGACAGAAATTTTTTTCCAGGTTAGATTAGCAATATCAACTTGATTAACGAGTTTTATGAAAAAAGTTTTTACTAGATCGGTGAAATGGGGTGACGAAGGTAGAAAACTAATTTTTGAACCTGACACTTTTAGTGTTAGTGTTCAGCTACAAGAAAGAGATAATCCCGTGATTATCTCAAGATGTCTCTTGGGTACGGAGGCTAGAAATGAGTTTTCACTAGACGATACCTATCACTTTTCGTTTGAGGTAGTAAATGGGATGCTAACTATATCTGCGTATCCCGTTTACAGTTTTTTAATGAAAAAACATTTAGAGCATTATCAGGCTCTGGATGTAATGCAGATGATGTATGGTCATCAAGCTGCGGAAAAATACATCGGGTGCTTTCAGACTGCTGAAAGCATTGTTGAGTATCTAGGATATGATCCAATGGAACATACGGTCGACGAGTTTATTGGGGAATATGAGTGTCTTTCGGCTATAGTGGAGACGATTGTAGGTCTCCAAGTTTTTGGGCAATTTGGGTATTAATGAGGAGGCAATATGAAAGATAAAGACGTGGATTACCCAGAGCGTCCTCGCTAGTTTTGCAGTTTTGCGCTACTAGCCACCCGGTTAGTAGCATTTATGTAACCAACAACAAATAGGAGATAAACAATGTTTTTAGCATTAAATCGGGACACTTATTGGAGTATTGACGTAGTAGACGGTACTGTAATTTGTAGTCACAAATTGAGTGACTACAAGATAAATTTACCAGTGGATGATAACGATTCCCACTATTTTTTGTACACCTACAAATGTACAAAAAAAGATGCAACAGATTTGGTCAGGATTCATTTAAATCCTGAGATTAACGCGGAGGTTTTATCTCATTCCGATGTCTATAAGACTGTAGTTGTTAAAGACTACCATTTCCAAGACAATAATTATCTTTTTGAGGTGGAAGATTTGCTTATTGGCATCAGCACCACTGTTTATGCTGATGCACAAAATTTCTTTCTAGAAAACTGGAAGCAAATCAGGCCAGCAACTAGAATTTTTATTTGATTTTTAAAAACCACTAGCCACCCGGTTAGTGGTTTTTTGTTTATCAATTGCTTATGCGAAACAAGTTTAGCCTGTGTTAAGTCAAGTCAAGTCAAGTGCAGGTGTGCCCCTGACAACTTAGGTCAAGCCTAACCTCTGGTTGTCTGATCGGTTACTCATCTTGTCATGGCTAGGCGGTGTTTTGGCTGATCGGTTTTTAGCGATCGCTCTCCCAGGGGTCTCCATTACTGAGAAAATTGTATACCAAAAAAAATTCTAGAAATTTCAGTGGAGAAGTAGTTGACAAGAGTTTTTTTTTGGATTATCTTAAAAATACAACTTACTCAGGTTTAGATTATGTTTGTTCACAATTTCGATTCCGATTACCAAGGCATTATTGATTTAAGGAAGTTTTGGAAAGGTGCTGAAAGCAGCACCTCAAACCGGATCCGTATCCGGGATTACAGAGTAGAACAACTGTCCTACTCTAAAGATAAAAAAGTAGTGGTCACTGACCACTACGAAGCATCAGCTAATCAAATAAATATTTTGTTACCTGTCACTGTAGTCAATGATGGCTGGACGGTTAATGCTTTCCAACTACAGGCAACCCCTAGAAATATTTGGAGATATCCTAGTTACGTTACTGGCTCTTCGGAGCTAATTTTTAACTCCAATAGGCAAAGTTGGAGGATTTTTTCTATTGGTTTCCCAAGCCAGGATCAATGCTGGCTTCTGCCCAGCTTTAATATTTTAGATCTTAACGGAGATCCAAGGCTTAGGATATGCCCAAAAGATAAGCAAGATTCGCAGGTTTTTTGCAAATCCAAGGATTTGCAGAATGTGCTTTGGACTGTAACTAGTTACAGTCTATAACTAACTGACCTAAGCATGTCATTAAACTGCTTAAACATTTAAATGGAGGAACCGATGAAAATTGAAACACAAATCTTAGAACAAAGCATCACAGTAGACTTTTCCCAGACGGGAAACTTCTACACAGTAGAAACAATGGAAAAAATAATCTTTCCACCTGATTTGGAGACTGGTAAAGCGATTGAGGAGGTTTTTACTTCCTTAAAGGAAGCTCTGATCAAACAATACGGATTAGGGGAAGACTATCTTTTCTTTCCTGAGCCAGACCTAGAAATAGGTTACTTTTTGTCAGCAATTAACAAGAAACTACTTCCTCCGGAGGTAGCAGCATACCCAGAGAGCTATTGGTTTGACCACACAGACGAGGTGTGGCGCAACGTATTCTAGTCGGGATCGTTTGATTTAAATGCCACTAACCGCCCGGTTAGTGGTTTTTTGTTTATCAATTGCTTATACGAAACAAGTCAAGTCAAGTGCAGGTGCGCCCCTGGCAACTCGGGTCAACTCAAGTCAAGTCTAACCCGTGTTAAGTTGACTTGAGTATCGTGACTGGGAAAC
>OGWG01000119.1_pt1 | contig 13197 bp, 12 predicted proteins | sample 1575911 | NCBI WGS metagenome assembly OGWG01 (sample SAMN07581534, study PRJEB24739) | freshwater metagenome
GTTTCCCAGTCACGATACATACAAAACACAGAAAAAAAAATTACATATGTAATTTCAAATTTTCAAAAAATTGAAAGAGATTTCGCTTTTATAATTGATAAAAAATTTGAAGCAGAAAAAATTATTAATATATTGCTCAATGTAGATAAAAAATTAATAAAAAAAATAAGAGTATTTGATGTTTTTCAAGGCGGGAATATTGAAAAAGATAAAAAATCTATAGCTTTAAATTTATTAATCCAATCAAAAGAGAAAACATTAAATGATAAAGAAATTGATGAATTGAGTAATAAAGTAATTCAAGCTATGAAAAATTCTTTTGATGCAACATTAAGATCATAAATGTCTGCACAAGAAAATATAAGAAATTTTGCAATTATTGCCCATATTGGCCATGGTAAATCTACTTTTGCAGATAGATTAATTCAAAAATGTGGAGGTCTTACAGAGCGTGAGATGACAACTCAAGTTTTGGACTCAATGGATTTAGAAAAAGAAAGAGGTATAACTATAAAAGCTCAAACAGTAAGATTAAATTATAAATCAAAAAAAAATAGTAAAAATTACATATTAAATATTATTGATACGCCTGGTCATGTTGATTTCAGTTATGAAGTAAACAGATCACTTGCTTCATGCGAAGGATCATTACTTATTGTTGACAGCACTCAAGGTGTTGAAGCTCAAACTTTAGCAAATGTTTATCAGGCCATGGATAATCATCATGAGATTATAACAGTTTTAAATAAAATAGATTTGCCAGCATCAGATGTTGAGAGAGTAAAAAAGCAAATAGAAGATGTTATAGGAATTGATACTTCGGATGCTTTGACAGCTTCTGGAAAAACCGGAGAAGGAGTAGATGAAATATTAGAAGCAATCGTTGAAAGACTTCCAGCTCCAAAAGGAAATAAAGATTTACCATTAAAAGCATTATTAGTTGATAGCTGGTACGACAGCTATTTAGGAGTGGTTATATTAGTTAGAATACTAGATGGAGAAATAAAAAAAGGGATGGAAATTTTATTGATGTCAACAAATACAAGGCATCCCGTTGAAAGAGTTGGTGTATTTACTCCTAAAGTAGAAAATAAAGAATACTTAGGACCAGGGGAAATTGGTTTTATTGTTACAGGCATTAAAGATCTTTCAGAAACTAAAATTGGAGATACAATAACGGATTATGCTAATCCTATAAAAGTTCCATTACCAGGATTTAAGCCTAGTAAACCAGTTGTATTTTGTGGATTATTTCCAGTTGATAGTACAGAATATAATTTATTAAGAGACAGTCTTGCAAAATTAAAATTGAATGACTCTAGTTTTGTCTATGAACCTGAGAACTCCGCTGCTTTAGGATTAGGTTTTAGATGTGGTTTTTTAGGACTCCTTCATCTTGAAATTATCGTCCAAAGATTAGACCGCGAATATAATTTAAACTTAATTACAACAACGCCAGGAGTTGTTTATAAAATTAATAAATACGATGGCACAGTTATTGATCTTCAAAATCCTGCTAATATGCCAGAACCAAATTTTATCAAATCTATTAATGAACCTTGGATTAATGCTACAATAATTCTTCCAGAAGAATATTTAGGTTCAATTATGAAATTGTGTGAAGAAAAAAGAGGAAAACAAAAAAGTTTAAGTTATTCAGGAAATCGTGCGGTTTTATCTTATGAATTACCACTAAATGAAGTTGTTTTTGATTTTTATGACAAGATCAAATCTATTTCTAGCGGTTACGCGAGTTTTGACTATGAGTTAAGCGATTATAGAGAAGGTGATCTTATAAAATTATCTATACTGGTAAACGAAGAGATGGTTGATGCATTATCAATGATTATTCATAAAGATTTTGCTGTAAGACAAGGTAGGTTAATGTGTGAAAGATTAAAAGATTTAATACCAAGACATCAATTTCAAATACCAATACAAGCAGCTATTGGTGGAAAAATTATAGCAAGAGAAACAATATCTGGTTATAGAAAAGATGTTATTAGCAGAATTCATGGCGGAGGAGCGAGGGATAGAAAGAAAAAACTTTTAGAAAAGCAAAAAAAAGGAAAAGCTAGAATGAGACAGTTCGGAAGCGTTGATATTCCACAAGAAGCTTTTATTGAGGTTTTAAAGATAAATAAAAACGAATAGGAGAGATGGCCGAGTGGTTGAAGGCGCCCGCTTGGAAAGCGTGTATACTGTTAAAGGTATCAAGGGTTCGAATCCCTTTCTCTCCGCCAAAAATAATTTTAAATAATCTCGTAAAATTTTTTTAATAAATTTATTATTCTTTTATCTGATGCCATAGTTGGATTAATTTTATTTGTAGTATAAGCAATTCCTATTTTTAATATTGGATCAGCGAAACCCAAAGATCCACCCCAACCATTATGACCAAAAGATTCTTTATTTTTCCCAAATAACCACCCGCCACGAAGTATTAAACCAACCTCAGACCATCTAATTGGCAGCATTAAACTTTCATCAATTCTACTAGCGCTTTCAGTTAAGCATTTTTTAATTGATGATTTTGATAATAAAATGTTTTTTTCTAATATCAGGTCATTAACAAAAATATCATAAATTTTAGCAATAGATCTAGCGTTTCCATGACCATTCATTGAAGGAACCTCAGCAGTTTGCCAATTTTCTTTATTATAAAAATTTATTTCATGTTCAGGATTATTAAATGCATTAAATTCTGATGAAATTTGGGTTTTAGTTTTGTCCTCATAAAGAAAAGCAATATTTGATAGTTGATTTTTTGGAGTTCCGATAAAAAAATCTAAACCTAGTTTCTTTGATAATAATTCGGAGACTAATTTTCCTAAACTTTTTTTTGTTGTTTTTTTTATAATTTCACCGATTAAAAATCCATGCGTTTTTGCATGATAATATGTTTTTTCTCCGCATGGATGATCTGGTTCTTGATTTTCTAAAATAGTAATTATTTTATTCCAATCTAAAAGATCTTTTTGTGTAATCTTTTCTTTAAATCTATAGAGCCCGGATTGATGAGATAGAATATGTTTTAGTTTAATTTCTCTTTTGTTACTTTGTTTAAAGGCGTCCCAATAATAAGAAACAGATTTTTCTAAATCTAAAATGTTTTGATCAATTAGAATGGAAACAATAATTTCGTAAATTCCTTTTGTAGCTGAGAATACATTTACGATAGTATTTTCTTCCCAATTCTTATTATTTTTATTTTGAAAACCACCAAATAAATCTATTAATGGCTTTCCGTCTTTATAAATCGCAAAAGAAGCTCCTATTTCTTCTTGTTTTAAAAAGTAACTTTCAAATATTTTTTTTACTGGATAGTATTTTTCTTCACAATAACCATTTATCATTTCTAAAATGACAAATTGAATGCAAAGTTTTTTCCAAGACTAAGTTTGAGATCTTGACAGAATCTGGCTGCTTCGGCTCCATCAATTATTCTATGATCGTAAGAAAGTGATATTGGCATCATTGCTCTTGCTATAAAATTTCCATCAACAAATACTTGTTTCGTTTCGGTTTTTCCTATTCCAATTATTGCAACTTCAGGACTGTTTATAATTGGCGTAAAGAAACTTCCGCCAATTCCTCCTAAACTTGAAATTGTCATTGATCCTCCAAAGAATTCTTTTTTATCTATTTTTAGTTCCTTACTTAATTTGCTAATTTTTCTTACTTCATTGCTTAAAGTTAAAAGATCTTTTTGATCAACGTTTCTAATTTTTGGAACCATTAAACCATGAGGGGTATCCACTGCTATTCCAATATGAAAATATTTTTTAAAAATAATATTTTCACCAGTAGTTTCAAGCGAACAATTAAAATTTGGGTATTTTTTCATTCCATTTACCAAGGCTTTCATAATGAATGCGATAGGAGTAATGGGAATTTTTTCTTTTGTATTAAGATCTATTAAATTTTTTCTAAAGTGTTCCATATCCGTAACATCAATTTCATCAAATTGAGTGACATGTGGAATTTCATTCCAGGCTTTGACTAAATGTGGACCTGATAATCTTTTAATTCTTGGTATTTTTTGAATATTAATTTCACCGAATTCTTCATGCTCATAAGGTAATTTTTCCTCTTTAATTTCTATTTTTTTTATTACTTCTTCTTTTATTATTTTATTATTTAAATTACTTTTAATAAATTGTTTAATATCCTCTTCAAGAATTCTCCCCTTTCTTGCGCTTCCCTCAACCAATTGAAGGTTAACTCCTAATTCTCTTGCGAATTTTCTAATTTTTGGACTTGCACTTTTAATATTTTGGTATTGTTTATTTTCTTCATGAATCTTTTCTACTATTATTGGTTTTTTTATTTCAACATTTGAGGATTTATTAATAATTTCAGCAATTGAATCTCCAATTTTAACTTCTTGACCTTTTTTTAATTTAATATTTTTAACAATTCCTGAAACTGGTGAAGGAATTTCATATGCATTCTCATCATCTTCGATTAGCGATGTTATTTGGTCGATTTGAATAATTTCATCTTTTTTAATAAGTATTTCAGAAACAATTAATTTTTTTTCTGTTCCTAGCTTTGGAATTTTTAATATAGTTATATCTTTAGAATTTGTTTCTTCTTTTTCTATTTCAATTATTCTATTTTCTGTCTTTTGATTTTGAATAATATCGTCAGAGGCTAATTCTATTTCTCCTATTTTATCTCCTTGTGATACTTTATCTCCAACTTTAACTTTAATATTCTTAACTTTTCCGGCAAATTGTGATGGAACTTCAACACTAGATTTATCACTCTCTAGGGTAATGATTCCTTGGTTTTTATTGATACTTTGATTTTCTTTTATTAGAATTTCTATAATTTCTACATTTTTAAAATCACCAATATTAGGAACTACCAAATCAACAATTTTAGTCATTTTAAACTATAGTTTTGTTGGGATAGGTTTTTTAGGATCAATGTTATATTTTTTCATCGCATCAGTAGCAACTTTTGATGCAATTTTTTGCTCTTTTACTAAAGTGCTTAACGTAGAGTAAACAATAAATTCTTTATTAACTTCAAAAAATTTTCTTAAATTTTTTCTCGTATCGCTTCTTCCAAACCCGTCGGTTCCTAAAGTTACATAAGTACCAGGAACATAGTTTCTAATTCCCTCAGATAATGTTCTAATATAGTCCGTAGCCGCTATAAAAGGTCCTGTTCTTTTTTCAAAACATTTTTCTATATAAGTTTTTTCTGGTTTTTTATCCGGATTAAGTAAATTTTTTCTTTCAATTTCTATTGCATCTTTTCTTAATTCATTAAAGCTTGTTACGCTCCAAATATCAGAATCAATTCCAAAATCAGAACTTAATATTTCCGCAGCTCTAATTACCTCATTTAATATTGCTCCAGAACCAAGTAATTGAACTTTAGTTTTTCCTTTATTATTAATCTCTTTAAATAAATACATACCTTTTAAGATGTCTTCTTTTTTTACACCTTTAGGCATTGCTGGATGCTTATAATTTTCATTTAAAGTTGTTATGTAATAAAAAATATTCTCCTGTTTTTCATGCATTCTTTTTAGTCCATCTTCAAATATTACAGCTAATTCATAAGAAAAAGTCGGATCATAAGTTACGCAGTTTGGAATAGTGGAGGCCATTATTAAACTATGACCATCTTGGTGCTGTAATCCTTCACCTGCAAGAGTTGTTCTTCCAGATGTTGCTCCAATTAAAAATCCTCTACATTGTGTATCGCCTGCTGCCCAGGCAAAGTCGCCAATTCTTTGAAAACCAAACATTGAATAAAAAAGATAGATAGGAATCATTTCAATATTGTGATTTGAATATGATGTACCAGCAGCTATCCAAGAAGACATAGCGCCTGCTTCTGTAATTCCCTCTTCTAATACTTGTCCACTTTTGTCTTCGCGATAAGAACTTAACTGTTCCGAATCCACAGGTTCATATTTTTGACCTTCGTGAGCATAAATTCCAATTTTTTGAAAAAATCCCTCCATCCCAAAAGTTCTTGCCTCATCTGGAATTATAGGAACTAATCTTGAAGAATATTCTTTGTCTCTTAAAATTTTTGTAAGCATATTAACAAGAGCCATGGTGGTGGATAATTCTCTGTCGCCAGAAGCTAAATAAGAAGACTCAAATATTTCAGTAGCCGGAGTCTTTAAAGCTTTTGTTTTTGTTCTTCTTGTTGGAATAAAACCACCAAGTTGTTTTCTTCTTTCTTTGATATATTGAATCTCTTCTGATTTTTCGTCTGGTTTATAAAACTCTAAATTTTCAACTTGTTTATCTGTAATTGGAATATTAAATCGATCTCTGAAATAATACATGTCATTAAGGTCTAATTTTTTTTGTTGATGAGTTGTATTAATGCTTTCCCCACTTTTACCCATTCCATAGCCTTTAATAGTTTTTGCTATAATTACCGTAGGTGAGCCTTTATGGTTTTGAGCTGCATGATATGCGGCATATACTTTATGAGGATCATGACCTCCTCTGTTAAGTTTCCATATATCTTCGTCTGTCATATTTGAAACCAAATCTCTCAATTCTGGATATTTTCCAAAAAAATGACTTCTAACATAAGCTCCACCTTTTGCTTTGAATGCTTGGTATTCGCCATCAACACATTCTTCCATTCTTTTTAATAATAAGCCTGTCTTATCTTTTGCAAGAAGAGGGTCCCAATAAGATCCCCAAATAACCTTAATTACATTCCAACCTGCTCCTCTAAATAAACCCTCCATCTCTTGAATTATTTTTCCATTTCCTCTTACTGGGCCATCTAATCTTTGAAGGTTGCAATTAATTACAAAGACTAAGTTATCTAATTTTTCTCTTGCGGCTAAACTAATTGCGCCTGTAGATTCAGGTTCGTCCATTTCTCCATCACCCAAGAAAGCCCAAACTTTTCTATTTTGATCCTCTATTAATGATCTGTTTTGCAAATACTTCATAAATCTTGCCTGATAAATTGCCATGATTGGACCAAGTCCCATTGATACTGTTGGAAATTGCCAATAGTTTGGCATTAACCATGGATGAGGATAAGAAGATAGACCGCCACCATCAACTTCTTGTCTAAAATTTTCTAATTGTTTTGCAGTTATTCTTCCCTCAAGAAATGATCTTGCATAAATACCAGGCGCACAATGACCTTGAAAATAAATTAAATCTCCCAAATTTTTTTCATTCTGAGCTCGCCAAAAATGGTTAAAACCTACATCATATAAAGTTGCAGCAGATGCAAATGTCGCGATGTGACCACCAAGTTCTGGAAGTTTTTTGTTAGCGCGTACAACCATACATGCTGCATTCCATCTAATTAAAGATCTTATTTTATTCTCTAACACTTGATCTCCTGGAGATTTAGCTTCCATTTCTCTAGGTATTGTATTTATGTAAGGAGTTTTTTGGTTATAGGGTAAATTTGAACCTGAAATATATGCTTGGTTAATTAATTTACCTAAAAGATAGTTAGCTCTTTTTGGGCCATCTCTTTCAACAACACTGTTTAAGGACTCAATCCATTCTAAAGTTTCTTGAGGATCCACATCACCAATGTTTGCTTGATCAGAAAAATAGTTGGTAAATTTTTTGTATTCAATTTTTGTTTCAAAATTTTGTTTCGGCTCTTCTATAGTAATTTTTTTATCTGAATCTGTTTTTTTTAAGACTTTTTCAGCTTCTTGAATAATTTTTTCTGTCTCTGGTAGTATAGATTTATCTTGTGTTGTATTTGAAGATGATCCGTTACTCAGTGTTGCTATTAATGATCCTTGTGAAACTTTATCACCAACTTTTACTTTTATATTGGAAATTTTTCCATCAAAAGGCGATGGTACTTCAACACTAGATTTATCACTTTCTAAAGTAAGAATAGGATCATTCTTTCTAATTTGATCACCTTCTTTTACCAAGATTTCAATAATCTCGACGTTTTTGAAATCGCCTATATCAGGCACTTTAATTTCTAAACTCATGGAGGGTATTATATTTAAATGTTTTTTATAAAACTATAGTAAGTTTATTTTAATTTATTTAGAAAATACTTTTAAAAACATCAAATTTTGGTGCCCACAGCCGGAATCGAACTGGCCACCTCTTCCTTACCATGGAAGTGCTCTACCAACTAAGCTATGTGGGCGTAAATAAATTATAAAATATGTAAATTATAGCTGTTTTTAAGTAAAACTTTTTAGTTAAATAATTTCATTAAAATTATCAAGGAATTAGCTAGAAAAATAAGCCATATCATCGAATCTTGACAATGGACTATTATACCTATTAAACACGAGTCTCACTTTGAATAATAGTGTTCAAATTGAATAAAATAATAAAGAAAGTAAATATAAAGCAAGATGAGTAGTATAAAAGGTAAAGTAAAGTGGTTCAACGGTAGCAAAGGCTACGGTTTTATTGAGAGAGACGACAAACAAAAAGACGTATTTGTCCATATGTCAGCTGTTAAAGATGCAGGAATTGATTATCTTGACGAAGGAGATGTTCTTACATTTGATATCGAAGATGGAAAAAAAGGTCCATCAGCTGTAAATTTAAAAAAAGTTTAATATCTAGATTTTTTTGATGGAGGAGGCTCACCCATGGGTATTCATTATGATTACAAGTCTAAACGTGGAGAAAGAGCCATGCTTAAAGAAGCAAAGAGAAAAGAGCGTCTTGCTTTAAGAAAAGCTAAAAGAGCCTCAACCATACCCGCAAAAGAACCTGAACAAGAAATGCACGATATTAATAAGCCTATTACTTTGGATGATTTAACTAATCCAAATAAATAGTTCGAAATTAATTTTGATGATTAATAATCAAAAAGATTTAAAAAAAGAACGTCTTTCAGAAGCCCTTAGAGAAAATTTAAAAAAACGAAAAGAATTTTTAAAAAAAATTAAAGAAAAAAAAGCATGAGTGTTTTATCTGATCATTGGATAAAAAAAATGTCCTTAGAAAAAAAAATGATAAGTCCCTTTGTTCAAAAACAACAGAGAAAAAATAAAATTTCTTATGGACTTTCGTCTTATGGTTATGATGCAAGGGTTTCTAATGAGTTTAAGATATTTACAAATATAGATTCAGCATTTGTAGATCCTAAAAAATTCTCAAAAAATAGTTTTGTGACAAGAAAAACTGATGTTTGTATAATACCTCCAAATTCATTTGCACTAGCTAGAACAGTTGAATATTTCAAGATTCCAAGAGATGTTTTGGTAATTTGTCTTGGAAAAAGTACTTATGCAAGATGTGGAATAATTGTTAACGTCACTCCTTTAGAGCCAGAGTGGGAAGGACATGTAACACTTGAGTTTTCAAATACAACTACACTACCAGCAAAAATTTACGCTAATGAAGGAGCTTGTCAGTTCATTTTTTTAAAAGGCGATCAAGAACCAGAAACTTCATATGCTGATAAAAAAGGAAAATATATGAAGCAAAAAGGCGTTACCCTTCCAAAAATTTAAATATGCAAAAACTATTAATTAAGGGAGGAAAGAAACTCTCTGGTGAAGTAGTTATTTCAGGCTCTAAAAACGCAAGTCTTCCAATTATTATATCGTCACTATTATTTGATGACACAGTGCTTTTTGAGAATGTTCCTCAGGTTAAAGATATTTACACTTTAATTAATTTAATTAGGGTTTTAGGGAGAGAAGTTGAGTTTAATGAAGAAAAAGAAGTCTTAAAAATATCAAAAAAAAATAAAGATAAATACTTTGCTCCATATTCAATTATGAGAACTATGAGAGCTGGAGTTATAGTTCTGGCTCCATTGTTAGCAAAATTTGGAAAAGCTAGAGTTTCTTTACCAGGAGGTTGCTCCATAGGAGCAAGACCTGTGAATTTACATTTAGCGGCATTAAAAAAACTTGGTGCGAAAATCAATGTAAAGAATGGTTATATTGATGCAAGTGCACCAAAAGGTTTGTCAGGCGCTAATATTAAATTTCCTCTAATTTCCGTTGGAGCAACAGAAAGCATTATTATAGCGGCTGTTCTAGCCAAAGGTATTACAAAAATTAGTAATGCTGCACTTGAGCCTGAGATTTTAGACTTAATAAAATTTTTAAATAAGTGTGGTGCAGATATAAAATATAATTCAAAAAGAAAAATTATTATAAAAGGAGTAAAGCTTTTATATCCAATAAGACACAAAATTATTCCTGACAGAATAGAAGCTGCAACTTATGCAATTGCGGCACTAATAACTAAAAGTAAATTATTAATTAAAAATGTTAATAACGATCATTTAGAAAATATATTTAATGTGCTAAGAAAAATAGGAGCTAATATTAAAGTTTTAAAAAATTCTTTTGTTATTTTTAGAAAGTATCAATTAAAGCCATTTAAAATTACTACAAAGCCTTATCCCGGTTTTCCAACTGATATGCAGGCTCAGTTTATGGCTTTAGCTACTCAGATTAAAGGATCATCAGTAATTAATGAAAAGATATTTGAGAATAGATTTCTTCACGTTTCAGAATTAATGAGAATGGGTGCTGATATTGATATAAAAAAACAAAAAGCCACAATAAAAGGAATAAAAAATTTAAATGGTGCTGAAGTAATGGCTACTGATCTAAGGGCGTCTGTAAGTTTAGTATTAGCAGCTTTATCTGCAAAAGGGACTACCACAATTAATAGAATTTATCATTTAGATAGAGGCTATAGTAAATTAGAAAAAAAACTTAATTTATGTGGAGCTAATATTAAGAGAGTGAATGACTAACGAAAATATTTCTAAATTAAAGCTGTTAGCAGAAGATACGCAAGACTTAAATGTTTTTTCAGCTTACTTACAAGACTCTGTAATTGTTGCAAATGACATAAAATTTTTACCAAAAACTAAAAAACTTATTTGTGTATTTAATCGTTTTATGTGGGAAGATGCTGAAAAAGGAATCTTTAGAAAAAATAAAAGAATACGTAGTGCTCTTGTTTTTGATAATGTTTCAAAAGTTAAATCAAAAGGAATTAACCCAAAAAAAAAGACTAAGATACTTGAGTTTCTAGCTATCAAAACAGAGATAAAAGATAATTATTTTGATATAAGACTAATTTTTTCTGGGGATAGTATTTTATTAGTTAGAGCGGAAGAAATAGATTCATCTTTAGAAGACTTTGGAAAAACATGGGAAACTGGCTATAAACCAAGGCACAAGATTTAATATGAAAATTATAAAATTTAATAAAAACCGATTTTTAAAAGATTTTGATTATATTTCTCGAAATAGAAAATCTAATTTTTCTAATAAAGTTAATATTGTAAAAAAAATTCTTAAGGACGTTAAAACAAAAGGGGACAATGCTGTTGTTTATTATCAAAAGAAATTTGACAGAAGTTTAGTTTCTAAAAAAAATATTATTTTAACCAATAAAGAAATTAATAAAGTTATAAAAAATTTAGATATTTCGGTAAAAAATTCTATTAAACTTGCTTTTGACCGAGTTAAAGAATTTCACAAGAGACAATCAATAAAGGGTTATAAATATTTTGATAAATATAAAAATGAATTAGCCTATAAAATTTCTCCATTAAGCAGAGTTGGAATATACATTCCAGGAGGAACAGCTAGCTATCCCAGTTCTGTTATTATGAACGCTGTTCCAGCAATTGTTGCTGGTGTAAAGAATATAACTCTATGTATGCCAACACCAAATAATAAAATTAATGCCGGTGTTGTTTATGCAGCCAAAATATGTGGTGTAAAAAAGATTTATAAAATAGGAGGAGCTCAAGCAATCGGCGCTTTTGCTTATGGAACAAATACTGTTTCCAAAGTTGATAAAATTGTAGGACCAGGTAATATTTTTGTAACTATAGCTAAAAAGGAAGTTTTTGGCGAAGTCGGCATAGACATGGTTGCAGGACCTTCGGAAATTACAGTCGTTGCAAATCAGGATAACAACTCAACATTAACAGCTATCGATTTACTATCGCAAGCTGAACATGATGAGTTATCTCAAGCAATATTAGTAACAACAAATATGAAATTCGGGCTTGAGGTTAAAAATAAGATTTATAAATTTTTAGATGTTTTACCTAGAAAACAAATAGCTAAAAAAGCAATTGATAATAATAGTGCAATTATAGTTTGTAAAAATTTTAAAGAAGTTGTTAGCGTTGTTAACGATATAGCACCAGAACATCTTGAGATTAAAACTAAGAATAATTCGGTTTTGGCATCACAAATAAAAAATGCTGGATCAATTTTTTTAGGAGAAAATTCACCAGAAGCTATAGGAGATTATTTAGCTGGACCAAATCATGTTTTACCAACGGCTGGATCAGCGAGGTTTGCTTCAGGGTTATCTGTGTATGATTTTTATAAAAAAACCTCAGTTATTAAAATGAGCAAACAAGGTCTTGAAAAGATAGGAAGATCAGCTATACACCTAGCAAATTATGAGGGTTTGTTTGCTCACTCTCAATCAATTAGAATTAGAATTAGTTAAATATGGCAAAAGAAGAAATGTTGGAGTTTAAGGGATTGGTAACAGAGTTGTTACCTAATGCCATGTTTAGAGTAAAATTAGAAAATAATCACGAAGTGTTAGCTCATACAGCCGGAAAAATGAGAAAAAACAGGATCAGAGTTTTAGCTGGAGATGAAGTTATGGTTGAAGTTACGCCATATGATTTAACTAAAGGCAGGATCATTTTTAGATTTAAATAATGAATGAAACAAAACATAGTTTTGTTTTAGCCTCTGCATCTCCAAGAAGAATAGAACTTCTTAGGAATATAAAAATTTTTCCAAAAATAACTTACTCTTCAGAAATTAATGAAGATATAATTAGTAAAGAGAATCCTAAAAAATATTGCATTAGAATTGCAAAAAATAAAGCTCTTAAAGCTTTAGAAAAATATCCAGAAGAATTTGTTTTATCAGCAGATACTATAGTCTTTTGTAGTAATAAAATTTTTTTAAAACCTAAAGACAAAGAAGAAGCTAAAAATTTTTTGGCTTTCTTTTCAGGAAGAAAACATAATGTTTTGACATGCGTATGTTTAGCAAAAAAAAACTCAATCAAAGTTAAAAAAGTTATGACAAAAGTTACTTTTTTAACTTTAACTATAAATTCTTTTTTTGTTAAACCACAGCTACTTAAGATCTCTGAAATTAAACAACATAACTCTGCATCAGCAAATAAATTACTTGTTCCTATGTAATCTGCATCAAACTGTAAAAATTCT
>OGWG01000121.1_pt1 | contig 13150 bp, 11 predicted proteins | sample 1575911 | NCBI WGS metagenome assembly OGWG01 (sample SAMN07581534, study PRJEB24739) | freshwater metagenome
GTTTCCCAGTCACGATACCGCTTGCAACAAATGAAAGATGGACAATTACATACAAAATTATTTTTTCACGATCATAATTGTTTAAATTCATGAATATTTTTAAAAGATGAATACCCGATATTGCAACAATGGAAGAAATTAGTTTTATTTTTAGATCAGTAAAATCAACGGTACCCATCCAATCTGGTTTGTCTTCATGATTTTTAACATCAATTTTTGATACAAAGTTTTCATATCCTGAAAAAATAACAATAATTAAAAGGTTCCCCGCTAAGGAAATATCAACCAAGCTTAAAATAAAAAGAAGAACGCCAGCAATATCAGTGGAGTGAACAATTTTTATAAAATCAATGATTTCATGAATGAATTCGTACAACAATACGAGTAAGCTTAAAGAAAGTCCTAAATAAAATGGGGCTAAAATCCAGCGAGATGCAAAAATAGTTTTTTCTAATAAACCTTCAACTTTTTTCATAAATTTTTAATCGAGATATTTATAGAATTATATATTAAAAATATAGATATATTATCGCTTGCTTAATTGTTCTAACAATTGTTTAATTATAATTAATTATGCCTTCAGTTATTTTAAGAGATACAAAATTACAAGGTAATATTATCGAAAAAGATAGCATTACTATGGATGGGATAATTTTGGGGGATATTAAAGCACAAGAAGTTATTATTAATAAGAATGGAAATATTTCAGGAAATATAATAGCGGAAAATAATATTGAAGTAGGAGGACAAGTAACAGGCGATCTTTCTTCAGATCGAATTCATTTAAATAATACAGCCAAAGTAAAAGGCAAACTTTTTCATAGAAATTTAGTAGTTGATGAGGGTGCACAATTAGAAATTGCAGCTTCAACGAGAAAAAAAATAACAACTAATAATAAAGAATAATGATATTTTTTAAATCAGAAAAAAAATCACAAGATCAAGTTCATGGTTTTTCACATTTAGGAGAAAATTTTCGTTTTGAAGGAGAAATAGATTGTAAAGGAGAAATTGAGATTGCGGGAAAAGTCAAAGGTAATGTTAAAGCAAAAAAATTAAAAATATTAGAGTCTGGAAGTGTTAGAGGTCAAATTCAAGCAGAGGATGTCGAGGTTTTAGGTTACATAGTTGGTAATATTGAATCTGCAAATATTCATATTGGGAATAAAGGAGTTGTTAGAGGAGACCTTCGTTTTGAAAATAATTTAACCGTTTTAGAAGGTGCCGATATTTCTGGACATGTACAAAAGAATAAAAAAGAAAAGATTAAAAGATCCGATACTGATAAAGTTAAGTATTTAGAACATAATAAAATAGCTTCTTAAACGATTTTGGTGAAACAAAGCCAAATTGTTCTTCAATAAAGCTTTAAATAAGATTGTTAACTGATAAAGGTTATCTTTTATTATTAAATAATTTTATTAGATTTTTACTTACAATTTTCCTCAAACTTAAATGACTAACTTTGAAGGCTTTAGCCTTTCGCAAAACTTAAAAAATTCATTAGCGCGAATGAACTTTATAACGCCGACTCCTATTCAAATCAGCTCTATACCACTTGCTTTGGAAGGGTGTGATATTTTAGGTTCAGCACAAACTGGAACTGGAAAAACTGCAGCCTTTAGCATTCCATTAGTTGAATTGTTAAGTAGATCAAAACAAGGTTCAGCTCTAGTATTAACCCCAACGCGCGAACTTGCAAATCAAGTGATAGCAGTAATTATTCAGTTGCTTGGAAAAAACAATCCAATCAAAGCAGCATGTCTAATTGGAGGAGAGTCGATGTATAAACAACTAGGACAACTTAAGTCACATCCAAGAATTATTGTAGGAACTCCAGGTAGAATTAATGATCATTTAGACAGAAAGTCATTAAAATTATCAGACACTGGTTTTTTAGTTTTAGATGAAACAGATCGTATGCTTGATATGGGTTTTGGTATTCAAATTGATAGAATATTAAAACACCTACCAGCAAAAAAACAAACATTAATGTTTTCCGCAACTATACCCGAAGAGATTGTTAGAATGTCGGCTAAATATTTAAAAAATCCTGAAAGAGTTTCTATGGGAGCAACAAATGTCCCATCAATTAAAATTAAACAAGAAGTAATTCACATACAACAAGAGCAAAAATATCCTGAATTAATTAAGCAATTACAGCAAAGAACTGGATCAATTTTAGTATTTGTTAAAACAAAACATAACTCAAAAAATCTAGCGGCTAAGCTTTGTAAGGAAAAATTCAAAGCAGATGCTTTGCATGGAAATCTAAGACAAAGCAAAAGAACTACTGTGATGAGCGCTTTTAGAAATAAGAAATTTACCATACTGGTAGCAACAGATATTGCTGCTAGAGGGCTTGATGTTCCTCACATTGAGCATGTTATTAATTATGATCTTCCGCAAGTTGCTGAGGACTATATTCACCGTATGGGTAGAACTGCTAGAGCAGGAGCAGAGGGTTCTTCTTTATCCTTTATTACTAATAGTGATAGAGAAAAATGGAATGCTATTGAGAGATTATTAGATCCAACTATAAAGAAAGAAAACTTCTCCAAAGGCAGAAGTGAAAGCGGTGGATTTCAAAGAGATTATAAAAATAAAAGAAGAGGTGGTGGAAGAAATAGAAACAGAGGGGGCAGATCCAGTTTTGGTGGCAGTAGATCAGCAGAGGGTTTTAGAAGAAACAAGCCATCAGATAGATTTAGTGGGAATAAACATTCAGAAGGATTTAAGCCTACAAATGTTGAAGTTTTAAAAGAACATAAATCAAGAGAGGCCGGCGAAAAAGATTATAGAAGAAAAAGTGACAGAGAAAAGCCAAGATTTTTTGGTAAAAAATCTAAAGAGTTTAAAGATAGAAATTTTAATGCAGGTAATAGAAAAAAATATAAGAATAGAGAATCTTTTAATTAAAAAAAATATTTAAATGTCTTTTTTAAGAAAGAAAGTTAAATTTTACTATTTTATATTATTAACCTCTCTCTTTATCACCTTTGCGTATAATCTAAAGTTTTTAAAAATTCTTTATGGAAATATTGGATTTTCCAGTTTTCCATCTATTTATTTCTTTTTTGCAATAATTATTGCAATAATTTCTTCAATTTCAATTTTACTGCTAATTTTTGGACAGAAGTATGTTCTTAAACCATTAGCGATTTTTTTAATTATTCTTTCATCTATTTTAAGTTTTTATAACCATCAATTTGGAGTCACCGTTGATGAACAGATGATCATCAATACTCTTCAAACCGATATTCAAGAAGCCATGGACTTAATGTCAGTTGGTTTTTTTATTCACATTTTTTTTCTAGGCATTATTCCAAGTATAATTATTTTCTTTATTGAGATTGAATATGGGTCTTTTAAGAAAGATTTGCTTATAAGATTATCTTTTATTGTAACTGCTTTTTTAATTGTTGCAGTTATTACTTTTGCAAACTTTAAGCAGGTAAGTTTTATTACAAGACAAAATAATACACTTAATCAACATATTACGCCTCTATATACTTTAACCTCCACTTACCGATTAGTTAAATTATCATTAGAAGGGGAGAGTAAATTTATAAAATTAGGAGAGGACGCAAAACTAATAAAAAATGGAAAAAAAACTATTGGAATTATGGTTGTTGGAGAGACAGCTAGAGCAGATAGATTTTCATTAAATGGATATCAAAAAGAAACTAATGCTTATTTAAAAAATAAGGGAGTCTTTAGTTTTAAGAATACAGTATCTTGTGGGACTGCAACCGCTTACTCAGTACCTTGTATGTTTTTCTTAAATGGGGAGAAAAATTATACTCAAAAGAAGGCTAAGAATCAGAGCAATGTTCTCGATGTTTTATCTTTGGCCGGCGTTAAAACTGTTTGGGTAAATAATAACTCTAGTTGCAAGAATGTTTGTACAAGAATTGAAACGCTAAATATTATTACAAGCTCTGGTGGTGAAGATAAAAATACTATTTTGGATGAAAAGTTATTGGATACAACAAATCAAATTTTAAAGAATAATAAAGGGGATATATTAATTGTTTTACATACGATGGGATCACACGGCCCTAGATATTATAAAAGATTTCCAGAAAAATTTGCAAAATTTAAACCATATTGCAACAATGATACCCCACAAAACTGTAGTAAAGATGAACTGAATAATGCCTTTGATAATACTATTGTTTACACAGATTACGTACTTTCAAAGTTAATAGATATTTTAAAGGAAAAGAAAGAATATAATACTTTCATGTTTTATGCTTCAGATCACGGAGAGTCTTTAGGAGAAAATGGTATTTATTTACATGGCCTTCCAAAAAAAATTGCACCAAAAGAGCAAACAAATTTTGCAATGGTTTTATGGCTTTCAGATCAAATAGTTAAGAACCAAAATATTAATTTATCCAAAATTAAAAACATTGCTAATAAAGAGTTAAATCATGATTATCTTCCTCATACTTTACTAAATTTATTTAAAGTCCAAAGTTCTGTTTATAAAAAAGATTTAAGCCTGGTTAATTGATGGAGAAATACATAACCTATATCGGATTCTTTTCTGGCTTTTGTACAACAATCGCTTTTATTCCACAGGCTTATAAAGTTTGGAAAACTAAAAGCACTAAAGATATTTCATTGTGGATGTTTTTAATATTTACGACAGGAGTTGCTAGTTGGTTAGTCTATGGAGTGTTAACTAACAATTTACCAATAATATTTGCAAACGTTGTAACTTTATTTTTAGCATTTTTAATTTTAGTTGCTAAAATTAAATTTAATTAAAGTTTAAAGATATATCTAGATTTTGAGGACTATGAGTTAGTCTTCCAATTGAAATTCTATTTATGCCTGTCTTTGCATAATCAAGTATATTTTTTTCATTTATATTTCCAGAAGCTTCAGTTTCATATTTATTACCAACCATGCTTAAAGCTTTTTTAATTTCATCTGGTTTCATATTATCTAATAATAATCTATTAAAATTAAGTGTTTGAATAGTTTCTAATTGACTTAAAGTGTCCACTTCTACTGTTATAACTTTTCCACTTCTGTTTAATCTCAAAGCATTTTGCACCAGGTCAAATATATTTTGGGAAGCAGAAATATGATTATCTTTTATAAAGATTTCATCGAATAAATTAAATCTATTGTTAGTACCACCCCCAAGAGTTACCGCGTATTTTTGAATAGCCCGAAGTGTGGGTAATGTTTTTCTAGTGCAGCAAATTTTTGTTTTATATTCTTTGACTAGGTTAACGTAATAGTGAGTTTTTGTTGCAATTCCTGATATTAAACCTAAAAAATTAATTGCTGTTCTTTCTGATTTTAAAATAGAACCCGTTAATCCTTTAATTTCAGCAATAATATCACCTTTTTTGATAGAGGATCCTTCTTGAACTTTCTTCTTAAATTTTGTTTTTTTATCAATTTGTTTAAAAGCCTCATCTGCAAAATCTAATCCTCCAATAACCCCATCTTCATTTGCAATAATTTTTGCTGAAGTGATGGAATTTTTATTTACTAAAAGATCTGTCGTAATATCTTTTTGAGCCTGATCTTCAAACAATGAAGCGCCAACAATACTTTTTATATAACCGCTAGTGATAAGTTTGGATTTTGACATTCCTTAAGCTACTTTATCTATGTATTCCTTTTTATTTAAGAATTCTTGCATCTCTTTTAATGTAATCTGTTTTCTAAATAAAAATTTATCATTTGATTTTGGATAATCACTTCTAAAATGGGCTCCTCTACTTTCTTTTCTAAGATAAGCTGAGTAAGTGATTAATCTCGATACTAAAATCATATCTTTAAGTTTTGCAGATAAATCTTTTGCTTCTCTTTCTATTCTATCAATTTCAATAAACGCTTTTTTAAGTTTTTGTTCATTTCTATAAACACCAACTAAATCACTCATGATATTTCTAAGTTGCCATATATATTTTTTTGCTCTTATTCGTGATGAAGTTTTTTCCTTTGGTAAATATTTTTGAAAATTAATATTTTTATCTTCTTTATTATTTAGTACTTCAGAATTAATTGAATTTGCTATTCTTTTTCCAAAGACAAAAGCCTCAAGTAAAGAATTAGAAGCAAGCCTATTTGCTCCATGTGCGCCTGTAGAAGAAACCTCACCACAAGCCCAAAGACCCATAATGGATGATTTTCCATTTTCATCAACAAATACACCTCCCATATGATAATGAGCGGCAGGGGTTATTGGTATTTTTTCTTTAGTAAAATCAATGTTAGCCTTTTTTAAAAAATTATAAGCACTTGGAAACATTGTTTCTAATTGTTCATTTGAAAATTTTCTACAATCTAAGAAAGTGGAGTGCCCAAGATCTTTTAATCTTTGTAGTTCACGAGCAACGATATCGCGAGGGGCTAGATCACCGCTGGGATGTATTGACTTCATAAACTGATTATCATTTTCATCAACTAATTTGGCGCCATCACCCCTTAGTGCTTCAGTTAGTAATGGAGTTGGATCAAGCCCAACATCCATTCCTGTTGGATGGAATTGAACAAATTCCATATCAGAAAGAATAGCACCAGCTCGTGCTGCCATTGCAATTCCTTCACCATAAATATCTCTAGGATTTGTTGTATGTTCGTAAATACTACCAAGACCTCCTGTTGCAAGAACAACGTTAGGTGCTTTAAAGAATGTAAAATTATCAACTATGTTTTTACCAACATGACGGCCAATCAAACCTATAACTTTATTATTTTCAGTTATAATTTCATCAACTGTCACATCTTCCAGAATGGTAATATTTTCTAGTTTTTGAATATTGTTTATTAAAGTTTTTATGATTTCTCTTCCAGAACTATCGCCGTTTACTTTAAGTACTCTACGTCTGCTGTGAGCAGCTTCCTGAGACATTAAAAAATTTTTAAGATGATCTTTATCAAAATCAACTCCTTTTTCTTCTAGAAATTTAATAATAGAAGCAGCTTCTTCAGTTATAATTTTAACAATTTTTTCATCACTTAATCCAGAGCTTGCTTTAATAGTATCTTCAAAGTGAATTTTTGGACTATCATCTTTACCAACTGCTGCAGCAATTCCTCCTTGTGCCCAAGCACTTGATGAAGCTTCACCTAATTTTTTTTTTGAAATTAATGTAACTTTTCTTGGATAAAGACAGATTGCAGTCATTAATCCTGAAATTCCAGATCCAATAACAATAACGTCAGTAGTGTGTAAACTTTCCATTAGGCAAGGTTAGATTGGCGACCAACTTTAATCATACGTTCAATAGGTAGCCTTGCTTTATTAATAATAGATTTATCAATCAAAACTTCATTTGTTTCATTCATAAGACAATTATAGATTTTTGGTAATTGTATTTTTTTCATATGAGGACATAAATTACACGGTCTTACAAAATTAGTTTCTGAATTTTCAACCTGAACATTGTCGCTCATTGAACATTCTGTAACTAAAAATACATTTTTTGGTTTATTATTTTTAACATATTGAATCATTCCAGATGTTGATCCAGTAAAATCAGAGGCTTTAATCACATCAGGAGGGCACTCAGGATGAGAGACAATTACTAAATCAGGATAATTTTTTCTAAGTTGATTTAATTCTTCAGCTGTAAACTGTTCATGAACCATACACTTTCCATGCCAAGAAATAATTTTAACTTTAGTTTTGGAGGCTACATATTTTGCAAGATAAACATCCGGTAAAAATATAACTTCTTTTACTCCTAAAGACTCAACAACCTTTACCCCGTTAGCTGAAGTGCAGCAGACATCTGTCTCAGCTTTAACTTCAGCAGAGGTATTAACATAAGTTACTACTGGAACACCTGGATATTGTTTCTTTAATTTTTTAACATCGTCTGCGGTAATAGATTCAGCAAGAGAGCATCCTGCATTCATATCTGGGATTAAAACTTTTTTATTGGGTGACATTATTTTTGCCGTTTCAGCCATAAAGTGAACACCTGCCATAATAATGATATCTGCTTTAGTTTTTCCGGCTTCAATCGCTAAAGTTAAAGAGTCTCCAATAATATCAGCAACGCCATGATAAATCTCAGGAGTTTGGTAGTTATGAGCTAAAATAACAGCGTTCTTTTTCTTTTTAAGTTCATTAATTTTATAGATATACGGAGCGTGTAGTGGCCATTCTAATACCGGTACAACAGATTTAATTTTTTGATAAATTCCTGCAGTATTTTTTTCAATCTCTTTTGTAAATTCTAGTTGAGAAATCATAATTTTTGATAATTTATCAATGATAATTGACTAAGTTATTATAGTAAAATTAATATTTAAATTAGTTAAAATAGCGCAATTTGCGGTCATGTTGGAATTGGTAGACAAGCTTGGTTGAGGGCCAAGTGGAGTAATCCATTGAGAGTTCAAGTCTCTCTGACCGCACCATTAATTTAAATAATCATCCAGTTTGGCATATTAATTTTTATAGATGCTGTCTCTGTTTTTAATTCTTTATGAATTAATGAATTTTTATTTTCTTTATTAATTTTAATTAATCCAAAAGGAAATAGACCGTCTATTAAAACTTTCCCAATTTCTTCGTTATTTAAATTAATTTTTTGTCCTTCTTCAAGTTTTCCAGATATAGTTTCCAGAGCAAATAATCTTTTAGTAACTTTGTTTTTTAAATACATTCGAGCAGTATTTTCTTGACCAATGTAACAACCTTTTTTTTGATCTATTCCATTTAATTCAAGAAAATTTGCCTCAAGAGAAAATAGTTGATTTTGTAATTTTAGAATATCTTTAGACGGGATTCCTAGATTAAATAGTTTTTTTTCTAATAAATATTTTTCATTAGATAGTTCAATGTTTAGATCATTTAAAAATTCTTTAATTTTAGACTGTTCTACAATTGCTCTTGCTAAAGTATTTTTTATTCTTGGATCCTCAAAAATAAGATAATTTTTATAATTAATTAGATTAAATTTATTAATATTAAGATTTTTTAATTTAATAAAAGGTATATCGATACTTATTAAATTCTCTTCAATTTTAATTTCAACTTTGGATCTTAATTTATAATTATAAAGTTTGTTGAATAATTCTTTTTTTAATTCACTGTTAGTTTCAATTAAAAAAATATTTTTTGTTTTAAAAATAATAAATTCGAATAAGAATTTTCCTTGAGGGGTTAAAAGGGATGCAAATATACAGTTGTTATCTGTTACTTTTTTAATATCATTAGAAATAATATTTTGAATAAAATCGATGCTATCTTGACCATTAATACTAATAAAACTTTTTGAAGCTATATAAGCCTTATCTGTTTCCATTATTGTACGTTTATCTGCTTTGGTGTATTAAATTTTAGATGTCCAATATATATGATTTAATTATAAAAAACGGCAATTGTTTTATAAATAATAATCTTATCCAAACTGATATTGGAATTAAAGATAATCAAATTATCAAAATAGGTTCAATCAAAGAAGATGGAGATAAAGTTCTTGATGCGAAAGGTCTTACAATTATTCCAGGGGCCATCGATACACAGGTTCATTTTAGAGAACCTGGTAATCCTGATAAAGAAGATTTAGAAAGCGGGAGTAAAGCTGCAATTTTAGGAGGAATAACTTCTATTTTTGAAATGCCAAATACAAATCCAACAACAGATAACTTTGAAAGATTTCAAGAAAAACTTGATAGAGCAAAAAATCGAATGCACTGTAATTATGCATTTTATTTTGGAGCAACAGAAAATAACTATGAATTGATTAAACAGACATCCAATTTAAAAGGATGTTGTGGAATTAAAATGTTTGTTGGTTCATCCACTGGGACGTTGCTTGTAAAAAGGGATGAGGCTATTGAAGAAGTCATTAGGATTAGTCCAAGAATTGTTTCAATTCATTCAGAAGATGACAATTTATTACAAAAGAAAAAAGTTTTAATCGAAAAAGGTAATGTTAAGACCCATCCTGTATGGAGAGATTCTGAGGTTGCATTAACTTCTACTACAAAAGTAGTTGGTTTTGCTAATAAACATAGGAAAAGAATACATATTTTACATGTGTCTTCTAAAGAAGAAATAGATTTTTTAGCAAATAATAAAAAATATGTGACCGTTGAAACGACACCACAATTCTTAACTTTATTTGCACCTGATTGTTATGAAGAACTTGGAACTTTGGCACAAATGAATCCTCCAATAAGAACGAAAGATCATCAAATTGTTTTATGGAAACGTTTATTAGATGGAACTATTGATGTCCTTGGATCAGATCATGCTCCACATACATTAACAGAAAAACAAAAAGTTTATCCTGAAAGCCCTTCTGGTTTGACGGGAGTACAGACTATGCTTCCTATTATGTTAGATCATGTGAATAATAAAAAACTTACATTTCAAAAACTAGTAGAGCTATTAAGCATTAATCCTTGTAAAATTTTTAATATAAAAAAAAGAGGAGAGATTAGAGAAGGGTATTTTGCAGATCTTACTGTAATTGATATGAATTTAAATTTTAAAATTACTAACGATTGGATTGCAAGTAGATGTGGATGGACACCATTTAATGGTAAGACTGTAAAAGGCTTTCCAGTTGGAACTATTGTAAATGGTAAAATTGCTTCTTGGGATAAAAAAATTGTTGATACTAAATTTGGGCAACCTCTAGAATTTTAATTTTTTATTATTCCAGCTTTAATCAAAGAAGATTTAATCTCATCTAGAATAGCAGGATCATCAATAGTTGCTGGTATGTTATAAGAAACTTGATCTGCAATTTTACTAACTGTTCCTCTTAAAATTTTTCCAGATCTTGTTTTTGGAAGTCTTTTTACAACAACTATATTTTTAAATGCAGCTACAGGTCCAATTTTATCTCTAATCATCTGAATGCATTCCTTTGAAATGTCCTCAGGTTTTTTTGTTACTCCAGATTTTAAAACAATCAAACCAAGAGGTATTTGACCCTTTAAATTATCAGCAATTCCAAGGACGGCGCATTCTGCTACACTAGTATTTTCTGACAATATTTCTTCCATAGAACCTGTTGAAAGTCTATGTCCTGCAACATTTATAATGTCGTCAGTTCTAGACATAATCCAAACATACCCATCTTCGTCAATGTGTCCTGCATCATAAGTTTTGTAGTAACCCTTATAAGGATCCATATAGTTTTCTTTATATCTTTTATCTGCTTTCCATAATGTTGGAAAAGTTCCTGGAGGAAGAGGTAGTTTTACTACTACATCACCCATCTCAGAGGGTTTGGCTTGTGTAGCGTCCGGTTTAAGAATTTGAATATTATAGCCAGGGACTGGCTTTCCTGCAGAGCCATATTTAGTTTCAAATAAACCAAGGCCTGCACAATTAGCGCTTATTGCCCATCCAGTTTCAGTTTGCCACCAATGATCTATTACAGGCTTTTTTAATAAGTTTTCAGCCCACTTAATTGTATCTGGGTCAGCTCTCTCACCAGCCAAAAATAATATTTCAAATTTTGATAGATCATATTTTTTAAAAAATTTTCCTTCAGGATCTTCTTTTTTTATGGCTCTAAAAGCAGTAGGGGCAGTAAATAATGATTTAACTTTATGTTCTGATATAACTCTCCAAAAAGAACCAGCATCAGGAGTTCCCACAGGTTTTCCCTCATATAGTATCGTTGTGCATCCATGAAACAATGGTCCGTAAACAATGTAAGAATGACCAACAACCCAACCAATATCACTTGCTGACCACCAAATATCACCTGGATTAATATTGTAAATATTTTTCATTGACCATTTTAATGCAACGATATGACCGCCAATGTCTCTTACAATGCCTTTTGGAGTTCCTGTTGTTCCTGAAGTATAAAGTATGTATGCAGGATCGTTAGCATTCATATGTTCACAATCAATTTCTTTTCCAGTCTTTATAAAATCTTGCCAACTAATGTCGTTAACACCTAATTCAACTAAATTATTTTCTCTCTGAAAGATTACGCATTTTTTTGGTTTGTTAGTTGCAAGTCTTACAGCTTCATCTAAAAGTGGCTTGTATTGAACTGTTCTTCCAGGTTCAAAACCACAGGAGGCAGAAATAATTAATTTTGCTTCAGAATCATTTATTCTTGCAGCAAGTTCGTTAGCTGCAAATCCTCCAAACACAACCGAATGTACAGCTCCAATTCTTGCGCAGGCAAGCATTGCAAAAACAGCTTCAGGGATCATAGGCATATAAATGATAATACGATCCCCTTTTTGAATTCCAAAATTTTTTAAAGCTCCTGCAAAATTAGAGACTATTTTTTTTACCTCAGAGTAACTAAATGAAATTTTTTTAGAAGTTACAGGACTATCATAAATTATAGCTGTACGAGATCCATTTCCCTCATCCACATGTCTATCAATTGCATTAAAACAAGTATTAATTTTTCCCTCTGGAAACCAACGATAAAATGGAGGATTAGAACTATCTAAAATTTTTTTATAAGGTGAAAACCATTTAACATCTTTTGCAGCCTCGTCCCAAAATTTTTCAGGATTTACAATCGATGATTTATATAAATTGTCGTATTTATTAATCAATTTATCCCCTAATCGTTATTTAGCGAATTTAATACTAAACCAAAAAAGAAGTAGTTTCAAAGCAAAGAAATTAACAGTCAAACTTAGTTTTTAAGATCTTTGTTTTTAATAGTTTTCCAAAAAATAATGTAAAATTATATGTGGAAGAGTTAAGGAAGCTAGTCCAATAAAGATAATCTTTGCAATAGAATTTTCAAGAAAATCGTAATTAATTAAAAAAATCAAACTAATAAGTAGAATAAAAAAAGTAATAAAACTTAATAATAATGATTGATTAAAAAATATATTTATACCTTTAAATAAATTAGGATTTAGTTCGCTAGAAATAAGAAGAATATTTTTAAGAGAGTGCATGAAACAAAAGTATAAGGTAAACGCAACGATCGGATTAAATAAATAAAATGTAATAGTTATTAAAATAATTTCAAAATTGATTGTTATAAAATCAATCTTTTTTAATTTTTTTTTTAAATAAAAGTATAAATAAGATAAAATCTGCATTAACAAATTTAGTAATAAAATTATTTTTGCATAATAGTAAGATAACAGCTCATAATTTTTTGAAAAAATAATCGTATTAAGAATTAAATTCGTTTGTTCAAAACTAAAAAATAAT